>OQVU01000428.1_pt1 | contig 15626 bp, 10 predicted proteins | sample 1691611 | NCBI WGS metagenome assembly OQVU01 (sample SAMN03418272, study PRJEB22391) | human gut metagenome | biome: human-gut; feature: organic feature; material: feces | host: Homo sapiens | place: Tanzania | collected 2013-01
AAGCTTTCTGGGAACACACCTGCATAGCAGGTGGTTTATTTGTATGTGGATACAAAAAAACTTGTTGATGGCTGGGAATAGCCACCAACAAGTTCTGTCCTATAGCTATACTATTCACTATTTTCTATACAGAAAATAAAAAAAGACGAATCAGCATTGATGCGGCTGTTTTTCAAAACATCCAAACCGATGGTGTTTTCAAAAGCGTTGTAGATTGTAGATTTCTTTTCCGGAAAAAGTGAAGAAGAAATCCAAAAATATATTCTTTTATGCCAACAGGCAGATACCTTCAAAAGCGAAAATTAAAGACGGCTGCTTAGATCAATCGGTTTAAGCAGCCGTCTTTTTCTAACAATATTCAATGATGTGGAATCTTTGCTGATTTTCTCATCGAAATCAGTCAGAACAGCTTACTTAGAATACTTTTTCTTCTTGGAATACACAGCTGTTCCAATCAGCATGCCGCCGGAGATGAACAACACCACAAACCACATCCAAAGATTGCTATTATCGCCTGTCTGGGGACTGTTGGTATTTTTATTCCCATCTCCGTTAGGATTGGTCGGCTTATGGTTATCTACAGGGTTCGTTGGATTGTTGCCACCCGGATTTGCAGGCTCGGTAGGCTTTGTTGTATCTGTAGCTGGGATTTCTTTTCCCGTCACCGTATAGCCGCAAACCTTGCAGGTTTTATCACCTGTATATCCAGGTTGGGTAGCTGTGGCCTCCTTTGCATTTTCCACCTTCCAGTCATGTTCAGTCCTATCACTGGCAGCCCCGCAGTCGCATTCATGCCAGTGTCCATTTTCGTCTGACTTCCACTCGCTGCCATAGCTGTGCTGGTGCGTATCGTCTACCATCACCGTGACATTCAGCCGCTCGCTATAATCCATACCGTCCTTATATGCCGCAATACGGAATTTTGTATTTTCCGTAATGGTTATCGGACCGGTGTACTTCATCCTGCTCGCTGTGTTCTGACAAGGGCAGGTACCATCCGTGGTATAGTAGATCACAGCACCATCCGTTTTGCAGGAAATCGTCATAGTTTCACCGTAATGCACAGTAACAAAGTTTTCTTTTGGCGATGCGGCAGTCAGGGATATCTCGCCAATCTGCGCTGTGGGCCGCTCCGGGCGATTTTCCATGTTTGTTACAACCACTGGAATCGTGGTGCACAAAGAAGTATTTTCAACAGCCAGAGTAAGCTTTGCCGTACCAGGAAGCAAACCTTCTACAGCGAAAACAGCCATACCGTCTTCTCCGGTGATGTCGTTTACCGGTGAGATAGCAGCATAGAGGTCGCTAGAGGCAATCGTCAAAATCTTCAAACCGGGAATGGGATTTCCATCTGAATCTAAAACACGAACGGTCACTCTAGGAATAGGAGCTTCGCCCATATGGACAGAAATCTTATCCGCATAATTCAGTACAATCTTGGCTGGCCGAGGCACAACCGTCAAACTGCCGTTGCTGTATTTTGGAAGAGAATTACCCGCATAATTCTTTGCACCGTTAATTGTCACTGAAACGGTGTCACCAATTTGGGCTTTCCTGTTCGGGATCAGTCGCAGTACTTTGGAATAATATGTACTGCTTTCCTCATTCACAGGCGTTTTCTCTGCCCATTCGTAGGTATAGCCGTTCGGAACGGTCAAAGTCCCGGTGACGCTCATATACTGCGTAAAAATGATTTCCACATAATCGGGATAAGCATTTATGCTTTGAACGGCAGGAGCCGCCGTGGAAATCAGCCCCACATTCACATCAAGCCGGGGCGGAGGCACCTCCATCCATCCCGTTTCCGCTGCGATATAGCCATCCTTTGTAAATTTCACTTTCCAGTAGCCGTCCGGTACATACCAAGAGTACATTCCATCTGCTTCTGTGATTTGGGGATTAATTTGTCCGCCGTAATTTTCCGCGTCCCATTTCACGGCGTTTGCGCCGTCTTTACTGGCGGAATACCAAATTGTTGCTGTTACGCCGGAAAGAGGATTGCTTTCCACAGCCTCATAAACAATGCCGGAGGGGTCTAAACATTCCCTCAGGTCTGAGCCGATGCTGCCGGAGCCGAGATTGGAGTTGCCTGAGGACCTGAAGCCGCTGCCATCGGAGGAAGAATCCTCGTCCGGGCAGTCCTGCCGGTCAATTTTGCAATACTTCTTCGCCTTCAACTCTCCCAGAAAGAAATCATTTTCGTATTTTGAAATCTCCTGCTGAAGATTGGTCTTTGTCTTGTCTGACCACGCGCCGTATGCCGTTCCTGCGATGCCGATACCCAAGGCCACGCCCCATCCCAGACCGGGAACGAACGCAGAGCCGACCATCAGCGTGTTGGCTGCGGTGTCTACGGCGCACATATTACGTAGATCCTTAGTACGGGGTATCAGCTTCCGCCCCGCTTCGGTACACTGCATGAGAGCGTCGCCGCACTGGAACTTGGTTGGAAAGGTTTCGCAGTCTTTGGTCTCAAGCCGCATATAGTGATAGTACAGCTTCTCCTTTCGCTCCACCTCACTTTCCCAGTCCTCGATCTCCCGGTTCTTATCCACGACGTTGACAAGGGAATTTGCCGCCTGTCCCGCACTGACCATAGTGCCCAACCCATTGAGACCTTTTCCAATTAGCTCCATGTTCGGGGCGACCTTCGTCGCAGCATTAATTTTCCTGTTTTTCGTAGCCATCTCCGCAATAAACTTATCGTAGGTTTCTACGTCAACATACGGCATTTCCCCTGCAAGATATCTGCCTTTCCACTCTTGGAGCCACTGTGTTCTGGCGGACAATTTGGACAGCTTCTCGGCGCTGAGCTGCATAGACTTTTGCCACTCGTCCAGCCCGGTCGCCGCAGCACCAAACCAGAAGCCGCCGACCCAGCTATCCACCGCTTCCAGTTCATCCGCCGTCCACGCCTCAGTTGCGTCTCCGTCCTCCGCATACAACCGGGTGGAGGCCGATACGCTGTCTGCGTTGGAATTGAGCGCTGCCGCAGCCACATCTGTGCCGCCGGGTAGGACGGCATTCACGTCGCCGTTGTTGATGGAGTTTTTGTGTGCCAGTATCTTGTCCAACTGCCTGGAGGTGTCGATGGTGTAGATCAGAGTACCGCTACTGTCGTATGCATAGAAGATATTCGATCCCTCCGCCTGCTCCACTTTGTCAATAACCACGCTCTCTAATATACCTGCCCTTATCTGCTCGGCAATGGCAGGAGCCACCGTGATGCCTGCCTCCTCAGCAATCTCCAGCCCATCTGCATAGTCCGTCAGATTTTTGTCCAACAGCAATGCAGCGGAAAGATAGTCACAGTAGCCGTCCACAGAGTTTTGCAGATTCAACAAGGCGGACTGGTACTCGTTGGCCCATTGGCGCTCCTCGTCTGTAGTGGCATAGGCGAGTATTTCCTCGTCTATCTTAATCATATATTCGTCCCCAAAGATCATGTTTGCCATCTCGTCGAGCATATCCTGATCGGTGGTAGTAAAAGGCTCCATTACCGTTTTTACATCCTCTTGCACAGCAGCTCTGGCCGATTCTTTTTCCGCATCCGTTGGGTTGTCAGGGTCAACGCATTTGCCCTGCATATGGCAGTAGAGATCCACAAGACATTCCTCCGTCGCCCTGGTATACTCAGCAATCACTTCCTCCGTCCACGGATTTGTGTATTTATCCTTAATTTCCTTTTTTTCCTCCTCGCTCAGCGGGTTTGCCCTAAGCTCCGCCATAAGGGTCTGGGTGCCGTTATACTCCGCCAAGTCCCCCAGCGTGCTTTCATCAATGATGCTGGCATAGTTCAAATCCAGCCGCACAGGAACTCTGGAGTTGTCAAAATAGTTGGGATAGACGCCGGGGTGCTTCAGCGTGACCATGCCGGTAAACACATAATCCGTGGTGCCGTCCTCGCACACGGTTTTATCACTCAAATATAACGGCACCTCCATCGTGTCACCTGTTTTCATGGTGATGGTCACCGAAGTCAAATCTTCATAAAGCGGACTTTTCACGTTAATGGTGGCGGAAAAGCTCCAGTCCTTAGATACAGCTTCGGCACCCTTGGTATAGTAATAGTTATAGGAGAGATTCTTCGTAAGAGCACTGTCTTTTACAACATAGTATTGGCTACCGTGCTGCACGAAATAAAATTCCTTGACGACCGCATCTGTGAAAATATTCCTTATAACAGCACTGGCTCCATCACCCTCCGCCGTGTGGGTAGAAATGATCAGCTTCTGTCCGAGCGCGGCATCTACTGGCGGAGTGAAGTCATAATAAGCGATACCCAGCTTATCCGTGGTGACCTCACCCTTTTTCTCTCCGTCCAGATAGACATCCACCTTTGTCTGCGGCTTTGCCTTTATAGCAGCCGTAATGGTGGCAATCCGGCTCTCAAAATATTCTGAGGGCAGCGTCAGCCGGGTAGTGTGGCAGTTAAAAGCACAGCTTCCCAAAGGTGATGTTTTCCCACCATTGGAGAGTGCCGCCGAGATGACGCGTTTTCCCCTTCCCGTGACGATCAGATCCATAAATACAACGCCTTTGTTCTTGTTTACAGGAATTGTCAGCGTATTGCCGGATTGGGTGTATCCGTTTGATTCCGATCCCGCATCCAGCCTTCCGGTTTCATTCACAATATAGCTTACAACTGTATCTTCCGGAATATGAATTGTCAGTTTTCCGCTTGCGACAGTTTCATCTGCAAATCCATAAAACACGCGGGCGCGAAACTTTACGCCGGTCAGGGGCGCGTTTTCATCCAGCCGAACGCAGGAAAAGTCCGTATCCACAATCGTGCTGAAATTACCGGTGTTCAAAATGGGAACGGCGACGGTATTAAGAACAGTTGTTTCCTCATCTCGCACGGTAAAAGAAATCTTTTTATAGTCTGTACCTTCGGTCATACCGTAGCTCGTCAATCCGGAAAGTGTCGGAATCACAGAGAAGTATGGATTCTGATTGAAAATGACAGCCGTATAGGTACCTGCTTTCAGTTTATCGCTAGTATAGCTGTAGGTTTCTTCCATAATCGTGGAAGAAACAATGCCGTATTCCGTCAGCGTCCCTTCAGCATCAAAAATCAGGACATTATGTCCGCCGACAAAGCTGCTTACAGTAGGAATCACAACATTTCCCCAAGTAGGAAGTACCAGTTCCAGCCTTGGCCTTGCGAATGTTGTGGTAGCTGTTGTGCCGCTGCGCTTCAGACTTTCGTCCGTTTCTGCGCTCAACGTTAGCTTGGTATTTTTAGTAACGGATACGGTATCCTTCAGAATGATGTACGGAAATTGCAGGATGTAATCCGCTCCCTCTGCCAAAGTGCTTTCGTCTGCTTTGAGTACAAAAGTAAGTCCGTCAAAGCTATAAAGATTTTTACCCTCGCTGTCGGACATAGAAACGGTAATGGTTCTGCTGACAGGGAGTAGGGAAAGCTCCACATTTCCCAAATCCCAATTTCCCGTGCTGCCCGCGGTGCGCACAAAGGTTTGGCTGAAATACCCCTCTGCGCTGATGGTGACGGATACATCTGCGTCGTTCGTAACGGTGAAGGAGAATGTCCCGTTACCGCTGTTATCGGTCGTATAGGCTGTCTTTTCACCATTTTTCTCGACCGTAATGGTTGCCAACGCAGGAGTTACCGTGCCGCTCACCGTATAGGCGACCTGCGTATCGGAAAGATTCTCCCATATATAGCGGCAGTTTTGCTCGATTCGATTTTGCACATAGGAATACAGATCGGTTTCCGTTCCTCCATCACTCTTGTAAACATAGCCATAAATCGTGGCATATGCGACCGTGCCCAAAATATCGATAAATTCGCCGGATTCTTCCTTTAGATTCAGATCCCGGTTCAAAATTTTCAGGGTCAGTCCGGAATTCGCATCAGCGGCGTAATAGCTATTGTACGGGATAGAGAAAGCTCCTGCGCCGATATAGGTAACGGTTTCCGGTACCACAATGGTAGCGTTCAACAGACCTTCCATGTAGTCTCCATCCGTACCGTTGCAGTAGGCAAAGGCCGCGACTCCGATGGATTGCAGACCCTCACGGAGCGTAAGGGATTGTAAATTGTAATTATAAGCAAATGCCCGTTCACCAATCGTTTCAATCGTTCCAGGCAGGGAAACCGCCGAAAAGTGGCAACCGAGAAACGCCTCGTATCCGATAGATGTTACGGTGACAGGCAAACTCTCGAAAATGCTATCCGGCAGACTTGTACAGCAGTCGAAGCCATTGATTTCGGTAAAATCTTTATTATCAGGCCAGGTAATTTTCGCAAGCTGCTCACAGCCGGAAAAAGCGGAATGACCTATCGTTGTCAGGGAGTTTGGCAGCAAGAGAGAGGTTATGGGTGCACCATAAAAGGCATCGCTTCCAATCTCGGTTAGTCCCTCGTTCAGCGTGACATCCTGTATCGTATAGTTTCTGATTTCATCGCCATAATCATCTAACCCTGTACATATGTAATTTGCCGAAAAAGCATCCTGTGCTACGCTGCTAATGTTTTCGGGCAGTTCAACAGAGGACAGAGCGCAGCGACTGAACGCACGAAACGGAATCTCTGTAATTTGCGTGAGTTCCGAAAGATTCACTGATTTCAGACTCTTGCAGCCGTAGAACATATAGGTTCCCAGCTTCGTTGTTCCGGCAGGCAATTCCACGGAGGTAAGTGCCGTGCAGCCCGCGAAAACACCGTTCTGATCTGAATGATAGGCGTCTTCAAAGCTGGGTGCGCTTCCTTCCGCAAAGGTAACCCGCGTTAAATATTGACAATTCATAAACGCCCCGGCACCTATTTCCGTCACACTCGCGGGAATAGAAACAGATACAACATGATAGCTCGCAAATCCACTCCAGCGAGTGCCAGCAATATTCGTAACTTTCATCCCGTCAATGGTTTCTGGAATTTCTACGGCAAGATTCGCTTCTTCAAAGCCTTCCGCAACACTTATGCCAGTAATTGATACCGTGGAATCACCGTTATAGGCGTAAGTCAACGTATAGTTCGTACTTTCCACAGCAAAAACATGCGCCGGGAATCCTGCCAGCAGCATACAGACCATAAGCAAAATGGCCAGAAACCTTTTAGAACAGTTTTTCATCATACATCGTCCTTTCCGCTGTCATCATTTATTCAGCCTTCTGCGTCTGCCATAAATAGTACTGCCGATCACGCCGCCAAAAGACACGAACAATACGGCAAACCAAAGAGCAAGAGTACTGTTGTCGCCCGTCTGGGGACTGGTTGTTTCCTTGCTGGTATCGCCTGTGGCCGAGGTATTTGTAGCTATGATTCCATATTGACTTAAATGGCTTGTTTCAAATACAATATAACCGTTTTCTACCGTAGCAGGTATGGTTTCTTTAATCTCGCCGTTCAAGATATAGGCAACTTCGTATTTGTCATATTCCTTTAAATCCTCCGGTAGCGCAATTCTGATTTTCATTTTGGTATCGCTGATTTTTACAACGGTATCTCCGTCAAGCACATTGATGTCCGCTATAAATTTAACATTTTTATCTGCCAATTCTTTTTTGACTTCTATCTCCTGAATATCTAATTTGTAGTCTTTATTTATTCCGTCTGCAAATTCAATCGTTGCTTTTGTTTCTCCTGTGCTTTGAATTTCTTTTACGGTTTCCTGAGTCGGCTGCGAAGGCGTAATCGGTTCGTCAGGCTCTGTCAGCGTTTCTGAATTTTTAGTCCAAGAAGCATAAAGAGTTACATTTTTATATCGTACATAACCGTTGCTTTCTGTGATCAAAGTATCTTTATCAAATTCTTTATTGGTTTCCTCGTTATTATCCCAAATTCTCCAATAAACATACTTGTAATTATCCCCGCTTCCATCGCTTTTTGTGTTCCAGCCGTTAAAGGTATAGCCGTCTTTTACTGGAACATAGGGCAAAAGCGACATGGATGCACCGGAGTCTCTGCCGCCTACATAGTCGTATGTGTTAGACTCCTTACCATTGAGCTGTCCGCCGTTAGCATTAAGAGTTAATACTATACCGTCGTTGTCAAAGGTATTTTTAGTATAAGTTGCGATAACCGTCACAACATCTTTTTCTTTAAAGCAATCGGCCGGTACAGAGGTTACATACTTACCGTCTAAGTCCCAGCCGACAAAGGTATAGCCATCTCTTACTGGTGTGTATTTAGTCAAGTCAACCGTCTGATACTCACTCGAGCTGCTTGTCATGGTTATTTCATACTTGCCGTTTACTTCGCCGCCGAGACCGTCAAGCGTCAGGTAATATGTGCCTGTTCCCTTTAGCGCTTCTTCGGAGAAGGTAGCATAAATTGTAAGACCGTTAGTGTATTCCACATCGCCCTTACCCTCTACCCAAAAAGTACCCTCAGAGTTGAAATTCGACAAGGGTATATCCTCTGCTACCTTTGTTTTGCCCGTCCAATCCGTTGCCCAATAAGCAAATTGAGTTCTGCCGTTAAATGGGAGAATGCCCGCAGTCAATTCGGATAAGCTTACCGTCATGTCGCTGTCAGCAACGTCAAACCTTATCATTTTAGTATATTCGCCGTCGATTTTTCCGTCAGGGCCGTTAAGTCCGCAAGTAAGAAGCAGCGTGTACTTTCCGTCATCCTTGATTGTAGCGGCATTCGCAGTCACGATACCGGAGAGGCTCAACACCGTCACCAGCAGCATCAAAAGTGCGGTTTTCAATTTCATCTCAACTTTTCTTCTTGAGCTTCTGTTTAGTCTTTTTTGATTGTTCATAAAAATTCCTCCTATGGATTAATGTGATTTTGATCTTCTCAGCAAAGCATTCACCAGCACCGTTTCGTTTTCCAAATATTGAGATATTCTATCGGCAACAGCAGTGACAGCTCGCTGTATTCCGTCTGCGGACAAGCCCGCATATGGGCGCACCATTGTGACAAGCAGTTGTGTTCCATCCGTCTGTTCGCTTATGGAAATGGAAAAGACGCTTTTGTTATACTGGTATTTCAGAAATGATACTTGACGAATCTGTTTTTTCATATCGGACGCCGTCCTGTTCCAAAACTTCGTATATTGCAACAATGATATACTGTCTGCCATATGGAAGCATCCTTTGGATGGTATTCACTTTTCTACCTCCTTTACGCATCGTGCTTCACCTATCTATAAATTATAGATAGCAGAGGTTCTAAAGTATATAAGGGAAGTCCGCCAATCTGCTGAAAATGGGGTGGCGGAAGTCCGCCAATCTAAAAATTGGGGGCAAAAAGCTGTTTTTCACTCCGAAAAGAGCATAATAAAGAATGTCGTCTGCGACATTCTCCGCCTGCGGCGGGTTGCGATAGCAACATTTTCTGCTCCGCCGCAGTGCACTCCTCGCGGAGCGTTTTTACTTACTAGGACAATTTCAACGAATTTTCCTAGCAAGTAAAAAATCGCCTTCCATTTTCAGGAAGGCGACAAAGCAAACATCGGGATCAAAAATTATTTATTGTAAAGGTTGAGCAGTCCGACACGGGATTTCACACCGGTTTTTTCATAGATAGCGGAAATGTACCGTTCCAAAGTTCGTCTGGAAACATACAGACTTTCAGCGATCGTCTGAACATTGTCCTCAGTATTGACAAGACAGTTAAACACCTCAGATTCTCTATCCGTAAAGGAGAACACCTCCGCGAATTTCTTTAGCTTTTCTTTTTCATCTACTGCATCAGCTGCGGTTGCGACAAGCTGTTCCATAAATGTTTTCTTTTGAAAGGTATAGACAGCTGCCACAATGCTGACAGCCACAAACAAAAATAGCACAAGGACAATGACTGCAATGCTGCTTTCGGTGGAAAGCAGGGTTAAGACAAAGCTGGCAATGACTGCGGCGGTAATATTATTGACCGCACGTCCCATACCTGCCCACAGCGCAGGTGTTCTCATATGACGTGCAAGCTCCATAAAGCCGGAAGTAAAAAACACGGCAAAAAAGCCTGCCGATAGATAAAATACGATCAGTCCTACCAAAAATGGACCGGCGAACTTAAGTACAACAATACATATGGTTGACAGTATCATTACGCAATACATAATAAGCCCCATATATTTTCTGTTTTTTATATCAAATACAAATCCTGCTGTCAGACCACTTAAAGCAAGCAGGATTCTCGGCCACTGCCCGATATCTACTGCTCCGTTCGCATGAACAAGTGTCACAGCATTGTCAAGCGTGCTGAAAATGAAAGTCATCAGCACTACAAGCAGAATCATAAGGATGCCGACGATTGCTCCTTTTTTCATTTTTTCGGCATCATCTTTGCTCTTTTCATCATTCGACGGAAGATCAGCCGTTGGTTCATCTTGTTTGCAGTAAATCCGATCATTTTTTATCAGCGTACAAACAAGCAAACATAAAAATATCGATAAAATAACCGCTTCCGCAATCTCCGAACGGACAAGATTGTTGTTCGCAAACTGGAGTAAAATACCCAGTGCATAAGAAATGCCTACAGACCTTGCTAAATACCTGTCCGTTTTCATCATACGCATGGAAACATAAAAAGCCGCGCTACCGAACAAACCCAGAAGCAGAAATAAAACAAGTCCTGCTATGAATGTTGCCATATAAGCTGTATCCATACAGACGAGGACGATGCACAACATGGATATCAGGCTAATAACAGCAAAAGATATGATTTTCAAACGTTTTTTACGAACTCGGTTAAATAATGGATACAGCAGAAAGCCTACTGCGCTTATTCCAAGAGCATAGTTCTGCGCCAGTACAGTTTTGGCCTCTGATACCATGCCGGATAACACATCCACATATAAATATTCTGCACCCAAAAATAGAAAGGTGAATAAGCCCATCAAAATGACAGCGTTTATGTAAGGGATCCTATCCTTCTTTTTGAAATTCACGCTTTGTGTGAATTTTGTTAAAATACTGCTCATCGAAAAATCTCCTTTATATACCATCATCGCTAAATTCCATGATGTCGTTATGAGTACAGTCCAATGCGCTACAAATCCTACCTACGATATCGACAGTTATATTTTCACCTTTGTTCATTTTGGAAATAACATAGTTGCTGATTCCCGCCGCTTTTTCAAGTTCTTTCTTCTTCATGTCCTTGTCAATGAGTAGTTTCCATAACTTTTTATAACTCATGGTCATATCAATTTCCCTCGTTTCTGAAATCATTCTTGTAATAGCAACGGCAACTGGCAGAAAAAATAGCCAACACATTTAAATTTGATTCAATATAACATATTTTCTAAAGAAATACAAGGTTTTATAAAGCGCATTCTTCTCCATCATCTGCTGTTCCTGACCTCCCGAAGCTTCGTTTTCTTCCTGCGATTCAGGAGGTTCCAGCAAATCAGGGCGTGTTGTGAAATGGACTACAAAAAGATAACTATAAAAGAACTCTGCGAGCATGCAAGAATCAACAAAAAAACATTTTATCGTTATTATGATGTTTTGGATGATTTATTGGCAGGAACACAAAATGTATTCATACAGGAATATCTAAAACGAGTTGAGAACTATAGAATTTTCGAAGAACTTGACAAGATTAATCGAGAATTTTTTCTATACTCTGCCTAAAAAGGACCCGTTTATAAAATCCTCACCAGTTTCATTTTATTGCATAATCAGAAAAACGGTGCAACCCATTTCTGAGTTGCACCGTATAGGCATCAAACCAAAACATCCTTATGTTGTGTTGGCATTAGTGATAACGTCTTTCTATTGTTTCTTTACGATTTATGATACATATGATATAAGAATGTAATTTGCACATTTCTCAAATTATATTTTGATTTTAATAAATTATACCTATTTCACGAATTCTGTTAATGCTTCGATAAGCTTATCCATTTCCTCATCAGTACCGATTGTGATTCGTAAATAGTTATCTATTCTTGGTGAACCGAAATATCTTACGAATATGTCTTTACTCTTTAAGTATTCAAATATATCTTTAGCATTGTATTTCTTATGTGTTGCAAAAATGAAGTTAGTTTTTGAATCTGTGAATTCAAAGCCCAATTCTGCTAATCTCTTCTTAGTATTTTCTCTTGTTCTTATAATCTTTTCAACTGTTTCTTCGAAATATTTCTTATCTTTTACAGCTTCTATTCCGACCTTTAATGAATTCTGGTTCATTGTATATGAATTGATTGAGAATTTGACATCATTCATTGCCTTAATTAATTCCGGATTACCTATTGCAAAACCTATTCTCATACCTGCCATTGAGCGTGACTTTGAAAATGTCTGGACTACTAAAAGATTCTCATATTTATCAAGCAGACTAAGTGCTGATTCTCCACCGAAATCAATATAAGCCTCATCAACAATGACTATTACGTCCTGATTATGCTTTACAATATCTTCTATAAAATCTACTGACTCACATATTGCAGTTGGTGCATTCGGATTAGCAAATATAACACCACCATTTTCCTTATAATAATCCTCTTTAATAATATGAAATGTATCATCAACAGGAACTTTCTCATATGGAATGTTGTATACATCTGCCCACACACTATAAAATGAATATGTAATATCCGGAAAAAGTATCTTCTTATCGGAATTGAAAAATGTCATAAATGCAACTGATAATACATCATCTGAACCGACACCTACAAAGATATTATCTGTATTTACTCCGTAAAATGATGCTAATTCCGTACGAAGTGACATACATTCAGGATCAGGATATAATCTAAGACAATCTGTGTCTAACTTCTCTGATGCTTCCTTAACACCTTCTGCCGGTGGATATGGATTCTCATTTGTATTTAATTTTATTACTTTTCGTTGTGGCTGTTCACCCGGAACATATGGCACAACTTTTCTGATATTGTTCTTCCAAGCCTGCATTTCTTCCTCGTTTCTGCAAATAAATCTGCCATTTATATTTTCATATCGCTAACTATTTTATAACAAGCCAAACTCTTTTGCAAGTTCCTTGAAACCATCTAGCGAATTTACAATTGTCTCATATGATACACAATAAGCAATTCTTACATATCCCGGACACGCAAATGCACTACCTGGAACTAATAAAATATTATATTTCTTAGCCGCATCGACAAATGTCTTTTCATCTCCGGGAGTCTTAACGAATAAATAAAATGCTCCCTGTGGCTTTATACACTCAAAGCCATATTCTTTAAGACTTCCATATAATAATTCACGATTTTTATTATATGGTGCAATATTTACTTCTGTATCCACACATCTTGCAACTGCCCTCTGCATAAGTGATGGCGCATTGACAAATCCAAGAATTCTTGTAGCTACACTTGCTGCTGCCTTGATATTTTCACTGTCTGATAATTCATCAGGCAATACAAGATATCCGATTCTCTCTCCCGGTAATGATAAAGATTTACTATATGAATATCCAACTATTGTATTATCATAATATTTAGTAAGATATACAACTTCTGCATCATCATATACAAGCTCACGATATGGCTCATCTGAAATAAGATAGATATCTGTACCTAATTCTTTCTGTTTTCTCTTTAAAATATCTGTAAGTTTAATAATTGTCTCTTCTGAATATACAACACCTGTAGGATTATTAGGATTATTTACAATTACTGCCTTCGTCTTTTCATTAATAAGACTTTCGAATTCTGTAAGATTTAACTGGAAATGCTCTGTATCAGGTGAAACCACAACAAGTTTACCATCATAATTAGTTACATAAGATTTGTATTCGCCGAAAAATGGAGCAAATACTATTACTTCATCATCTTTATTCAAAAGTGTTTTACAGATTACATTTAATCCGCCTGCTGCACCGACTGTCATTAATATATTGGTCTCATTGAATTTTGTTCCAAATCTTTTATTAATACTTTTAGCAATTGTTCCTCTTACATCTTCGTAACCGGAATTGCTCATATATCCATGCACCATTGTCGATTCTTCTTCATCAAGTATATCCTTTATTGCCTGATTTACTTCTGAAGGTGCAGGAACATTTGGGTTACCAAGGCTGAAATCATATACATTTTCAGCACCATATTTATCTGCTAACTTCTTTCCCTCTTCAAACATAGCTCTGATTACCGAACTGCCCTGCACATATTCTCTCATTCTTTCTGATATCATAATAATCTCCATTCCGCAGACGTATCACATCTCTGAAAATGCTGATAAAATTCCTAAGGTTTAAGATTTATCCTACGGTAACAAGAAAACGCCGTAAGAAATATTTTCCATAAAGGAACTAACTGTGATGTCTGCTACACACTATCTTCTATATTTTAATTTTTCTGTATTCTGTTATACCATTCTGTAATTACTCTGTAAAGTCAATTAATTTTTTCCGCACATAATTGAAATTCTTTCTCTTACCAATTCCTCTGCCAATTCATACATTGTCCAGTTGACATTATGAATGGTAACTACAGCCTTTAAGCCAATCGATGAAATTCCCATTTTCTTATATTCCGTAAGAAATTCATCTAATTTATTATCTTTAAGTCCTGAAAATACAATTAATTCAGGAAGTGAGTAACCATTTGGAACATTCTGATTTGCAGTATTCAACATCTGGTTGTCTGGTGATGTATTTATTTTACCATTTCCTGTAAGTGTACCAACTGTAATCTTTGCATCAGAATCTTTTAATTTTCTTGTCTTAAGACCTAATTTTCTACACAGATTAACTACCTGCTTTTCTTTTGACAGCTCATTTATTTTATACATTATCAAATCAGTCATTTATAATATTTCCCTTTCTGACATTCTCATCAATAAAGTTCTCTTTTGCATAATTCCAAATAACCTCTGAACCCTTAGCCGTATTCTTATTTCTATTAAGTATCTGGCTCAAATGAACTCCATGCTCAACCCACGATTTACCATCGCTGGCATCATTGAGTACGACAGGCTGAATGTTATCCATAGTCCTTGCAAATTTAGCCTCTTTCGTCTCCTGTGCCTCAAATTCTTCCCAGAGATTTCTAAATTTCACCGCCTGGTCTTTTGGAAGCATTCCGAATAATCTCTCTGCCGCCTTTACTTCACGCTCTCTCTGGCTCTTTTTACCATTTTCGTCATATGCATATGTATCACCTGCATCTATCTCTACAACATCATGAATTAATATCATCGAAATAGTCCTTAACACATCTATCTCTTCATTGGCATACTCGCTTAGGATTAACGCCATTATAGCCATATGCCATGCATGCTCGGCATCATTTTCTTTTCTCTCACCATTGGCTAAATATGTCTGCCTGCCTATTAATTTTTCTTTATCTAATTCCCTTGCAAATGCAAACTGCTTGTCTAATCTTTCTTTATCTGATTTATTTGTATCCAACTCTATTACCTGTCCTTTCTGTTATATCTGATTGTATTATTTTTCTCTATCTATTCCCGTCAATTCTTCAAGTTTTGAAATATCTATCTTATCACAGGTATAGACTTTTTCGCCTATTCTTATCATTGTATTACTAATAACTGTAACAGATGTAATTGCCTTACCATCATTATCATATGCATCTATTCTATATATCCAACCTTTTCTGTCATCTGATTTCTTATCTCTTCTTGCCTTAACATCTAATAATTCTGTCATTGCTTTGACTGTATCACTATCCGTTATTTTCACATTGTCATTTTTGTACTGTACCTCAAAAGAC
>OQVU01000430.1_pt1 | contig 15585 bp, 9 predicted proteins | sample 1691611 | NCBI WGS metagenome assembly OQVU01 (sample SAMN03418272, study PRJEB22391) | human gut metagenome | biome: human-gut; feature: organic feature; material: feces | host: Homo sapiens | place: Tanzania | collected 2013-01
TATATCGGCATTATTGGTTGCTGCGGAGGCCGGAGACCTCCGCTACTTTTGTTGGCACACCTCCACGCACCATTAAAAACACAAATAAGCCCCCTTGGCTTAGTCAAACTCAAAAAAAACAATACGGGAAAAGCCAATAAACCAAATATTTCAGTATCTTTGCATTGCTGCGTTCTGCGCAAGCAGCGACAACACAAGACCGACACCATAGCCTACCTCCACTTGCCTGAGGCTGACGGCGTGGATGGTCACGCCGTCGAGATAAGCAACGCAAGCGACGCATATATCTTTTAAAAAGTAAAAAGACTATGAAACGGTCATTCTTAAAACCCATACTCCTCGCTGCTTTCGCTATATTCTCGCTCTCAGCTTGCAGCGACGACGAAAACAATACAACTCCGCAGTCAAAGCCGACGTATGATATGACTGGCTTTGCGAAGGGTGCGGACGTGAGCTGGCTCTCTGAAATGGAGAAAGCTGGCAGCAAGTTCTATAATGCAAGCGGCGCCGAGCAGGACTGCATGATGCTGCTGCGCGACCTCGGCGTGAACTCCATCCGACTCCGCGTGTGGGTGGATCCTCAGGACGGCTGGTCGGGCAAGCAGGATGTGCTCGCAAAGGCGTGGCGCGCGAAGAATCTCGGTCAGCGCATCATGATCGACTTCCACTACTCTGACTCGTGGGCTGACCCTGGCAAGCAGAACATTCCGGCTGCTTGGACTGACTTCAAGGACGACCTGCAGAAGATGAAGGCTGCCGTGGCTGACCACACAACGGACGTGCTCAGTTGTCTCAAAGAGAACGGCATCGACGTGGAGTGGATTCAGATAGGCAACGAGACAACGACGGGTATGCTGTGGCCGTTGGGTTTGGCGTCTGACAACAACTTCGCCAACTATGCCGCACTTAACAACGCCGGCTACGACGCTGCAAAGGCTGTGTACCCCGATGCGCAGTGCATCATACACATCGACCAGGGCAATCTGCTCGGTCGCTTCACATGGATCTTCGACGGCTTGAAGGCTGCCGGCGCCAAGTGGGACGTCATCGGCATGTCGCTCTATCCGGAGGACGACAACTGGCAGACTGTCACTGACGACTGCCTGGCGAACATCTCAACGCTCGCCGCACGCTACGGCAAGAAGGTGATGGTGTGCGAGATCGGCATGGCGTGGGACTCGCAGAACGCTGCCGCAATGATGCAGAAGATGGTGGAGGGTTGCAAGGCGAACGCCTCGTGTCTCGGCATCTTCTACTGGGAGCCGGAATGCTACGGCAACTGGAAAGAATATAACAAGGGAGCGTTCGACACAAACGGCAAACCGACGGCGGCGCTGGATGCTTTTAAATAATTGAGAATTGAGAATTGAAAGTTGAGAGTTGAGAGTTGAGAGTTGAGAATTTTGATTACCTTTGCAGTTGTCTTTATTTATTCAATATAGAGATTGTATTGCATATCATAACTTTCAACTCTCAACTCTCAACTTTCAACTCTCACCACCTCACCATCTCAACACCTCAACATCACAACACCTAATTTCATTATGAACAAATCAACATTAATTTCACTCGCACTATTATCTTGTGTCTCTGCTTCGGCGCAGCGCACGACGCAGAATCTGCGCCAATGGCAGTTCTCACGCGACAGCATCAACTACAAGTCGGTGACAATACCGCACGACTGGGCTATAAACGGACCGTTCGACAAGAAATGGGACCTGCAGTATGTGGCAATCGCGCAGAACGGCGAGACGGAGAAGTCGGAGAAGTCGGGACGCTCGGGCGCTCTGCCTTGGATTGGTCGCGGCTACTATAAGACTACCATCGACATAAAGCGTCTGCCAAAGACCGCCGTGCTGGAGTTTGACGGCGCTATGGCTGACCCGCACGTGTACATCAACGGCAAGTTGGCTGGTCACTGGGCGTACGGCTACAACGCCTTCCGCGTGGATGCGGCGCCGTATCTGAAGAAAGGCAAGAACGAGATAACGGTCAGCCTCAACAACCGTGAGGAGAGTTCGCGCTGGTACCCCGGCGGCGGACTCTATAGACCCGTTCAGCTCGTAACGACCGCCGACCGCGCAAGCATCAACCCGTGGGGAAGCTACTTCCGCACCGAACAGATTGCGGACGGCAAGGCGGAGGTGAGCGTCTGCACGAACATCAACAATGCGGAGAAAGGGCTCGTAGTGGAGAACCTGCTCATCGACAACGAGGGCAAGACGGTAGCACAGACAAAGACAACAAGCGACGTGGAGAAGCGCCTTACTGTTGAGAACGCGCAGCTCTGGTCGCCGGAGACACCTTATTTATATAAGCTCGTCACACGCCTTTACCGCAACAACAAGCTCGTTGACGAGACCACCGAGAAGGTAGGCATACGCACGGTGCGTGTGGCGCAATACGACGGATTCCAGCTGAACGGCAAGTCGCGCAAGATAAAGGGCGTCTGTCTGCACCACGACCTGGGTCCGTTGGGCGCAGCCGTGAACAAAGCGGCGCTCATCCGCCAGATTCGCACGATGAAGGACATGGGATGCGACGCCATACGCACGGCGCACAACATGCCGTCGACTTGGCAGATGGAGGTGTGCGACTCGATGGGTATGATGGTGATGGCGGAGAGCTTCGACATGTGGATATACCCGAAATGCAAGAACGGCTACGCGCTGAACTTCAAGGAATGGGCTGACCGCGACATAGAGAACCTCGTGCGCAACCACCGCAACCATCCGTCTATCGTTATGTGGAGCATCGGCAACGAGATACCTGAGCAATGGGGCGAAGAAGGTCGACAAATAAGCGAACATCTGCAGGCGCTCTGCCACAAGTACGACCCTACACGACCCGTGACGCAGGGCATGGACCAGGCTGAGGCGGCGCTCGGATCGGGCTTCGCGCAGGTGATGGACGTGCCGGGCTTCAACTATCGCGTGCATAAGTACGACAACAACATAAAGCAACTGCCGAAGGGCTTCCTGCTTGGTTCGGAGACGGCGTCGACGGTGAGCTCGCGCGGCGTGTATAAGTTCCCCGTGGAGCCGTCAGACTCGAAGAAATATGCCGACGGACAGTGCTCGTCGTACGACGTAGAGTATTGTCCGTGGAGCAATCTGCCGGACGACGACTGGCGTATGCAGGACGACCGCGACTATGTGATAGGCGAGTTCGTATGGACGGGCTACGACTATCTGGGCGAGCCCTCGCCGTACGACGAATACTGGCCGTCGCGTTCGAGCTACTTCGGCATCTGCGATCTCGCCGGACTGCCGAAAGACCGCTTCTGGCTGTACCGCTCCCACTGGCGCAAGGACGTGAACACGCTGCACGTGCTGCCCCACTGGACGTTCCCGGGACGCGAGGGCGAGGTGACGCCGGTTTACTGCTACACCAATGCGCCGTCGGCTGAATTGTTCGTGAACGGAAAGAGTCAGGGACGCATCGTGAAGAACCCCGACACACGCCTCGACCGCTATCGCTTGCGCTGGAACAACGTGAAGTATGAGCCGGGCGAGATGAAGGTGGTGGCTTACAACTACGACGGATCGGTTATGGGCGAGAAGGTGGTGCGCACAGCAGGCGAACCTGCACGCATCGTGCTCGAAGCCGACCGCAGCAGCATCTCGTCGAAGGGCGAGGACCTCGCATTCGTGAAGGTGTCGGTAGTGGACAAGGACGGAACACCCTGCCCGACGGCTACGAACAAGATGAAGTTCGAGGTGACGGGCGCAGCGAAGTTCCGTGCGGCTTGCAACGGCGACGCAACATCGCTCGTGGCGTTCAACTCGACGGAGATGCCGCTCTTCAGTGGCGAGCTGGTTGTCGTAGTGGAAGGCACAAAGCAGGGCAAGGCTACGCTGAGCGTGTCGGCTGAAGGTCTGCCAAAGGAGACATTGTCTATCAACATCAAATAGCATTTTATACATATGAAAAAAATGATTTATGCGGTGATGGCTATTGCCTCACTAACCTATTCTACTCACACAACGGCGCAATCGCAGGACTTGCAGAAAAAGGTGAACGACTACTTCGAGCAGTCGCTACAAGCCGAGCAGAAAGCATTGGAGCAGGACGGCAAGGCCGACTACGCTAAGAACACTCCTCTCGACACTGAGCTTCAGACAGCAATAAAGAACAAGGACATAGCCAACTATCAGAAGATGGTTTGGACAGCATGGTGCGAGGCGAACAATGCGCTGCAGGAGGAGAAGCTCATAGATCCTGCCGAACTGAAGCAGGCTAAGAACAGCGCCTGGCACTTGCCGCAATGCCTGGAGCCTAATGCGGTTATGCCTTATTATTACGGCAAGAAGGGTGTGGCTGCCAATGGTCAATACCCGCTCTTCCTCTACACACACGGTTCGGGCTCGAAGGACAGAGAATGGTCGAACGGTATCGAACTGGGTCTTGGCTTCAAGGATGCGCCGTCTATCTATTTCATTCCGCAGATTCCGAACGAGGGCGAATACTATCGCTGGTGGCATCTGTCGAAGCAGTATGCCTTCGAAAAGCTTATTCGTTTGGGTTTGACGAGCGGCGAGGTGGATGCCAACCGACTCTACGTGTTCGGCATCAGCGAGGGCGGTTATGGCAGTCAGCGTCTCGCCTCGTTCTACGCCGACTATTGGGCGGCGGCGGGTCCGATGGCAGGTGGCGAGCCTCTGAAGAATGCGCCGGTAGAGAACTGCGCCAATATCGGTTTCTCGCTGCTTACGGGTGCTGACGACACGGGATTTTATCGCAACGACCTCACATGGTTCACCCAAGTGGCTTTCGACTCTGTGCAGCTGGCTCGTCCGTTGGCTGTGGACAACACGCCCATCTTCCGCCATCGCATCAACCTCTTGCCTGGCATGCAGCACCACATCACTTACGGACTGACCACACCTTGGCTCAAGCAGTTTGTGCGCAATCCGTATCCGAAGACGGTGCTTTGGGAGGACTTCGAGATGGATGGCAGACATCGTTCGGGATTCTATAACCTGCAGGTGCTGGCACGACCGTCAGAGGCAAGAACATACTACGAGATGGATATCGACAAGAACGTGGTTTCTATCAAGGTAAGTAATGTTGAATACGTTACGACGATGAAGGACAAGATGTGGGGCATCGACCTGAAGTTCAATCGCAACTACACTATGGCTACCGGTGGCAGACTGAGGGTGTATCTCAACGAACAGTTGGTGGACCTAAAGAAGCCAGTGACTGTCAAGATAAACGGCAAGCAGGTCTTTCATGGTGTTGCCAAAGCCGATTTGCAGGCAATGGTGAACAGCTGCATGGAATACTTCGATCCATACCGTGTGTATCCGGTTGCAATCGACTTGTCTTATTAATGTAAAGAGAACGCATCTACTTAATATAAAGAGATAAAAAAAGAGCTGCATCAAAACTCTGTTTGGAAAGTCTTGATGCAGCCCTATGTGTTTTTACAAAGTATTGTGTCCCGATTATCAATCTACTAACTAACTACTTACTAACCTAATCAACTATACTTAAACAACTATACTAATCAAAATCTATTGCAATCTATATCATTATCCAATCTATGCATTTTCGTTAGATGTGTTTTCTTTAAAGATTTGAAGCCTTACGGTCTTTAAATGTTTTTTTCCTTTTGACATTGCAAAGATAGAAATAAGCAACCAACTGATATTCAACATATCGTTCACGCTGTTGTAATTATGTTGCATGAAACAAAAATGCTTGAATAATATGCACAAATGCATTATTTTTGCTATATTTGCAGCGAATTTCAGCGATAAAGTTCAAAAAATAATAGGAAGCGTGGTTTTTCCTACCCCGATAAATACAAACAACTTAAAAACAACATATCTAATGAAACACTCAGCACGCAGATTCTGCAAGTATCTCCTTCTGTTTCTACTCCCACTGATAATCTCATGCACCAGTCAGCCGAAGCGCTTCGTCATAGGCGTGTCGCAATGCTCGGAGGACGTGTGGCGCGAGAAGCTCAACGAGGAGCTACGCATCGCCGCTCTCTACTACAACGATGTAGACCTGCGCATCAGTTCGGCTAACGACAACGTGCAGTTGCAGACCGAACAGATAAACAAGTTCGTGGACGAGGGTGTAGACCTGCTCATCGTGGCGCCGGGTCAGGTGAGCATATCGCCTGCGATAGACCGCGCATACGAAAAGGGCATACCGGTGATTATCTTCGACCGACGCACACGGTCGAACAAGTACACGGCATATATAGGTGCGGACAACAAGCAGATTGGCAGCTCGATGGGCGAATACCTGGCGGGCGCACTAACCGAAGGCGGACGCATACTGGAGCTGTGCGGACTCTCTACGTCGTCGCCGGCGATAGAGCGCAAGCAGGGCTTCGACAGCGTGGTGGCTTGCCGACCGGGACTGAGCATTGTGGAACAGCTGAACGCCGACTGGACTGAGGAGGGCGCATTCCGCACCATCGACTCGCTGCTCTCGAAACCGCACAACGAGTTCGACTGCGTGTTTGCTCATAACGACCGCATGGCAATGGGCGCACGACGCGCCGCCGAAAAGCACGGACTCGACCTCTCGCACATAAAGTTCTGCGGCATCGACGCCATGCCGCAGAAGGGCGGAGGCATGGAACTCGTGAACAACGGCACGCTCTTCGCCTCGTACACCTACCCCACTCGCGGCGATGAGGTGATGCAACTCGCCATAAACATACTGACGGGAAAGAAATACAACAGAGAGACCCAGCTCTCGTCTGCACTCGTGACGCGCAACAACGCTCGTGTGCTGCTCATGCAGTACGACGAGACGGTAAGACAGCAGGACCATCTCTCTACGCTTCGCTCGCGTGTGGACAAGGCTGCCAACGACTTCAACACGCAGCGCATTTACCTGCTCGTGTTGCTCGTATTCGTGGTGCTGCTCATCGTGATGTGCGCCGCAGCCGTCTACGCGTTCTTCACCCGCACCCGTATCAACCGACAGCTGAAAGCCTCGATGGAACAACAGCGCAAAATGACGGCTGAGATGGAGGAAATGACGCAGACGCAGCTGCAGTTCTTCACGAACGTGAGTCACGAACTGCGCACACCGCTGACGCTCATCGCCGGACCTGCAGAACAGTTGCTCGAAGACCCGACGATAAAGGGTGGGCAGCGTTCGATGCTGGAGATGGTGCAGCGCAACACGCGAATACTGATACAACTTGTGGGCGAGATTCTCGACTTCCGCAAGGTGCAGGACAACAAGGCTGAGCTGCACCTCAACCGCTTCCACCTGCAGCAGGAACTGACGACATGGACTGAGGACTTCCGCACGGTGGCGGCACGCCGCGGCATAACGATACACGTGGATGTATCGGGCGTGGAGGACGATGCGATGCTGATTGCCGACCGCAACAAGATGGAGCATGTATACTTTAATATAATGTCGAACGCACTGAAGTATACGCCCGAGAAAGGAAGCATCAGCATCTCGCTGATACACAGCGACCACAGCTACACGCTGCGTATAGCCGACACGGGCAAGGGTATTCCGGCTGAAGATCTGCCACATCTCTTCGAGCGCTTCTACCAGGCGAAGGGCGCCATCGGCGGTACGGGCATCGGCCTGTCGCTCGTGAAGGCGTACATAGACATGCACCACGGCGACGTTCACGCCGAGAGCGAGGAGGGTAAGGGCACAACATTCGTCATCGAGCTGCCCGACTCGCAGCCCGGCTACGACCCAGCGAAGGATGCGCCGGCTGCAACGCAGGCGGAGAAGGGACTGGTGGACGACAACTACATCGCCACCGACAACACGTCGAAGGAGAACTCAGACCGCATTACGAACGCCGAGGACTTCGACGCGGAGCGTCCGCTCGTGCTCATCATCGACGACAACAACGGCATGCGTGCCTACCTGCAATCTATTCTGCAGGACAAGTACAACGTGTCGGAGGCTACGAACGGCGAGCAGGGCTTGGAGAAAGCGCGTCGCGAGGTGCCGAAACTGGTGGTATGCGACGTGATGATGCCGGTGATGAACGGCTTGGAATTCACAAAACGACTGAAAGCGGACACCGCAACGAGTCATATTCCGGTGGTGCTGCTCACGGCTCGATCGCTATCCGAACAGCGCAAGGAGGGTTACGACACGGGAGCCGACTCGTATATCACGAAGCCGTTCTCGGGTCAGGTACTGCTCTCGCGCATCGAAAACCTGATGCGTTCGCGCGTAATGCTGCGGTCGGTGTTCGCCGGCGACAAGCAGGAGGCTGAGGAAGAGGAGAAACTGAACGCAGCCGACAAGTCGTTCGTGGGCAGACTGCGCTCGGCTATCCAGGAGAATCTCGGCGACAGCGACTTCTCGGTGGAGCGATTGGGCGAAGAGATAGGACTCTCGCGCGTGCAGCTATATAGAAAGGTGAAGGCTCTGACGGGTCAGACGCCGGTGGAGCTGCTGCGCAAGGCGCGACTCACGAAGGCTCGTCAGCTGTTGGAAAAGACCGAAAAGAGTGTTTCTGAGATTGCATACGAGGTGGGCTTCACCTCTCCCTCGTACTTCAACAAGTGCTTCAAGGACGAATTTGATATAAACCCAAGCAGCTTGCGATAAACCGCAAGAACCGAAGCTGGCAGATTGGCTGGTAGATATCGCTCCAGCAGCTCCACCGGCGGCGGTATTCTGGACTGGTGGTCCTCGCTGCTGGGCTGACGGAGGATGTGCATGAACGGTTATATCGTAAAAGGCATTGGCGGCTTTTACTATGTAAAAACGCCGGACGGTATCGTGGAGTGTAAGCCCCGCGGCATCTTCCGCAAGCAGAAGATCACCCCCGTGGCAGGGGATGAGGTGACGCTGGAAACTGAGAACGGCGCAGCAGTCATTGCGCAGATCGCGCCCCGCAAAAACGTTTTTGTGCGCCCGCCGGTGGCAAATCTGGATGTGCTGTTCCTTGTGGCAAGCACCACCCAGCCTACCCCCAGCACGCTGGTGCTGGATAAGCTTTCCGCCATTGCGGTGGATAAGGGCGTGCAGCCGGTGGTGGTGTGCACCAAAAGCGATCTTGCCGAGGCGGATTTTCTGGCTAACGCCTATGCAAAATCCACCCTGCCGTTTATCCGTATCGACTACGAAAGCGGTGCCGGGCTGGACGAAGTGAAGCAGTGGATCAGCGGCAGGCTGTGCGCCTTTTGCGGCAACTCCGGCGTGGGTAAATCCACCCTGTTGAACGCATTGCTGCCGGACGCTGCCCGCGAGACCAGCGCCATCAGCCAGAAGCTGGGACGCGGCCGTCACACCACCCGTGAAGTGACCATCTTTGAAGCCTACGGCGGACGCATTGCCGACACCCCGGGCTTTGCCAGTCTGGAAGCCAACCGCGCCGGATTCATCCCCAAGGAGAATCTGGAGCACGCCTTCCCGGAATTTGGCCCTTATCTTGGTCAGTGCCAGTTTACCGGCTGCTCCCACCGCAGCGAAAAAGGCTGTGCTGTGCGGGCAGCGCTGGCAGAGGGCAAACTTTCCAAGACCCGGTACGACAGCTACTGCGCCATGTACGACGAGGTAAAGGATGTCAAGGACTGGCAGCGCCCGAAAGTGTAAAACGGAAGGAAGAATAAAATGTCCCGTTGTGTGATCCTTTCCGCCTGCCCGGTGCAGCCTGAGCTTAAGCACCTGCTGCGCAGCGATGATTTTATCATCGCCTGCGATGCGGGCTACCGCAACTGTGCACGGCTGGGCTGCAAGCCGGATATCATTGTAGGCGATTTTGATTCCGCTCCCTGTCCGCAGCAGAATGCGGACGATATCGTTGTGTTGCCCCACGTCAAGGACGACACCGATACCGAGTATGCTGCAAAGATCGCGGCGCAAAAGGGCTTTGACGAGGTGCTTTTGCTGGGTGCACTGGGCGGCAAGCGAGTAGAGCACACCCTTGCAAACCTGTGCACCGGCCTTGGGCTGGAGCAGCGCGGCATCCGTGCCGCCTTGCAGGACGAGCGCTCCCGCATCACCTTTGTGCTGCCGGGCGAGAGCCGCTGCTACCCCAAGGAGGAGTTTTTCTACTTCTCGGCCTTCCCCATGGAGGGACGCGCCGAGGGTGTGTACGAAAAAGGCTCCTTCTATGAGCTGGAAGATGCCGTACTCACAGCAGGCTATCCGCTGGGTGTGAGCAACGAGTACGCCGAAGGCTCAAGCTGCATCACCGTCAGCACCCGGCAGGGTGCGCTTGTGGTGGTGGAGACCATCGCGGATTGAACCCTTCCCGGAACATTTTTGCCTGTCAGACGCTATAATGGGGTAAACATGAGCGAAAGGCGGGGTGGAGATGCAGGTAGTGGTCATTCGCAGCCCGAAAGCGCTGTGCGGCATTCTGCGCAAGCTGTTCGGTATCCGCAAAGAGAACTGAATCCATAAAAGGCCGGTGTGTGGCAGCTGCTGCACACCGGCCTTTTGCTGTCGGCATACCGCCGCCTGCCGCCGCATACACTCTTACGGAAACGGACAGGGAAAGGAGCACACTGCACATGGAACTGAAGATATTCCGGGACACGCTGCCGCAGGGCGGAGCGGGCTGTACCATAAAAGCAGAACTTCCGCTGGAGACCGAGATCCGCATCTCCGATGATCTGCCGCCGGTGGGCAAGCTGGTCAAGTGCTTTGTCCGCCCGGTGGTGCTGCAGCGGCAGTTGCAGCCGGGTAGGCTTACCTTAGAGGGCTATCTGCGCTGCACAGTGTTTTACCAGAGCGAAAAAGAAAAAGGTCTGTGCCAGACCGAGCAAAAGCTGCCCTTTACCCGGCAATTGGAGCTGCCGGAGCTTGCCTTTACGGCATGGACAGCCGTGGTGGAAGGGCAGACAGAGTACCTCAACACCCGCGCGGCAGATCCGCGCCGTATTGAGGTGCGGGGTGCCTATGGGCTGGTAGTCACGGTGCACACCCAATGCAAGACCGAGGTCATCACCGCACTGGCAGATGGCGGCATTGAGCAGCAGCTGCGTACATTGCAAGGTGTACGAAGCGTGGCTGTGCTGGATAAGCTGGTTACCTTAGAGGGAGAGCTTGTCTTTGCAAAGCCCCCGGCGGCTGTACTGGATATTACCGGCAACGCCTGTGTGGCAGAGGTAAAGCTTCTTGCCGGAAAGGCTGTGGTCAAGGGGGAACTGCGGGTGCAGTGTGCATGGCGGGCAGAAGGGGACACTGCCCTGCAAAGTCAGGCGGCGGCGCTGCCCTTCCAGCAGGTGATAGATTTAGAAGGTATTACCGAGGACTGCCGCTGCCTGTGCGTGGCAGAGCCGGTGGGCTTTACCCTGTCGCAGGCGGAAAGCGCCGCCGCTCAGCTGACGGCGAATGTCATGCTGCATCTGCGGGCATGGCGCAGCTACCAGCTGCAGGTGGCAGTGGATGCTTTTTCCACCCGATTTGAAACGGAGCTCACGCCGCAGCCGCTCGTTACAGAGCAACTGCTCTGCACCCTGAACGATACCGCTACCGCCACAGGCTCCGGTCCGCTGCCGGATGCAGGGGCGCAGCTGCGGGCCTGCTTTGTGCACTATGGCCCCCAGCAGACCATCCAAAAAGGGGAGGGCTGGGTGCTTGCCGCAAAGGCGGTGGTAACAGCCCTTGCAGAGAATACCCTCGGCGAACTGGAAAGCTACGAGAAAACCTTGGAGGTCCAAATCCCTCTGCCTATTACGCCGCCGGAGGGAACGGTGCTTGTGCCGGAATGCTGGCTGAGCACCGAGAACGTGCAATGCACCTGTGCGAGCGGCACACTGGAAGCTACGATTACTGTCCGGGCAGAGGGCGCGATTTTAGGCTGTACCACCAGTCCGGTCATTGGCAGCATCACCCTTGGCGACCCGCTGCCCGATACCGACCCCGAGATCGCTCTGCGAATCTACTACGCGCAGGCCGGGGAGGAGCTGTTTGCAGTGGCACGGCGGTTCCATGTGGCTCCGGCGCAGATCCTTGCGGCGAATCAGCTGGAAGAGGAGCTTGCCAGTCTGCCGCAGGCACAGCGGCTGCTGATCCCGGTCACCTGAGCTGCAAACTTAACGGTACCCCTTTCCCGGATGGCACAAGCTGCCGCGCCGGGGAGGGGGATTCTTTTTGCCTGTGCCTGCGCAGAAAAAAGCAGTGCAAAGAATTACTAAAATTCTCTGTAAAGGGATATTTAAAATAAAGCGCATTATCGATGTAAAATATAGTGAATATACGTTTAGTATCTTTTACAAGTGATTATAAATCAACGTACAAACTGTACTGATATCGATTTCAAAGCATGAGAACACTTCAAAAATACGATTTGTATTTAACGCTTTGCAGACCATCCATGGATGTGGTATACTAAGGAAGATGCAAATGCAAACGACTGCCGCTCGTCTGCTGTGTCCGGTGTACAGCACGGTTTCTGCCGGGAAAACAGCACGGCGGGCGGCAAAATGATATCGCAGGAGAGTGGAACATTTGGAACTGGAACAGGCTAAAAAGCGCGTGGAAGAGCTGCGCGCAGTCATTGAGAAAAACAACCGACTTTACTACGATCAGGATGCGCCGGAGCTGGAAGATTTTGAATACGATGCCCTGACGCGGGAATTAAAGGAACTGGAAGCGCAGTTTCCCCAGCTGATTACAGCAACATCGCCCACCCAGAAGGTAGGCGGTACTGCCAGCAGTAAGCTGCCAAAGGTGACCCACGCTGTCAAGATGGAAAGCCTGCTGGATGCGTTTTCTTTCGACGAGCTGCGGGACTTTGACCGCCGCGTCCGCGAGTCCGGAGTAGAGCCGGAATATGTTGTGGAGATCAAGATCGATGGTCTTTCCTGCAGCTTGGAGTACGAGAACGGGCAGCTTGTCCGTGCCTCTACCCGTGGCGACGGCGTGGTGGGCGAGGATGTTACCGCAAACGTGCGTGCCATCCGCAGCATCCCCAAGACCCTTAAAGACGCACCCGAGCTTCTGGAGGTGCGCGGCGAGGTGTATATGCCCCACAAGGCCTTTCAGCACCTGTGTGCCGAGCAGGAATTGCAGGGTGCTGCGCCCTTTAAAAACCCCCGCAATGCAGCAGCCGGATCTCTGCGGCAAAAGGACGCTCGCATCACCGGCAGCCGTGGGCTTTCTATCTTTGTGTTCAATGTGCAGCAGATCCGGGGTAAGACCCTGACCAAGCACTCCGAAAGTCTGGATTACCTCAAGAGCCTTGGCCTGCCCGTGTCGCCGCGCTACCATGTGGTGCATGATATCGAGGACGCCATTTCTGAGATCGAGAACATCGGCCAGAATCGTGCAAAGCTGGATTTCGACATGGACGGTGCCGTTATCAAGGTGAACGATTTTGCCCAGCGGGAGCTGATGGGTTCTACTAACAAATTCCCGCGCTGGGCCATTGCCTTCAAATACCCGCCGGAGGTCAAGGAGACCACCCTGCGCAGCATCGAGGTTGCTGTGGGCCGCACCGGCGTGCTCACCCCCACTGCCTGCTTCGACCCAGTGTTTCTAGCAGGTACCACGGTAGCTCGCGCCACCCTCCACAACGAGGACTTTATCCGGCAGTTCGGGCTGTGCATCGGGGACACCATTCAGGTGCGCAAGGCGGGCGATATCATCCCAGAGGTCATCGGAGTCACCCATCATGCGGAGGACGCTGAGCCCTACACCATGCCCACGGTCTGCCCCTCCTGCGGCGCGCCGGTGGTGCATCTAGAGGACGAAGCCGCCCTGCGCTGTGTGAACCCGGAGTGCCCGGCACAGGCGCTGCGCAATATCATTCATTTTGCCTCCCGGGATGCCATGGATATCGAGGGCTTGGGCGAGGCAGTGGCCACCCAATTAGTGGAAAAGGAGCTGGTGCATTCTGCAGCAGATATCTACACGCTGACCCGGGAACAGCTGCTGGAGCTGGACAAATTCAAGGAGAAAAGCGCAGACAATTTGTTACAGGCCATTACTGCCTCCAAGCAGAACAATCTGGATAAGCTTTTGTTCGGCTTTGGCATCCGCAATATCGGCGATAAGGCAGCCGCGCTGCTGGCAGAGCATTTCGGCACGCTGCAAGCCATCCGAGAAGCCACCGCAGAGCAGGTCAGCCAGATCGACGGTTTTGGCGGCGTGATGGCACAAAGCGTGGTGGAATTCTTTGCCAAGGAAGGCACTGCCGACCTTGTGCACCGCTTGGCAGATGCCGGGGTCAATATGCAGTGGAAGGGTGAGCCGAAGGGAGACAAGCTGGCAGGCAAAACGCTGGTTGTCACCGGTACGCTGGAGACGCTCTCCCGCAACGAAGCCGAGGCATTGATCGTGAAAAACGGCGGCAAAGCCAGCGGCTCCGTCTCCAAAAAAACAGCCTATGTGGTGGCCGGTGCGGCGGCGGGCTCCAAGCTGACCAAAGCGCAGGCGCTGGGCGTGCCGGTACTGACCGAACAGGAATTTCTTGCCATGCTGCAAGATGCCCCGGCAGAACCGGAAACGACTTAAAGCGGCTTTCCTGAACGTCGAAATACAGATAATTTCAAAAGCTTCTGCAATGCTGTTGCAGGGGCTTTTTTGTTTTCTCATTCGCGGTTCTAAGAACGCACAAAGCGCATACAATGCTAGCACAAAGCTTTCGTGGAAGGAGAAACCAAAGTGGACGAGTATTACCAGGCCGTCAGAGCCCTTCCCGCTTGGCTGGCAGCGCCGCTGGCACAGCTGCCCGCACAAACGGCAGTACGTGTACAGGAACTGCGCCTGCGCACAGGTTGTGCGATCACATTTACCGTGCAGGGGCGGCAATGCTCTGCTTCTGCGTTGCCGGGTTGTCCTCCGACATTGGCTGCAATGCGGCTGGACACGCTGCAAATAGAGGAGATCTTCCATACCCTTTGCAACGGCTCAGTGCACACCCATGAAAGGGAACTTTCCGAGGGCTACCTGACCACCGCTGCCGGAAACCGTGTGGGCGTGGCAGGGCAGTTCGTGCAGCGGGAAGGGCATGGCATCACCCTGCAAAAGGTCACTTCGCTCAACCTACGTATCGCACGCAGCTGCACCATCCGTCTGCTGCCTGCACTGGACAAGCTGCTGGAGCAGCATTTTACCGGGCTGCTGGTGGTGGGAGAGCCCGGCAGCGGCAAGACCACCCTGCTGCGCACCATTGCCCAGACACTGGCTGAGCGGCAGCGTTTGGTAGCAGTAGTGGACGAGCGGGGTGAGCTTTTCCCGCCGGAAGGGCCGCTGCCGCCGCTGGAGCGCATTGGCGGGGTGGATAAAGCCCGCGCCGTCCAGATGGCGCTGCGCACGCTGGCACCGCAGGTGATCCTGCTGGACGAGCTGGGCAGTCTGGAGGAAACGATTGCACTGGAACAGGGCTTTTTCAGCGGGGTGGATTTTATTGCCAGTATCCACGCGCCGGACGCTGCACAGGCGCAGTGCCGCCCGCAGGTACAGGGCAAAGCTGCCGGTAAAGGCTTTGCAGGTCTGCCCGGCGGTACTGGATCTCCTGCCGGATGCGCTGTAATAGTTCGATAGTGCGCTGTAAAGCAGCAAGATGCAGAGTTGTTCTGGCTTGTACCGCATCCCCTGCCAGCCAGCCGCACAACGGGAGCAAAAACAAGCCGAACCCGCGCAGAAGGCCGCTCATACGGCGCT
>OQVU01000437.1_pt1 | contig 15432 bp, 9 predicted proteins | sample 1691611 | NCBI WGS metagenome assembly OQVU01 (sample SAMN03418272, study PRJEB22391) | human gut metagenome | biome: human-gut; feature: organic feature; material: feces | host: Homo sapiens | place: Tanzania | collected 2013-01
AATTTTAAGAGTTCTTCCGCTTACAAATACTTCTGAACTTGGTGTCCAGGTTTCTGTTCCGGTGATTTCTGTACCATTTACATTTACTTCTACAATTTTAACTAACTTACCGGAAGTATTTATATACCAAGAATTTGTACCCGTTCCTTCAGGAGCTATATTGAATAAATTACAATAAATGCTTACATAATTTGATGTAGTAGAACTTGATTCCAGTACCTGTGTACCTTCTGTATATGAATTTGGTTCAATTGTTGCTACTTCTGATTGTGTTAAATCACCTTCAATAGTAATTTTTTTACCTGTTGGAAGATAAATACGACCGGCTTTTGCAGCATCTTTTATATTCAATTTTGCAGAAGAATAAGAAGTTATATCACCAAGATTTATATCATTTGGTGTATTATTTTCTTTTGTATTACCAGTTATTGAACCACCGTAAAAGTTAAATGTTCCGCCAACAAATACACCGCCAACTTTTCCACCTGTAGGATCATTTGTATTATTTTTTATTTCACCGCCATACATAGTTAATGTTGCATCAGCATCATATATTGTTATAGCACCACCATATCTTGAAGAACCATCGTTTGTAGAATTATTACCGTTTATTGTCGGATAATCTGTTGCATTTTCTTCACCAAGTTGAACGTTTGCTGATTCAATAAAAATTGCATTTCCTAAATATTTTGATGTATTGTCAGTAATTTTAGTATTACCGATTATTTTTACTGTTTTAGGATTTATTGTATCACCATTTTTGTAAACTGCAATTGTTCCGTAAGAATAAGCATTATTTTCAGAAAAAGTACAATTATTAATAGTAGCATCTACAAGAGAAGTATCGGTATTAGTCGAAGAACCAATGAATAATGCTGATCCATAATAATCATAAGGACTTTCATTTTTTGTTGAATTATCTGAAAAATTACAATTTTCTAAATTTAATGTTGAAGAACCAGTAATATAAAGACCACCACCATTTTTATCAGAATTATTTGAAGTAAAATTACAATCAGTTAAATTTACTGTAGAGTCTGTTGAATAAAATCCGCCACCATTCCCATTATTAAATGTTGCATTATTAGAAATTTCAGATTTTTTCATAGTAATATTTGAATTTAATGAATAAAGTCCACCACCAGCGCCATTAGAAGAATTATTTTTTATGACATTATTATCACCATCTACAGATAATTTAGCATTTTCAATTAAAATTCCACCGCCATCAGAACCGGCTGAATTCTCTGAAATTGTAGTATTACCATTTATTATAAAATTTGTGCTACCTATATTAGAACCAGCACCAGAAATATAAATACCTGCACCGCCTGATGTCGTTGTATTATTTGAAATAGTTGCACCATTTAACGTTACGGTTGTTCCTGTGTTGGCATATATTCCGCCGCCATTTGAGCTAGAATTATTTCCAATTACGGTTCCGTCGGTTAACGTTACAATTCCTCCCTGAATCATCATACCGCCACCATATTGGCCATAATTCTTGCTTACAGTACAATCACTTATTTTTAGAGAATAATTTAAATCTTCACCATAATAGCGTATTCCACCGCCAAACCATGCTCTTCCGCCTGTAATCGACAAATTTTTAAGAACTGACTTAATTTTTTTGGGATCATTACCAAATTCAATAACAGAATTGCACCACGAAGCATCAATAGGAGCATCTTTATTCGGATTTCCCAGAAGTTCAGCTTTAGAATCTGAAGATAAACCTGTTATATTGATATTGAGTTTTTTTGAAGAATCAAGAGATGATAAATCCAATACGCTTTTATTAAACTCAGCTGTAATTTTTCCATCCACATAAATTGTATAAGTAGTTTCAGCGTCGTTTATTTCAAGAATTCTTTTTGCGGCTTTCTGCAAAGGCTATATCCTGATTGCGTTCAAAAAAGAAAGCTTCGGCCTGTTTTGAAACCGCAGAAGAACGCCCACCGCTCATTACATTTATAAGATCTAAAAGCTGAAAAACATTGGAACGGATTGTAGTAAGTTTGTCTTCCACTGTATCGGCAGCACGGCTGTTTGCAGAAAGATTGTTTTCTTCTGCAGTAATCTGAACATCCTTGCCTATAAAATAACTGTTAAGAACAGTAACCGTACCGAGCGAAACAAGTACAACTGTTCCTATAATAACGGCAAGCTTTACGCCAATGGGAAATTTTACTTTACCCAGCGGGACACCTGTTGTGTTCCCAAAAGTAGTTTTCATATAAACTCCCTGAAATCACTTGCTATTATTGTAATACTTTTCTACAAAAAAAACAATATTTTGTATTTCAAGTGTCGGTGGGGAAATTAAGCACACTGTACTGTAAAATCGGTCGCAATAATTTTCTTCAGTAATAAATCCCAGAGAAAATTCATAGTTTATAAGTGACTGTTTGTGTTTTTTTCTTTTCGAACCTTGAGCCATGCAAGACGAATATTTTCGTAATCAACTATACGATTAAAAAAGGATTTCGCTCGCTTCATTGTTGTTTTAACTATTCAAATTTTCTGCAAAATCCTCTCGTCATTTTGCTTCAACTGGCAGATCAAACAGCAGCTCAATGGTGGGATTGCTAAATTAAGGCAAAACCTTGATTACATCGTCGAGGACATAACAAAAAACTGGTGATGAAGATTTTTCATTTTCGATAAAAGGTGTCCTTAAGTCAATTTTATTGGAACTGTCAAACGGAGCTGTTCCTGTAAAGTTCCCGGAAAAAATTGCAATATCATTTTTTTCAATTTTGCTGCTAACAGATTTTACGGTCGAATCAATATTTTCCGGCAAAATTGCATAGTTTATGTCCAAAATGCGAACCCAGCCTTTTTCTATTCCTGCCATTGCGTCCTGACCGTAAACTTTTCCGTCAATGCAATCTTCAATTTTTTTACCATGCAAAAGAGCATTTATCGACTGCTCAAAATAATAAGAATAATCAACAGAACAGCTGACCAACGAACGTGTCGGAGCAATATCTGTCATACTCTGGCTGTATCCGACATGATAGACAGGAAGTGCTCTCTTTGAATTTTCACAGGCAACGGCAGGGCCTTTTGTGTCAGAATGTTGAGAAATTACAACACAGCCTTCATCAATCAATTCTACGGCAACCTGCTTTTCCAGAGAATAATTTGACCAGGTGTCCGTATATTTTACGAGCATTGTCGCTTCTGGAACAACCGACTGAACTCCAAGGTAAAAAGCCGTATAACCGGAAATAACTTCTGCAAACGGAAAAGCCGCAACGTAACCGATTTTTGCCTCTTCTGCGCTTATAACTTTCGATTCAATCATTTCCTTCAGTTTTTCTCCGGCAATCACGCCGCAAATATAGCGTCCCTGATAAATCGTTCCATAACAGTTATGATAATTTGAAAGAACCGGCTCATCATTTGCATTGTCGCCAGTCGGCACGCAAAATTCAATTTCTGGATGAAGAGCCGCCATATCTTTTACAACCGGACCGTAACCGTAACTCGCGGCAATTATATAATCACACTTTTCGTTTACGAGCTCTTCAAGAGGAAGTTCAATCTGGTCTTCCGTAACATTGTACTTAGTAACACACTCAATTTTGTCGCCAAAAACCGAAACAACGTGATTTTGTGCCTTTATAAAATTTTCTGTATAAGGAGTTATTTCATCGCCTACAAAAATAAAACCAACTTTCAGGCTTCTATCTTCGGAACGGGTCAAAATATGAATTCCAAAAGAAAGCAGGCACATTGCAACAGAAGTAATTGCGCACAAAATATATTTTTTTTTCATTTTTATATTCATAGTTTTCCTCATTTAATGTTTTCTGCCGGATTGTTTTTTGTTTTTTCGTAAAGTTTTTCCACATCTATTGTTCCGTCAGCAATCAGAGAAAGCAAGATGTCCACAAGTTTCGGATCAAACTGAGTTCCGCTGTTCCGCTTAAGCTCTTTTATTACAAAATCAAGATCCAGCTGTTTGCGATAAATACGATTTGCCGTCATTGCGTCAAATGCGTCTGCAATGCCGATAATTCTTGCGTCAAGAGGAATTTCTTCGCCTTTCAGACCGTGGCAATAGCCGCTTCCGTCGTATTTTTCGTGATGATAAAGGGCGCCAACGCTTACATTGTCAACAGTCGTAAGATATTTTAAGATTTCCGCACCACGAGTAACATGAGATTTCATGATTTTGTATTCTTCGTCCGTAAGTTTTTCCGGCTTCTTTAAAATAGCATCTGGAATTGCGATTTTTCCAATGTCGTGCAAAAGCGCCATCTGCCGCAGAGTCTCGCATTTTTCCCTTGAGTATCCAAGTTTTTTTGCAATATAAACCGAATACTCCGACACTCTGCGAGAATGTTGATTCGTGTTTTGATCTCTGGCATCTACGGTTTGAGCAATAGAAAGAATGGTTTCGTTCACCATTTTAATCTGCTTCTTTGCATATTCGAGTTCGTATTTTTGTTTAAGCAAAGTCTTCTGGGCACGAACTCTAGTAACAAACCATGTAAGCCAGACAAGAACAAGACAGCCTGTTAAGATAACATAGAGCTTAAACCAGTTTTTCTGATACATTTCTGTTTCTTTTTCAATCGTGTAATTTGCACTTTCGATTACGCTTCCATTCAATCCGTCGAGAATTGAAATTTTAAACACGTAAGTCTTTGGTTTTAAGTTTGAATAAGAAATTTTTCCAAGTTCGCTGAGCAAACACTCTGTCGGTTTCAGGTCATTTCCGTCAAGAAAATATCTTACGTAAGGATCGTTCAGGGAATAATTCAATATTTCCGGCTCAAGCACAAACTTTTGCGTTTGAGGCGAAAGTTTAAAAATGTCAGAACGGCTGATTCTTTGCTTTATTCCGTCAACTTCCACAAAATCTAAAATCATGCGGTAAGATTTTGAAGCCATGTCGTATTTTGACATATTAACCTTTACGGCTCCGCTGTCGCAGCAAAGATAAAGATTGTCGTTTTCGAGACAAGGCCATGAATTTGCAATCAGCAGCGAACGAAAACCATGCTTTGCATTTATGAGCGGATACTCGGTTTTTAAATTTTCAATCAAATCTTTTGACTGTGCCACAAAAATTCCAGCGCTTCCCAAAATCCAGCATGTTCCGTCAGGATCGCAAATCATGTCGTAATTGTTTGAATACGGAAAATTATCGAGTTTTTTGACTTCTCCTTTTGCGGACGTATAGCAAATTCCGTTGCTTGTAACAATAAATACACCGTCAGAAAAAGAATCGTAAACCATTCGCAAAATTACGTTTGAAGAAAGTCCGTCCTTTTTTCCAATATTTTTAACAATCTTGTCATTTTCGATTTTTGAAATTCCACCGCCGTCTGAGCCTACATAGCAGCCATTTTTGTATTCAAGAAGGCAGAGAGATTTTTCGTTGGCAAAACCGTCCTGCGCAGTAAAAACTTTTTCAACAGAATCTCCTCTCAAAAAGGCAACTCCATAATCTCCAGCAACAGCAATTCTTCCGTCCTTAAGTTCACAGATATTTCTAAAACGGTTTCCAGGAAGTCCGTTTTTTTGTGAAAAATTCTTTATCTCGTATTCGCCAGAAGAATCCACCCTCACCTTATAAAGGCCGCTTCCAGTCGTTGCAATCCACAGATTATCCATAGAATCCACCTTCAAACAGCGAATTCTTATTTTATTAAGCAATGAACTTATTTTATTTTCGAGTTTTTTTTCGTTTTCTTCGTCAAGAATTATAAGTCCCTCGTCAGTGCCGCAAAAAAGCAGTCCCTGCCATTTTTCTGTAGAATTTACAACAGCCGTTTCTTCAATTTCTGAAAAAAGTTCGATAAAAGTGGATTTGCACATTTCGAGAAGTCCAAGCCTTGAAGAACTGAACCAGAGATTTCCCTGATAATCGATAAGCATTGCGTCGATTGAATTCGAAAAATTGTTTGTGTAAAGTTTTTTGGCTCTAAAACTTTCATCAAAAAAAGCTATTCCCGTGTCAGAACAAACAAAAACGCCATTATTTTCTGCAAAATAGAATGAATTTATGCCTTCGATTCCTGGAATTTTAAATTTGCGGACTAATTTTGGGCCAGAAGGTGTCAGGCTGTAAATAAAAATCGAATCGTCCGGGCTTGCAAGAAAAAGCCTTCCGTCTTCCGAAAAATCCACACTCTGAAAAGAAATCTTTTCCTCGCCTTTTAAAAATGAACAGCAAATTTCTCCGTTTTTAAAGCAAAAAAGCTCTCCGCGTTCGGTAACAGCAACGACATTTCCAAATTTGTCAGCGGACATTTTTGACACGTTTTTAATCTGTTCATAGTTTTTTGTAATTTTTACTCCGCCGCTCAAAGATACGAGAGAAATTCCTTCCGTTGTTCCGATGTAATAATTTCCTTCGGTATCGCAGACAATGTCCTTTACAGAATTTGAAAGAAGACCGCTTTCTTCGTCAATCACATTCATCACGTGTTCATTTATAAAAATTGTAATTCCGCCGTCATTTGTTCCAGTCCAAAGCCTTCCTTCTTCGTCTACAAAAAGACAATTTACGCTTTTTACAGAATGAATATCACTTATAAGCTTAAATTTTGAACCGTCATACTTAAACAGGCCGGCGTAAGTTCCAATCCAAAGTTTTCCGTCATTTGTCTGTTCTATGTCGTTTGCTTCGCCAGACAAAAGTCCTTCGGAATTTGAAAAAACAGTCTGAACATAAGAGTCGTATTCATCGGTAAAATTTTGACTAAAAGCCGGCTTAGGCTGAAAAACAAAGAAAAGAGCAAAAATAAAAGTCAAAAACGGAGCTGTATTTTTGAACGATTTTTTTTCCTCTAAGTTTTCATCACGTTTTTTTCTGTAAAACCTTACGAATTTTATTAAAAGATAAATTATCTCGACACAAAACAATTTGTCCAAAAATTCAATATAAAACTGGCCAATCACAAAGGAAACATATTTTTGAAAACCTGTATCCATAAAAAAACGCATTATTTGAGATGCCCAGATATTGCCAATATCACCGCCATACATTGTTATGCTGACGATTACGGAAATCACTGTCGAAATTACGGCAAGTCCCATTCCAATCGTCATGGTTAAAAACTGGCTTTCAAAAACCTTTTTTTTTGCAAAATGTCCGGCTAAAAAACCGATAAATGCGCCAGTAACGCAGTAAACCGATTGCTGTTCAACAAAAATGCCGTAAATTATATTGTTCGTAAAACCGACTATAGCACCACAAACTGGACCTGCAAAATACGCAATAAAAAAAGTTCCGACAGAATCACACCAAAGCGGAAGCATAAGTTTTTCGGCAAAAACTCTTCCAAGAAGGTCAACCAAAAGTGCAATCACCGTAAACGGAACTATCAAATACTCTCTTTTATCTTTTATTAACATCACTTTTTTTCCTGTTTTAATATTATATTGTCGGCTTTTACACCTTAGTTCACTTCAGATTTCTGTATTTTTTTCAGGGCGCATTATACTCGATATTATTATAATACTTTTCTACAAAAAAACAATATTTTTTATTTCAAGAACAGCAAAGCCATTCTTAAAAATTACAGTTGAGACTGTTATTTCACAACTGTCTCTACTGCGCCTAAAATAGAGAGCCGACTCCGAAGGATAGTTTGAAATTGCCGGGGTCAAAGTTTTTCAACGGTAGGCCTACAGAACAATAAACACTCACGTGCGAAGAAGGATTTGCAAAAAGGCCGGTATTGAATGACGGTTCCAGAATCAGTTTAAGGGACAAAAAATCCCTGTACCCCATTCTGTCTCCAGAAAGGTCAGAAAAAACCTTTACAAAATTCCAAAGAGTATAGTCCGTTCCTGAATTACCCAAAGAACCGCAGTAGTCTGCCGTAAGAAGAAAACGGTTAAAATAAAGCGGCACAAACGGAATTCCGCGCTGGATTTCATACGCAAATATAACACTTTCGGCTTCAAAAGAAAGAAATTTTCCTATATAAGAGCACATCTGCACATTGAATGCAACCGGCAGATTGTAAGTAAACGAATCCCTGCATGAAAACGGCAGAAGGCGCGGAATATTTACACTCACTTCGGGGTAAAGGTACTGTTGCAGAACCATATCATCGCCTTCATTAAAAACATTGTATTGGTGACGGCCTCCTGCTGTTCCCATAACTACAGTTTTGTAGGCAACAGACAGCGCAATACCGCCAAGCTCGAATGTTCCGGGTCCCATTTTGCGGATTGTGGAAATTTTGGCAGACACTTTGTTCTTGTCATAAAAATACAAGTTGTCATCTTCAATATAATCCAGTATCAAGCCCCCAAAACCCCATGTATTTTTTCCAAAAAAGGCTTTATTCTCAAGAGAAAACAAAAGGTCAGCCTTACCGCCAAGATTTACGCCCGAAGAAAGAGAAAGATTGTTTGAAGCCTGAACAAATCCGTCCTTGTCCACAACAACCGCAGGCATTTCATTGTAAGAAAAAAGCGATGTAGAGGTTGAACCCGAAAATCCTGCAGAAAAGCCCCATGCTTTTGCATCAAAACTCGTTCCGGCACTCAGTGTAAGAGTGTCAGAATCCCACGGGTTACTTGTCATCCATGTCAAACCCCAGACAAACGGAACAGTATTTATAAGGGAATCATTCTTCACATCATCCGCAACATAAGGAATTAACTGATAACCGGGCACAACAGGACCCGTAAGAAGAGTCCCCCTGTGCCAGTAAGGTTTTCTGTATTTTTTAGAAGAAAAAGTCCCTTCTAAAGAACCGCCGTGGCTTTCAGAAAAAGCGTCACTGCTTTCGTTAACCGCAGACCGGGCGGCGGTCAGTTTCAAAACTCCGCCGGCATTGTCAAGAGAAGTTGTGTCCAGACACAAAAGTTTTCTGTTGTCATAAAAATAAGAGCTGTAAACAACAGATCCGGCGGCAGCAACCGGCCAGTACACGCCGCCCGAAACGTCAGTATTCATAAGGAACATTTCTTTTGAAGAAGGATCAAGCCATCCCAGCCTTGGGAAAGTGTCAGGCTCGGCATAAGAAAACAAAAGCACAGGTTTACCGCCAAGAGTTCCCGCCGAAAGCCATCGGAGCCGTGCATCAGGCAAAAAAGAATATGATTCATTTTTAACGCCGTTTGAATTCCGCAGATCCCCAAAGCATCTTATAGTCCACTCAAGTCCCGACCTGCAGACAGCATAAACATTTCCTTCAATAAAACAGGGAGAAAAAACAGACTCGCCGCTTGCAAAAGAAACTTCACTTGCCCTTAAAAAAGATTTTCCGTCAAATGCAAACGTCACAAGGGAAGCGCTCTGAGAAAAAGCATAAACTGCAGTAACATAAATTTTTCCTTCTGCGTAATAAACACACGCGTCCCTTAGTCCTGCCTGCTTTATTTCATGCCACCTGCCGCTTTTGATTTCGTAAAGTGCAGATTTGTATTTTGTTCCAGAACTGTTGTCATCTTCGTAACTTACAGCAAGAAATTCCCCGTCAGAAGAAAGCCTTGCCGAAAGAATTCCGTCGCGCGAAAACAGTTTTTTTGGAACGCCGAACATACCGTCCTGTGCAGAACAAAGCCAGACAGCCCCGCCGTCAATGTAACTTACCGAAACATCAGAAGACGAAAGGCCGTAAAACCTTGACCCCAAAAGATTTTGTCTTGAAAAACCGTCTGCCTCAGGGTTAAAAAAGTCAGCAACAAATTTTTCTTCAAGAGGACTTTTAGGAATATCTGGAACATAAACAGAATCTTTGAATTCCTTCCACGCAGTTCCAAGACTCACATCGTAGATTCGCTTGAAAGCAGTTTCATAAGTCAGGCTTTTTGCATTTATTGCACGGTACCAGAATTCGGCATATTTTTCCATTCCGTATTTCTGCTGGATAAAAGCGGCAAAAGGTCCGCCAAAGCCGTAAGATGCCGATGCCGAAGGAAACTTGTCCCTTGCGCCTGACACATCCTGCGCCGAAGGAAATTTGCCCGAAAGTTTTGCCTGGCGCGACATATGAAGGTAAAAAGGATCGTTAAGCCGCCCTTCCCCGCCGGAACTTTCCATAGAAACAGCAGCCCCTTCCTTAAAAAGAGTCGTCATAATAATAGCCGAGCCTGGATTAAAAATATCGCCGAACACAGAATCTATAACTTTCCAGAACGGATTGCGCATATTTATAGAAACAGCATGGGTCAGTTCATGCGTAAAAGTTCCAAGAAGCGGCTCAGAAAAAACAGCCATACTTTCATCAGAAACAGCATCAAAAAGAACAATATGATTGTAGTGTCCGTTTGAAAAATAAGCGTTGTAAGCGTCAGTGTCAGGAGTAATTACAACCGGCATGCGGAAGTCAGGCTCTTTTCCGTAAGATGCACAGATTTTTTCATAAATTGAATCGGCTTTGTCAAAAAGTTCCCGGGCTGAATTTTCACTTTCTACAGGATAGATAATGTCAAACCACTTTGTAGAAGCGATCCGTATTTTAGAATGCGAAGGCATACCTGCGGCAGAAACAAAACACAAAACAAAAGACAGCAGAAGTGCAAAAACAAAAACTCTTCTCATAAATCTCTCCAGAAAAATGCCGCCCGGATACCCGGACAGCACAAAATATATTGAATCGGACCGCAGCTTTGCTTGAACAGTCCGGAAGCATAAAAAAAAGGAATCCAACCGGATACCTTTTTTTTATGAAAGGCGTCTAGCGGAATCGAACCGCTGCATAAAGGTTTTGCAGACCTCTCCCTTACCGCTTGGGTAAGACGCCATAAAGTATTAGTAGTATATAGAATATTACGAACTTTGTCCAGTATCCGAAGGCTCATTTTCGGAAATTTTTGCTATTCTTTCCTTAAAAACAATTATCTCGCCAAGAATTCCGCAGGCTAGAGAAACTGCCACCATATATAATTCCATGGGAACCGCAAAAGGCAGTGCTTCCAGAACAAAAGCCGCTACAATGCTGCCCTTGTACGAAACCGGTGCGCGCGGTACATCAAGAGAAGAGCCGGCGCGGGCCTTTTTAAGGCGGGATATGCGTACTATATAGAAGAAAAATACAAAAATAAAAACTGCCGCGCCCGCAATACACATAATTAAAGGTAAACTCATTTTGTCTCCAGCCACTTCAACAGTGTGTTTTTTGCAGAAACAAATGCCAGCGGTATTTTTTCTACATCTTCCGCAGATTTTACATCAACCCATTCAAATCCGCTAACTTCGGACTCTTCGGCCTTAAGCTGTGCCCCAGCCGGAAGAACTGCGGTAAAAAACATATCGCAGGTTTTATAGACGACATCTTTGTAGGCATATGTATTCGGGTAACTGCATATGTATTCTACAGAAAGCGGCCTTACACCTATTTCTTCAAAACACTCGCGCACGGCAGCATTTTCACCGCTTTCATCAGGTTCACAGAATCCGCCAGGAAAAGCCAAAAACCCTTTTCTTGGTTCCTTTGCACGTTTTTCAAATAAAAGCTCACCCTTTTTATTCTGAATAAGAAGCCCAACGGCCGCAGCGGTATTGTTGTAAAGTTCAAAACCGCAGTCAGGGCAAACCCACTTGCGCCCGCTGTTTTTTGTACATATATTTTTTGAGCCGCATTCAGGACAAAAATTGAATTTATTGTCTTTCATAACATAAATATACGCATATTAAAAAGATAAAATCAAGTTGTCTGCACATGCACTGTAAAAGTACATCCGCGCGCATAGGTGTAAACGAATATTTTTTGAATATCGGTTGAAAATAAAGGTAAAAAAATGTATATTTTTTGTATAGGAATCAAAAGGTCTGCGCTGACGCATGGACATGAAAACAGAAAGGCTACGTTGTAAAAACTTCTGTTTCATTTTTTGATTCCCGCCATCATAGGAGTAGTTGTATGACTATCAATGACATCAAGCACCCAAAAATCAAGGCTTGGATTGAAGAATGTGTCGCTATGTGCGAACCTGACGAGGTTTACGTTTGCGACGGATCTACGGCTGAATATGACCGCCTGATGAAAAAATGCGTTGACGCAGGACTCGCAACTCCGCTTGCCAAGAAGCCCAACAGTTTCCTGTTCCGCTCACTGCCTTCTGATGTTGCACGTGTTGAATCACGCACATTCATCTCTTCTGTAAAAGAAGAAGATGCTGGTCCTACAAACCACTGGATTGACCCGAAAGAGCTTAAGGCCACAATGAAAGGCCTCTACAAGGGCTGTATGCACGGCCGCACAATGTACGTCATTCCTTTCTGCATGGGACCACTCGGATCACCAATTTCAAAGAACGGAATCGAGCTTACAGACTCTGAGTACGTTGTTCTTAACATGGACATCATGACACGCGCTGGATCAAAGGTTCTTGACATTTTCAATGCAGACCCCAACGCAGATTTCGTACCGTGTCTCCACTCTGTAGGAAAGCCGCTCAACAACGGTGAAAAAGACAACGGAGTCTGGCCTTGCGCTGATGTTGAACACAAGTATATCAGCCAGTTCCCCGAAGAACGCCTCATCTGGTCTTACGGATCAGGATACGGCGGAAACGCTCTTCTCGGAAAGAAGTGTTTTGCTCTTCGTATTGCTACTGTTCTTGCACGCGATGAAGGATGGCTTGCAGAACACATGCTTATTCTTAAGCTCACAAACCCACAGGGCGAAGTCAAGTACGTTACAGGCGCATTCCCGTCTGCATGTGGTAAGACAAACCTCGCTATGCTTATTCCAACAATCCCTGGCTGGAAGGTCGAAACTGTCGGTGACGACATTGCATGGATGAAGTTCGGTGAAGACGGACGTCTTTATGCAATCAACCCCGAAGCAGGATTCTTTGGTGTTGCTCCGGGAACTTCAGCAGAGTCAAACAAGAACGCTCTTATTTCTGCAGAAAAGAACACAATCTTTACAAACTGTGCACTTACAGAAGACGGAGACGTCTGGTGGGAAGGAATCGGTTACCCTGCAAAGGGCAAGCTTGTTGACTGGAAGGGAAACACACGCGATGCATTCCCCAAGGACAAGGCTCCAAAGGGCGAAGAAATGGCTCATCCTAACGCACGCTTTACAGCACCTGCAAAACAGTGTCCGTGTATCGCAAAAGAATGGGAAGATCCAAAGGGTGTTCCTATCAGTGCAATTCTCTTTGGAGGACGCCGCCCTTCAACAGTTCCTCTCGTACACCAGGCACGCAACTGGAACCACGGTGTATTCCTTGGATCAATCGTTGGATCAGAAATCACTGCTGCATCTACAATCGATGCATCACAGGTTGGAAAGATTCGCCGCGACCCGTTCGCAATTCTTCCTTTCTGCGGATACAACATGGGCGACTACTTCGCACACTGGATCAGCGTAGGAAAGAGCGCAAAGGATCAGGACAAGCTTCCTAAGATCTTCTACGTTAACTGGTTCCGCAAGGACGAAAACAACGACAAGCTCCCCGGCGGATTCATGTGGCCAGGATACGGTGACAACAGCCGCGTTCTTGCATGGATTTTTGACCGCTGTGACGGAAAAGACAACTTCGTTGACACACCAATCGGTTACATGCCAAAAGAAGGTTCTCTTAACCTTGACGGACTTGCAGAAGTTTACAAGGAACAGATTCCTGCAATCACAAAGGTTGACAAGGAAGGCTGGCTCAAGGAATGCAAAGACATCCGCGAAAACCACTATCCTAAGTTCGGAAAGCACTTGCCAAAGGAACTTACAGAGTGTCTTGATGACCTCGAAGCTCGTCTTAGCAAGGCTTAATGAATTAGTCAATTTCTAATGGAAAGGCTGTCCACAAGGGCAGCCTTTTTTTGCAGCTTCCCGCGTGCTCCCTACGCAGTATTGCTTATGCTAAGTTTATACTTAAGTAAAACTGCTCCCGGTCACCCGCGGAAATCGAAAACCGGGCCATAAGGCCCTTGATGTGACTTTTGCAAGGAAACCATCAAATGTCGCTTCGCGACCCTAAAAGTCAAATCATTTCCGCTTCCCGCGTGCTCCCTACGCAGTATTGCTTCTGCTAAGCTTAGCATTTGTAATAACTGCGCTTTCACATAGAAGCTTTGGAAAAAAAATTATGGACGACGAAGAATATTATTCAAAACTAAGAAGACAGTATACGAATCCGCTTGAAAGAAAAAAGAAAAACAGCAGCGGCAAATATTCATCATGGGCTGTTCCGCACGGGCGCGAAGATGCCGAAATGCTCGAAGAAAGAGAAATGACAGACAGTAAAACAGATGAACAGTTCAGCGGTGAAGACTAAAATTCAGGCCAGCCGTATTCGTTCCATTTTAATTCTTCTATCTGAAGTTCGGGCTCCCCGTTATTGAGCCTGTCGTATGCATGGTAAACAAGATATATTTTATTGTCAGTGTCTGCAAAAACGGTATTGTGACCGGGGCCTGCCCAGCGTGAATAACTGAGTCCGTTGCGCAGTGTAGTTCCGCCGCCGTCACTCATGCTCACGCCAATGTCATCATAAAAAGGACCGCAGACACTTTCAGAACGCCCCACAACAATGTGGTAAGAAGAAGCTGTTCCCCTGCAGCAAAAATCGTGTGATGCAAAAAGATAATAATATTTCCCGTGTTTAAAAAGATAACCGCCTTCTATCGGATTAGGATTTGTTCCGCGGCTGGCGACAGTTACGGGCTTTTCACCTTTTTTTACAAAACCGTCGGCACCGAGCGCAATTTCCTGAAGTCCGCCCCAGAAAGAACCAAACAAAAGAACATCCGTGCCGTTTTCGTCCCTAATTACAGCAGGGTCAATGCAGTTGTAGTTATTTTCGGGAACAGATTCAATTATTGCGCCCAGATCTTCCCATCCGTATTCTGCTGAATTTACATCCAGCGTACGTGAACGGGCAAGACCTATGGCAGAACGGTTACTCCCGAATGTAGAAACGGAATAATAGATGCGCCACCATCCGTCACGGAACACAACTTCGGGAGCCCAGAAATGCGTTGAGCCGGGAATCTTCTCTGACGTCCAGCGTGGGTTTTCGTCAAAAACTTTTCTGCAGTATTTCCAGCTGCAAAGATTGTCAGAAACCGCAACCGGAATTCCAGGTCCTGTCTGAAAGCGGTAATACAAACCGTTTTCCTTGACAATTACCGGGTCATGGGTAGAAGTAAATCCGCAAAGCTCAAGCAAAGGCATAATTATTTAAGTCCTGTCATTGCAACTGACGCAATAATCTGCTTCTGGAAAACCATAAAGATAATCAGAACAGGAAGAAGTGCAATAACTGAAGCCGCAAGAAGCAACGGGTAGTCAGTCTGGATAGCATACATTGCGTTAAGTTTTGCAATCATAACCTGAACAGTAAGCTTTTCCGGTGTATTAAGGTAAATACTCGGGGCAAAGTAGTCGTTCCATGAACCCATAAACCACAGGATTCCCTGGGCTGCAATTGCCGGTTTTGCATTGGGAAGCATAATCGACCAGAAAATGCGCAGAAAACCGGCTCCGTCAATACGTG
>OQVU01000443.1_pt1 | contig 15403 bp, 18 predicted proteins | sample 1691611 | NCBI WGS metagenome assembly OQVU01 (sample SAMN03418272, study PRJEB22391) | human gut metagenome | biome: human-gut; feature: organic feature; material: feces | host: Homo sapiens | place: Tanzania | collected 2013-01
TGTAACGGTTGTTCCTCTTACTCTTGCTCCGAGAACTATTACATAATCATACTAAAATTACTATTTTCTTTATTTCCACAAATTAATATTTTATGCCCACCAATGATTGAAGAGAGCGGGGCGGAAAAGTTTATATAATCACTTTTAGTTGCTGTGCCGTTTATCGTCCAACTTCCGTCACCGTTATTTGTTGCTGTAATTCCCGATTTTGTTTGCGTGGCGCTGTATGTGCTTTTGTCAAACAACTGCACCATTTTCGTCGTTTTGCCCTCGATTTGGCTAACTAACGCGCGGGTTTTATCTGCTATCGGATATACGTTATCGCCTACCGCTACGCTATTTTTTAAAACTGCGCTGTCAAGGTCGACGTAGGCTTCTTTGGTTGTGTCAAGAATATAGCCATTAAGAGCTTGTTCGAGGTTCGTAAATTTTAGTTTCTCAACGTAGTTGTCAGCTACGTATTTTTTGTTGGTACAGTTTAAATCATTTATTGGAGTATCAGTTGATAATCTTCCTGAATTGCTGTATTGTGCTACTGCGTTAGGAACAGGATTTGCCGTCAGTCTACGATTTAACGCATCTCCATTTCCGTCTGTTCCGTAAACAGCAAAAGGGGAAGTGTCTTTCTGTACACAGCCACTTCCGCTTATCTCTACCTCTTCGGAGTTGGCTACTTTATTGACTACAATTCCGTCTTTACCGACAAACGATAAATCGGCTTTGTAAGGATTTATGCGTTTAAATTCGCCCGTTTTCGGGTCTTTGTATTTTAAAATTGACATTTTATATCTCCTTTACACTGTCGGAAATTTTTGGCGTGGTGGTAATTGTAAAAACCTGAGAAGATTTTCTTAAATAATATCCGCTGCCCGTGCCTGGGGATACGCGATATTCTAACATATAATTTTTAGAAATTCCGATAATTGCGCGCTCATCATATGTTGTTTCAATTCCTTTATCATTAACGGTGTATGGAATTAAAGTTCCGTTTATTGGCATAAAAAAAGTTTCCCCGTTGCTTAAATTAAGCTCTTCGCAAAGCTCATCCCATGTCATTTCGACAAACGAGTTTCGAATTGAAAAGGTTGTAAACGAAAAGTTTAAATGACAAGTCCTCTCCTCAAGTGCGGTATATTTAATATTAAACCTAACATTAACATTATGCCGCTTGTAAGGCGGCTTTACGGATATTTTTATAATCGGCGTGCCGTCTGCGTCTTGTTCTTCGGTAAGAACGATATAATCGCCGCTTTTTAATATTGATTTTGAAAAGAAAAGCTCTTCCGTAGTGTCAATCCACGTTTTATAGCGTTTGTTATCAGGCTCGGCGGCTCCGATATACGTCTCGCCTGTATCTACGTCTGTGCGCAGTGCGGCTATATCCGCTTCGTTATCGTCTATGCGCTTTGCTTCGGTTGTTAGTTCGTCTCTGAGGGCTTTACCTTTGCCGCCGTCGTAAGCCGTGCCTGTTACCTCTCCGAGTGCAAGAGAGCTTGCTATTTCGCCATACTGAGAGCCTGTCCACCTGTATTGATGATTTGCGTACTCGCCCTCTTTTACGATGTACAATTTACCCTCTTCGGGCGTTAACGCCGCTCCGTTTTTCTCAAGCGATAACCATGCGGCGGAATAAAGTGTTGCGCCCGAGCGAACGTATGTATCGAGTACGTCGTCAACAAAGCCCGGCAATTGCGACGCGGGAACTTTTCCCGAGCCGTCAAGTATAGCCACGCCGCCCGCAGTGCCTTTTTCCGTCGCCAAAATATAACTCTCGAGCTTAGCTAAAAGCTGTTTAAGGTTAACGGGGCTTAAATCGTCCGTAGCCTCGGGAACACGGTACACACCCGCCGCGTCGGCTCCAAGCAATGAATATGCGTATGGTTTACCTTTTGAGTTGACCGACCTGAATTTGTCAGGAGTGCTATCGTACAAGCCCTGAACGAGATATACTCTGTCGTAAGGTCCTTGCGGTATTTTATCGACCTTGTTTATAACGTTTCCTGCCGCGTTAATGATATCGGACGGTATATATTTCTCGTCGATAAGAGTGTTTTCGTTCAAAGGCACCACGCCGCCCGCTACGCCTTTTTCTATCGCTTGTATATAAAGCTTTAACTGCTCGAGCAATTGTCCCAAATTGACGGGATTTGCGTTCTTTTCGGCGTTCGGAACAAGATAATCGCCGTCTTCCGTCGCTCCGAGAATCGCTCTGCTTCTCTTCTCGCCGTTTCGCTCGATATACACCCAATCGGGCGATTCGGTGTTGCCCGTCTCGCCTTTTATATAAGCCTTGTCCCCTACGTTGTCGCTGTAGATTTTATCAACTTTTGTGTTAATATTTGCATATATTGTTTCAATCTTTGCGTCAAGCTTAGTTTCTACATCGTTAGCTTCATCTTGCGTATACTTGCCGATATTGGTCTGAACAAACGCCGCTACGGCTATCGTAGCAAATACTTTGCCATCGTCTTTCGTCTTGCCGTCGCCTTTCGTCTTTACCTGGAAAGATATCTGAATGCTTCCGTTTACGTCAAGTATGCCGAATCCAGGCTCTATTTCGGCTTCGAACTGCTCGCCTTTCAACGCCATGTACATATTCCCGATTTGCACGCCGTCCGCTCGTATAACCGAATACGTACACGTCGCAAAATTTGATATTTCGCTTGACGTAAGACTTTCGTCAAAAGCAAGAATAAATTTTGCGTTGCCGTAAGTGGAATTTGCGACAAGCGTTGAATCGGCTATATTCACGACCTGACCGTTTTTATTAACCGTTATCCTCATGTTTTGCTCCTTTTATAATTTTCTTGAAATGTTGAAATATAGTTTTTCATCTTTGGTTAACGCCATATTAAAAGCGATTAACAGATTGCCGCTTTCGTCGCCGATTGCGTATGACTTTATAGAGCTTGATAATGGCATATCTTTTTGTACCGTCAAATAAACAGTTCGCTCTGTATCATGTAAAGACGGAGTAAAATAATTTAAAGCTTCACCTACTCGTGCGCCTTTTATCTTCGTTTCGCCCTCGCGATAAATTTCGCTCGACGAATATACATAACGTTTTTCGGGGGCTTCGCTGACTACGAGGAAATTTTGGCTCGCGATCGCTTCTCCGAACACAACTTTCCCATAAAGCTCTTTTGACGGCAAAAACTCAAACGCAATAAAAAAGACGGGGCGTTGCGTCCTGTCTTTCTTGTATGAAATCTGTACGTCGTCTGAAATAAGCGTTTCTCCGCCTTTTGTAACTTTTGGATAGCCACTAACGTTATTCGCCACGCTTTGCCTTGAAGCAAGGCAAACGGTAAATCCGTCACATTCGCCATTTTTGTCGGTATACGGATTATAAAGCACCTTTATTCCGCCGCCGCCCCAAAAATCAAAATATTTACCACCTCGAGAATATCCGACAGAATAATTATCTAACGGTTGAGCGATAAAAGTTATACATTTATCGCTTGCGTAAGGTAATAGCGGAAGCGCAAAATATTGGTTATTCTCTAATTGTGTTACCAATTTGCCGTCTATCGCTTGCTCCGATCTCGCTTCTTTTGTGGCTAAATACAAATAAGCAAGGCGGAAATTGTCGTTGTAAGAATTAAGCACAAAATTTAATATAGAATTATATAAAATTGAAGCTTTAAACCCTGTGCTATTTGTTTTTGCCGTTATATCAACAGTTACATAGTATTTAACGTAAATCGGGCAATCCGACGATTCAAGCGGAATGTTATATAATCGCTTTTCCCTATTTACGCCGATTTTTTCGTTTATCGCCTGATAGTCTTTCGTACAGTAATATTTAACTTTTAAATAATCGTCATAAATCGCATATTCGCGCTTTGTAATAACATACTCATTAAGGTAGGAATCCCGCCCCGTTAAGCCTGTAAATTTGCCCATAACAGGCAAAAGATTGTTAAAACCGTCGCAAATAAAATTAGGCGTTATCTCCTCATTTCCCGTCCTTCTTGCAAGTCCTGCAAGTGACCTACCGTGCCGCGCTATATCTATCGTGTTTGCGCTTTGGTTGTCCGCTATGGCTACTTGTAAGCGGTCGTTATCGTAAACACCGGGCTTTGAGATTTCGATTACCGTGTTAAAGCGCGGAATAAATTCAGCTTGAAAAAACAAGCTCTCGATTCCGTTTGTAAAACTTATACTGTCTATTCCAACATTACCTAAATAACCTGTCGTTCCCGAAGTGTCTGCAATATTATTCTCTTTGCAGTATTTGTAAATATCGCTTTTGGCACCTTTTTTAAAATCAAGATTTAAAATTTCGGATATCGAAGAATGTGTAAAAAGCAAAGTTTTATACGATTTAGAAAATCCGATAGTGCTATCGCCTTTCGTGTACGGCATTGTTAAATTTTGCTCATCTTTTGATAATAAGCTATAAATACTATTATCTACTATCTTGTCGGTAATATCATAAAAATAAGCCAAATCGACATATGTCAACACGGGGACAGTATTTCGATAATAATGTACGCTTATTCTTATTTTACTTCCGCCTACTTTAAACGATTTTATATCTTCGATAGGAAAGCCTAAATCGGCAATCATATTGTTTGTCGTTAATTGAGCTTCTGAAGTTGTAAACGGCAATTCTCCCGTTTTTATTGTGTTTTTTGATATTGAGTTATATCCGCGAGCTTTTATTGTGCCGAAATAATTATCGATTGAAATTTCCGCTTCGTCGCCGATAAAGGCTCCTGCGTTATCAAGGGAACTTATTTCTCTTGTGTTTATTTGGCTTATCGGCTCGATATTTATATACTTTATGTCACCGCCTACGTAATTTATAGCCGAAACATGCGGACGGAAATGCGCAACTCCAAATATGCGGTATAACGCTTCCCTTAACGTTATGTTATCAAAAAAGAAATCTTCGGATTTATATCCGTTAAATACCGAATATTTTGCCGTGGCGGCTTCGCATTGTAGCCAGCGCGATTTTTCAACGCCAATCTCGGCGTTATTTAATAACTTTGCAATTTGTTCTTTAAGCGTGTCTGATTTGTTGGTTAAATTGCAATTATAGATAAATATGCTATCGAGTATTTTCGTTGCCTCAACGAGCGATATGGTTTTTTCGTAAGTCTTTAAGTTCTCATTATCAACCTTTCTGTTATCTATCGCAACAACGTAAAGCTCGCTTCGTTTAATACCGTTTAAATCTTTTTCAATTTCAACTTTATCGTAAGGTTCGAAAAGCGCGGGAACAGCTACATCGCCTTTACAACTCTTTAAATGAAGTACGGCTGTACTCATGCCGTCGTCTACGCTTTCGGTTATCGGAACGCCGATTAAAAGGTCTCCGACGTCTTCAATAACGCTATCAGACGTATTATCGAATATTACTGTTTCTACGCCTGTTTTTTTTGATGTGTGAATTATCTTAAATCTATTTGACATGTAGCTCCTTATATGCTATTATGTGTGTGAGGTGGTTTTATGAAGAATTTATTTATAAAAATAATGCTTATCATTAACGCGTTAGTTTCAGTTTATCCATGTGGATATTATTTAAAAGACGGATTGCGTATCCCTGAGCTACATTATCTTATATACTTTTCTGCGTTTCATGCGATACAAACAATCTTATCGGTAGCTATGTTTATTTATATTTGCAAATCTGAAAAAAACAAATCAAAATCCGATAATTCAGATGATGATGACAGGTGAATTTATGAATAATTTATTCTTAAAAATTATAATTGCATTAAATGGATTATTTGGACTTTTTCCTTGCGCTCTTTTTATTGCACAATATAAACTAAACCATGAGTTGTATTTTTTATTATTTGCCGTTTTTTTTGCATTACAAATAATTTTATCGCTAACTTTATTTACTTTTATTTGCGACGTTGAAGATCATGTAAATGATAAAAACGTCCACGTTAGCAATGAATCAAAAGACAAAAACAAATAATTATTTAAATGCTGAGTAGCCCACTCTTTGAGCGAGCCACTTGGCATTTTTATTTTGCATATTTATTTGTCGCTGATAATTTACCGCGCTTATTCCAGCAGAAACGCCTGCGCCGATAGTAGAAATGGCAAAGCCGGCAATGCCACCTGCCGCCGTTGCCGTGACAATACCAAACCCTGTCATGCCAATGCTAAAGACAGCCTGTATATTTGCCTGCGCTATGTAATCGCCCGTTATATCGCCGATATTACCGATTAAATCGGAAGCTATTTTTGTGCCTTGCTGTTTTGCAAGATTTAAAGCCCACGCTCCTTTTGAAACGTTTTTAGACTTTGTTTGTCCTGCTCCCGCAGCTATCTGTCCGTTCTCGTTATCTTGTTTATCCTGCGGCGTGTCGCCCGCACTGTCGCCACCGTCGCCTTGTATGCCTACGTCGAGTTTTATGGTATATACTCTGTTTTCCTCGTCCTTTGATACCGACATATTACACCTCTAACGTTAAAAGATACGAGCCTGAGTTGTTCTCGATTCCCGATGAAACAGACAAATGGTTAACCGTTATTGTGCCATAATCGCTTTTTAATTTTATCGCGTAGGTTAATCCTAAACCCCATTCAAAAGCTTCAAAAAGAAATTGTAATTTCTCATCATCGTTTGTAATTCCTTTAATAAAGCTGTCAAATAACTTCGGGGAATCTATCAAGCTTTTAATTTTCGATTTTGTGTTTTCCGAAAGCGTTATTTTCGCGATCTGAAAAACCCATGTGCGAATTGCCGAAAGTTTTTTTGACGTGCGGATTTTATCTCCGAATTTCTGATAATCGTCGTAAGCGGGGGCATAGGCGTGTTCGTACCGCATAATATGCGTAATCGGAATAGGAACGTTGTTGATTATTAAGTTAACCGTCGGCGTTTTTACGTACGCGTTTTTGCCGTAATTAAGCGATATTATCCACTGAACCGTGCAGATTTTAATCGTTCCCGTGCCGCAACGTATTTCTTGCGATTCGCCTATAACGAACGGCGTGTTATATATGGCTCTGAACTGCGTTATGGAGCCGTCATCGCTTCCTTGCGCCGTTTCTTCAAGTGTGCCGTTATATTTTTCGGCTACATTGCCGAGAACGCCCATAAAGGCGTTTTTACGGATAAGCGGCACAATAAAATTAACGATTAACGGCATAGTGTTTAAATCGTAATCGGGGATATTGCTTTTCGTCACGTTTCCGCCCTGAACGACCATAATAACGTCGTTATCGCCTTTTATGAAGTTTTCGGCTTTGAAAAACAAATCGTTGACGGCATGGATTGAAAACGCCGAGTTTGCTCCCGCCGCCGCAACGATTTTATCTTTTAATATACCTTTGAATACCTCTTCGAATCTCATATCGTCCTTGCTTCCTCTCTGAATTTTTTCGCTCTCTTGGCGAATTTCGCTTGCCATATCGAGTTATTCGCCTTTACTATCTCCCTCGCTTCTTCTTCCGTTACAGACCCGGCAAGGAATTTATCAACAATCGGGAGAGCCGCGTCTAAGGCTTTATTTATCCAGCCTTCGTTCGGATTTTTATGCCCTTTTAAAGGCGGGTCGAAATTATCCCAACTTTCATTTGTAAACGGCGCGTATTGTACATCTTCGTCGCCGATAGTAATAACAAGGCTGTTATTATCGGGCGTTATCGTTGCGGCAAGATTGCCCGTCCGCACGGGACAGTAAACCCGTAAATGCGCCAATATAATATCCTGCGCTAAATATAGCTTTTTCCACATATTAACCTTTTAAGTAAATTACATACTCTTTTGAATACAGCATGCCGCCTTTCTTTCTGCGTGCGCTTACGTTCGAGACGGAATACGTCCGACCTTTCCACGCTACCGTATCATCGCTTACTATCGTAGCGGCGATATTATCGGACGTAGCGAGTGCAAGCGTTACGTCGCTCACCGTTGAGGTTGTACCCGCAATAACGTTTCTTTCGTTTGCAAGCGGTAGCTCTGTTTCGTAAGCGAGGAAATTATCGCCTTTGAGCTTTGCGCCCAAATACTCCCCGCCCTCACTTACTACGTGCCTGTTAAGAATCGCTAAGTCCATGCCGATTTTTATCATCTTAAACCTCTGAGCCAACACGGCACAACGGCTCTGTCAAGCCCCGAATATAAAAGCCCCGCGTTGGTTAATATTTTTATAGCTAACGGCGAGAACATTTTCTGCCGTATTTCTTTCGTACTTAAAGACGTGTTATCTACGTCATTGTAGCCGCTTATAAGGCTAAAATCACCGCTTGCCACGGTGTAGGTTATCTGCTCCGTTATTGCGTTTCTGAGAGCCGCTTTCTGAATCTCAGACATATCATCGAGATTAACGAGCGGAGCGCGATATTTAATCTCTTCCGTGATGATTCTTTCAACACGCTGAACGAACGCCGCGCCGTTTCCGAACAGCAAAGAAAGCTGAGGGTGAAGCTTTACAACCTCGTTTAAATCCTTTCCTGTGTAGCTTGCGTATTCGTCTATAAATTTGTTCGCTTCCTGAAAAGTCATTTGTCTTCTCCTATCCCCCAAAGGGGAAGGGGCTTGTTACAGCCCCTTAAATTTGATTTTACGCGCTCGCGGTTATGTTGAAGGCAAGACCGTCCGCTTTCTTGTTGAGAATGAATACGTCCTCGTAAGCTTCCTCGTAGTAGTAATATTTACCTTCGGTAAGTGCCGTAGGTTCTGTAAGGTTTACGAAGTTATATCTTTCGGGAGTTATGACCGCCGAGGGGTGAACAAGGAAGAGATTGATCTGCCCTGCCTTTGCCGCCACTTCGCAACCTTCGGTAAACGTGTAAGACGTTTTCATGCAGTCGGAAGGTACTTCGACGATTTCCACGTCGTCAAGCATTTCAATCTGTCTGCGAACAACGTCGTCCGTAGCCGTAAGTCTACGCTGTAACGCCGATTTAAGGTATGTATTCATCGTGGGCGTAAGGTAAAGGATTCTGCCCTGCGTGGGTACTCTCTTCTCGGTCATGTCTTCCATCATCTTATCGATAACGGTAAGAATGTTCGCCGCGGTGATAGCCGTAGTGTTAGCCGTCTTGCTCTGATCCGTCCAATCCTTGTAAAGCTTGCTTATAAGGTAGCAGTCCTTTTCTCTGAACTTCTGTTCCTCGTTGAATACTTTTGTGATGTTCTGTATGGAAGCAACTGCGTTCGTCTCGTCGATATCGAGGGGGTGAACAAGCGTACTCCACTTTCTGAAATTAGTAAGCTGTTTCGTCTCCCAAGTGTTGTTGTAGTTTCTCGCCGCCGTACCGATAGAGTCTCTATCGCCGTTTACACGTCCTTTAACGGAGAGGATAGGAATCTTGATTGTGTCGGCGTTGACCCAGCGATATCTCGAAGCGTTTTCAACGTTGTAAAGTTTGCCGAAATAGAGTGCGTAGGGGTAAGCCTGCGCGAGTGCCTGCGCATACGCTACAGCGTAATTAAGTGCTGCTTTTACAAATGCCATAATAGTTTAAATCTCCTGTTTTTTATTTTTTGTTAATTTTTAACCCTGTGTTTTGGCTCTTACGCCTGTAAAGCCGAAGTTGAATTCATCGGTCTTTGCTCCTGCGTTCTTGCCTGCGGGGGGTAAACCCGCGCCTTTGGGTGCAGCTACGGAATCCTCGAATAAATACCCGTCGGATTCTTTAAGCTGAGTTAGAATTTCGGAAAGTCCTGCTACCTTGCCGTCCTTGACTTCTGCCTTTGTAAAGTCGAATTTGCCGTTTAACGCGCCTTTAAGCGCGCCGAGGTTTTTCGGCTTTGCGTCTCTCAAAATGCTGTCGATGAGGTATTCTTTCTCGCGCGCATTGTACTTCTGCGTGTATTCCTCATCTTTTGCCTTGAGTTGTTCCTGAAGTTTCGCGATTTCGGCTTTGACGTTCTCAGAGCTGTTCTTTTTTAGCTCGTCGAGCTGTTTTACAAGCGCGGCATTTTCTTCCATTTTCGCCTTTACGTCTGCTTCAAGGGTCTGATATCTCCCTTTCCCTACGTATTCGCCTTTTGAAAGGTCAAAAAGCTTTGCGCCTGCTTCTCCGAATGCCTTGTCCGCCTCTTCAACGGTCATACCGTCGCGATAGCTGGTTCCGAGTAGTTCTTTAAGTGTCATAGTGTTCTCCTATCTTGTCTTCGTTTTAAGCGGTATCTCCCGCCGACAAGTGCATGTTTAAACGTCTTGCCAGACTTATTTGCGTTTAAAGCTCCGCCGAGCCGGTATAAAAAAAGACGGGGTTATTACCTCGTCTTGAATTATTGAGTTGTTTCTACTTCATCGATTACGCACCTGTCGGGGTGGAATGGTCTGCCGTTCTCGAATGAGTACGCCTGATATAGCTTAGTCGCCCGCCGCCACCGTTTACGTAACGCCTTTGCGCCCTCGATATCGCCCGTTGCCCTTAAAAGCCTTTCGTTCGTCTTCATGTGCCGAATGTTGTTCTCGTAAGCGCGTTGCCTTTTATCGATAGCGTATTCTTTCTTTATCTCCGCCTCTGATAGCTCTTGCGGCGGGTGTGAGTTCGCCGTATACTCTATAAGTCTATGACGGCAATTATAGCCCGTTATAATGCCGTTTCCGTCCTTTAACTTGCCTTGTATAGCTTCGGAAAGCGGACGATATGTAATACCGTTTATCTTGCCGCTTTTGCCGCTTATGCTCCATAGCCTGCCTTGATAGTCTTTACAGCGGGGCGAACAGTTCGGATGTTGTGAAGTCCAAACGAGGTCAACGCCCGAACTCGCAAACTTTTGCAAGTCCTTTACGTTTGCGTCGTACCTCACTGCTATTTCCGCACGGTTTCGAATCGGCATTGTGTAAGTCTTGCCGTCTCGTCTCGTAACCACAAGCGGCGGGTCCGCCGCTAAGGCTTTCATCGCCAATCTTACGCTTCTTTTATAATCCTCGATTAACGGCTTGCCGACATTGATTCCTCGGTCTTGACGAGGTCGAAGCTCGGTTATATGGCTTGTAGAATCATTCGCGCCGATTCGGTAGATGTTACCGCTCATCGATAATAAATTCCTGTTTACTATCTCAAAAGTCGTCGTTGTTGTGTAATACCACTTTTTCGCCGCCGTAACCAAAGCCTTGCGGTTCTGCTCTCTTAACGCTTCGTTGTCTATGGTCTTGCAAAAATCGGAAATAAGCTTATTGAGTTGCCGCGTTATTTCGTCCTTATTGACTCCTTTCGCAACACTTCCGACAATCAGCTCTTTTATCTTTGTAACGACCGTCTGAACGGCTATCAATGCTTTTCCCGCCGTGTTCGGCTCAACGGGTGTAAACGACCTTAAATCGCTCAAGCGGTATCACCGCCCTTGTCTTTGTCTTTATCGTCCTTGTCGTCTTCATCGTCGCCCATGTCAACGCCCGTAAGCTCGGGAAGTCCGTTCGGGGTATCCGTAGCCATGCCTTGCTCGAATGCGATCGTGTTTGTCTCGTCGAGTATCTGCTTTTCCGTCCAATCTTTATGAAGCTCTCGAACGGCGTTTTGCGTGGACGATATGCCCTGCGATTTAGCAAGTCCCCAAATGTCCACAAGGTCTTTGTCGGTATCTTGCAAATATTCGCCGAAATCGACCGTTACGGTTGACAGCGTTATATCCATATCTTCAAGCGGTAAATCGTCTTGTTTTACGCCTACCGTCTGTAAAAGGTATGTATTAAATGCTAAAAGCTTTGTTAATACTGTTGAAAGATACGGCTTCCAAAGTTCAAGTTTTGCCTTGCGCGTTTCAAGCGTTACCTTGTTACGTTCCTGTTGGCTTTCTGCGCTCTGATTGATACTTTCAAGCCCTGTTATACCTATCGAGTAAGGAGATAAGCCCGCCTTGTTTAATGCCACCGTAACAGCCGTTAAATACTTCTGCTTATGCTCTTCCGTCTTATCGTTTACCTGGTCTATCGTGCGGTTCTTTTCGCCGCCTTGTTCTTGGTCTACGTCGCTTTCGGTAAACACATAGTTTTTTGTAAAGCCGTTATCGGGAGTTATAACGTTGCCGTCTTTGTCTCTTCTTAATGCCGTACTTTTGAAGTATCTTAACGTCCTGTTATCTCTTATTTCGTTGATAATCGTCGAGTACGCCTCGTCTACCGCGTCGAACGAATCGGTTGCGCCCTCAAAGTCGGAAGCTCCGTAATTCGAATGCGGAAACATTAACGACGGCAAGCGGTTAGGCTTTTCAAAGGCAAGCATGCCTTGCAAGCCTTTAAATACTATCTCGTCGTTCTCGTTTACCGTTTCAACGACTTTTGCCGTTTCGGGTATAGAGTTAAGCGACACACGCTTATCTTCGCCCGTAGATATCTCATAAAGCTCATAACGAATAACCGCGTCTCCGCTGTCGTTGGTCGTGTAAATCTCGTCTAAGCGGTATTTGCGGCTTCCTAAGCCTGTGTTCTGTCCTTTCTCTTTCTCATACCATGTTTTGAAAATAATCGCGACGGTAATACCGCGCTCTTTAACTACTTCCGTTGACATGATATCCGAAGCTTCGATAATAGGATAGTTTGAAAGCTCGGTATCGTAAGAAAACTTTATAAACGAGTGACCGCCCCAACTTTCGTTCGTGGCGCATTCGGTCAATACGTCTCGCAAATTAACCTTATCGATAAGCTGTAACGCGTAATCGGTAGCCGTCTTTGTCTTCGTTTTATCCACGTCGCCGTTATCCTTGTAAACGGACACAGTAGGAGCTATGCCGTTGCCGAATAGCACTCTCGGCATTTTCGAACATATAAGCCCGGGCAACCCGCTATGAAGCATACGATAATGAAGCGGCGCACGCGTCCAAAAGTAATTACATGTGCCGTACTCCTGCACCGTGCCGAGGAAGAACCGCCGCAAAATGTAGGCGTTCCCCATAGACCAAACACGGTATTCTGTTATCTTTTCCGAAAAGGCATTATCCGTCTCGTTATCGGTTATCGTTACCGCATACGGATTAAATTTTATAGTATTCCTTAACATGTCTAAATCCCTTTGCAAGCGGTTTAACCGCCGCCTTGTAAAAAAATCTCTTAAACCCATTATTTACGCTCCGTTGCCGCTTTTAAAAGGGCATTCATATGTCTTGTTATAGCGTACTCTACGCTATCCATGATATCGTTTTGCGGCTCGTTATTATCTTCTCTTTCTTCGCCTTTCTTGTCTTCCGCCCACTTCGCGATTTTATACGCTTGTAACGCTCGCTTTCCGCCCGCATTGTCGTTAAATTTCAAACGTTTAAGCGAGAACAAAATTATAAGTAAATCGATTCTCGCCTTAATTGTTGCCTTGTACGAGCCTGCGACAGGCGGAAGATGTTCGGCATTGAAAGCCGTTTTCATGTCCGTAATATAATTCTGTTCTGCGCTGTCGATAAAAACGCCCTCGATATAGATGCCGTGTTCTTTCCAACCGTCCACAATGCTCTTTATACGCTCGGTCTTTTCCTTGTAGCCGCATAGGTCAAACGCCTGACAGTCCATTATAGCCGCCGCCGAAAAGTCTCTTTTAAAACCTATTAACGACACGGAGTTTTTTGCTCTCGTTGCGCCTATATCTATGCCGACGGTGTAAATGTCAAAATCGGTATATTCGAAATGCTGTACGATATCATCGGTCAGATAGTCAAGAAAGATGAGTTCCCCGGGCGCGCCACGCTCGCCGAGTATTTTTATCGTGTAATAATACGAGCCTATTGGATAGAGTGCTTTCGCTCTCTCTATTTTCTCGGGGGTCATTACAGGATTGTCTTCAAACGTCCAGTGCATGTAATATCGCCCTTTGACCTTTTCGACCTTTGCCATATCCGCTATAATTGAAGCGGGAGCATTACCTATAATCGTTGATGTGTTTATGTAATCCGTATAACACCAATGCGTGGGTATATCACCATTAAGCGTGAAAATTGTAAAAGGGTGGTCGAATGAAACTTGACGAGAAAAGCACTCATCAACGAATTGCTTGTCTGCAATATTGACTTCGTCCACAAAAACGCATTCGATAGACGAGCCGAGGACTTTCTTCCACTGCGAAATATTCGAGTAATTGACAAGCATAATCTTCTTGTTTATCCGCCCGACAGTGACCTTAACGTAATAACTACCGATTTTGTCTTTATCGAGCTTGCAGTATGGCTCAAACTGCGGTAAAAGCCCTAAGCCGTCCGCTTCAAGCACGTTGTTCTTTATTGTATCAAAGTCACGCCCTGCGATAAGGTGCAGAAAGCCGTCCGATTGTATTACTCTATAAAAAAACGCTTGAACGGCTGTGACGGTCTTTGACGACCTTACAGTACCCTCAAACGTCAATAAATTAACTTGCGGTTTTAACGCCACAGAAACGGCGTCAAGCATTTTATTTGTAAATTTTATATTACTCACCGTCTGCCTCGCTTTCCGTCATTTCGTCGGTTGTAGGCTCTTCTACGCCCTCAATCGTGCGGGCTTTGAGTTTATCGGTGAGAGCTATAACACTGTTACACTGTCCTTGCTTTGTCTCTGAGGTCTCTCCGTCTGTTAATAGCTTATGTTTATCCATAGCTATGCCGTAAGTTGTTATAAGCTCTTTCGTTGGGAAAGCTTCGGGGTGAGCCGTAAGCCGTCTTATCAGTTCGTTTGCCGAGCGGTTAAGGATTTCATCGTTAAGCCTGCTGATTTCCTCTTTTTTTAATTGTCTTAGCTCGTTGAAAGCTTTTTTTGCTTCGGGATTCTTCTCAATTTCATTTTTGAGGTTGTACACGCTACCACGCGAAAATTGATATCCTTTCGCCTTAACTTCCCGCTCAACTTCTGAGGGGGTTCTCCCTGCCGCAAGAAGCTGATAAGCGAGTTCCCTTGCCCTGCTATCATTCTTCTTGCCTCTCACGGTTACTCCTTACAATAAAAAAACGCCGACCTCTCGGACGACGTTTATAAATTTTCATGCTACCATTATAGCACTTGAAAAGTAACTTTAGGTAATTTTCGGTAACTAATTTATGAAAATTTTTTCACAAACGGGCTTGCAATTCCTTGACTGCCCACCGTAAAAAATCGGCTTTTTTCATTCCCGAAGCCGCAATAACGGCGTTTATACTTTCAAGCTCTTCGGGCATTAAATTTACTATAAACGGCTTATATTTCCCGTTTATTTTCTGCGCATATTTCTTGTCTGCGGCTTTCTGTGCCTCACTTCTTGCCATATACTCACCCCTCGATTTCGAGCTTGATTCCGCATTCTGATAACGCTTCGACTGCTTCGTTATCTAAGCCATGAGCATGGGTGATTTCAAGCAACTTTGTAATTGCTAATACAAGATTATCGGGGGATACATTCATATCTTCGATTGCGTTTTGTGTGTCTTTCAAAATTTTTTTGATTTCCATTTCTTTCATCTCCTTGACTTTTAAAAATTTTTTTCGTATAATGAGTTTAACCTAATCGGCAAGGGGCTTTCGCCCCCGCCTTTCGG
>OQVU01000447.1_pt1 | contig 15360 bp, 9 predicted proteins | sample 1691611 | NCBI WGS metagenome assembly OQVU01 (sample SAMN03418272, study PRJEB22391) | human gut metagenome | biome: human-gut; feature: organic feature; material: feces | host: Homo sapiens | place: Tanzania | collected 2013-01
CTTTGCATAATACCCTTCCGCAGCTTTATAATCGTTCAGGGCTTCCGCAATACCGCCGAGTTTTTCATACGAAGTGCTCAGATTGCGCTGCATTTCCGGGTCATTCGGAAACATTTCTGCAAGCGTTATGCGAATTTTCTGAGCCATTAAATGGTTCCGTTCCGCCGAGCTAAAGTCGTTTCTTGCATATGCGATGTTACCAAGGTTGTTGTATGCAACGCTCAAGCTGCGCTGCAAGTCCATATCACTTGGGTACTTTTCTGCAAAACTTTTTCTGATCTCAAGCGTTTTCACGCAGTATATTTCAGCAGCATTGTAATCATTGTATTTCTTAGCGATATCACTGAGATTATTGTATGCGATGCTCAAAGCGCGCTGCATTGTTATATCATTCGGAAACATATTTGCAAGTTTTACGCTTATTTCAAAAGCCATTGTATAGTATATTTTTGCCGTGTTGTAGTCGTTTCTGTCATATGGAATATCCCCCATCTTGTTATATACGACTCTCAAGTCGTGCTGCATTTGTGGGGCATCCGGAAACCTTTTCGCAAACTCTTCCGCAATTTCAAGTGCCGCGTTTGCAGCGGCTTCCGCTGCGGGGTAATCAAGCATAGCTCTCAGTGCATCGCAGGCATAAGCATAACTTCCAAGGGCTTCATGCGCATGGTCAGGGTTTCCGCTGTTTTCGCATTTCTCCTTAAATATCCATGCATATTCAAGATAGAGCTCCGCCGCTCTTTCGTGCTGCCGGTCATCCGCATAGGCTTTTGCAAGGTTTTCGAGTGCGGATGTGTATTCCGAAGAATCGGTGAGCTGTTCGTATTCCTTCTTCATTCCCGCACTGCGCAGCAGGCGTGAAGCATTTGCAAGCTCATATGGATCCATTTCATCCGTGCCCTGTTCAAAGGCTTTGAAGCAGGCAGCGGCAAGGCTCCGTATGCCGTCCTCCTGCGGCGCATAGAACGCAGCGGAAGCCTCGCTGTCGTTCAGCCAATCGGTGAAGGACTTGTGGAAAAGGCGGATGAAGCCGCCGCTGAGGTCGAGCATCGTCTCCAGCGAGCGCAGAAAATCCTCCAGCCGGGCGTTCGTCCAGCCCTGCATCTTTTGCAGCGTTTTGAGCGGAAGAGCATAGGGGGATGCGGCAACCATTGAAAGCGGTTCGCGCACGAACGCATTGTATTTTTCGACACTGCCGGAAGCATCCGGTTCCCCGAATTTTCGCAGGAAGGTTTTGAGCAGCAAGGCAGTGAGCCCCTGCGGAAAGGTCATGCTCTCGAGCGGCTCCCCTTTTTCGAGCGACTCGCGCAGCTGCGGCAGGATCGTGAAGGCATAGCAGAAGATTCTGCTGCTTGCTTCAACAAGGCGATCCATGAAAATATCGCAGCCGGGACGGTCTTTCAACAGGTCTTCGAGATTTTCTTCATAGTATTGACGGATATCGGCATCGTTCATTTCGGCATAATCATCAAGATTCAGCTCCGTGCAGCTGAATTCGGCGGAAGGTGCAAGCTGCCGCCTGAGCATGCGTTCGGGTCTTGCGGTGATAAGTATGCGGATATAAGGTTGCAGTTTGTCGTGATAGCTGCGGATGAACCCGGCGAGCGCACCGCTCTTTGCTTCGTCCAATCCGTCAATGATGATGAGCTTTGCAGAGCGTTCACCGTCTATAACCCTGCTGAGCGGGGTTGCGATAAGGGTGTTGAACCTGTCGTGTCCCGTTTTTGTCAATGTGTTTTTATCCGTTAAAATATGCATCAGCTGCCGGCGATAGTCCGGCAGTCTCAGGGCGATAAGGTAGGCAAGGCGATCGGTGATTTTGTCCGTTTGGCTGTATTCCTCGCTTCGGCTGTCGCAGGCGAGTGCAGCGATGACGTTCGGGTTTGCAAATTGGAAATGTGCCGAAAAAAGTGATTTGCCCGCGCCCGGGTCGGCATAAAGGGTCATAACGCGCGAACCGTTTTTGTCGTTCAGCCAAGTGTTGATTTGATCTTCAAGCCAGCCGCGCCCCGTCATTTTGAACTTCAGCAGTTCGTCAATGCGGGTCATTTCGTCAACGGCGGAAATTCCGAGGGATTCCTTCAGTTTTTTCACTTCGTGGTTGAAACGCAGCGTTTCCGGATCTCTCAAAATGCCAATCAATTCGTCCGCAGCATCGTTCAGAAAGCGTTCGAATTCCGCTTCGCCTTCATCCCGCTTCTTTTTCCAATCCGAAAGGTCGATCCACTGCCGCTCGGTAAACTCTGCGGGAGGGTTCAGTGTGCGTTCGCCTTCAAGCAAAACGCAGCTTATGATCCCGTAGCGGCTGCCGACGGCGATTCCGAGTTCATCTCTGCAAACACCGGGGTCGCGCAACGCCTTTCGGGACATGAAACCCACAAAACGATCGCTTTCGACAATGCCGCCTGTTATGAGCTCGCGCCAATCCTTATTCCTCGGAATGGAATAGGTATCCAGCCAGATTTTGATTTTTCTGTCGGATTTTTCCTCAATGAGCTGTTTCAGCCTGTCAACAACGACTGCACCGTTTTCTGAATTCTTATCGTCATGCGCATAGCTGAAGAAAACATTAATTTCCTCCGTCATCCTTTCACGTTCGTCGGGATCAAATGATTCGCCGCAATCCTGACATTCCCATATGTGATGAAATTTTCGATAAATGACATCTTCCGAACCGCAATATATGCATTTCATATCGGGATCTCCTTTCGTTTATGCCGTAAGTAATTATTCGTGGATTATCAAACTATTGACAAAGTGCGCACGCACTGTTTAAATACAGTTGTATTATAGCAAAAAAAGGTGAAAATTCAAATGTTGTTAAAAATATATTCCTAAATTAAAGTCCGCAGCCCGTCGATTGACGGACTGCGGAGGGTTCAATGCGAATTCCGTATTTGTTTTCGCAAGGCAGCATTACTCAATATGTTTTGCATCAAAACAGCTTCTCCCCTCACCCCAAGGCGACATCGAGCAGCATCATCAGTGCGAACCCGAGGGCGGCACCGACGGTGCCGACATTGCTGTGCTCATCGGACCGGGACTCGGGGATGAGTTCTTCGATGACAACATAGATCATTGCACCGGCGGCGAAAGCGAGGATATAGGGCAGCACGGGTGTTACGAGAGAGGTTACGAGGATGGTCAGTATTGCGCCTACAGGCTCGGCAACACCGGAGAGGGTTCCGCAGGCAAAGGCTTTGCCTTTCGAGGTTCCGCTTGCGGCGAGGGGGGCTGAAATTATTGCGCCTTCCGGGAAATTTTGAATCGCAATACCGACAGCGAGAGCTATTGCGCCGGAGGCACTTATTGCATTGTTTCCGTTAAGCATGCCCGCAAGGACGATGCCGACGGCCATTCCTTCGGGGATATTATGCAGCGTTACGGCAAGCATCAGCATAAGGTTTTTTCCCATTGCGGAGGGGCGGCCTTCCGGGCGGGCGGAATTAGTATGCAGATGCGGAATCAGGCTGTCCAACAGCAGCATGAATCCGATGCCGATAAGAAAGCCGACAACGGCGGGCAGCCATGCCGCAGTTTTGCCCGCAGCCTCCGCCATGTCAATTGACGGAATCAGCAGCGACCATACCGAAGCGGCGATCATAACGCCCGCCGCAAAACCGCGCAGAAGGTTTTGAAGCTTTGAATTCATTTCTTTCTTCAGAAAGAAGACTGTTGCGGAACCGAGCGTTGTTCCGAGAAACGGCAGGACGATGCCGATGATGACTTTTGTCATATTGCTCATTGTTTTATTTCCTTTCAGGCGGCATGCAGTGCATTCCCGCTGCAAAGCGGTGCGCATATGTATTTTAAAAACCGCAGCAATTCCGCATATTATAACACAATTCTCCGGCTGCGTGAACCCAAATGCAGCAAATGCGGTTCAATATAAAATCTATTCGTTTTTGAAAGCAAATTTGACAACGAAACGCCGCCGGAGCAAAATGTTCTCCGTTCGGCGAAATTACGCAAACATTGCCCTTATTTGTACCTTTTTTTCATCACTTTGAGCGAAGTTGTTCGTTGTCCACTAATGCAATACCATGGTATTTATGCATCGGAAGGATTGACCTTAAAATTGTACCGACAGCTGCGGTTGTATTCAGGAGACAGCGAACCTTCTTACGGTAAAATCCGAAGTCGGTGTGCAGCCCTGCCGTATACGGCGCATGAATCCGTATAAAAATACAATTGCACAACAAAAAAAGCAAAGAAGGGAGACTGCATGCCATGTTGGGTGATAACATAAGGCTGCTGCGCAGCGTTCGCGGCATCAGCCAGGTTGAACTCGGAGAAAAACTTAATGTATCCAAACAGAGCATTTCAAACTGGGAAAACGGAAATATTCAGCCCTCGATCGAAATGCTTATGAAAATTGCGGATTTCTTCTCCGTATCAACGGATTTTCTGCTCGGGCTGGACAATCGAACATCCATAATCGTTGACGGGCTGAGCACGGAGGAATTGTCACATATCCGTGTTATTATCGATGACCTTGTCGCAGCAAAGCGACGAATGGGGATTGAACAAAACGACGATCGTCCGCGCGAATGACACTGCGCGGAAAAGCCGGAACACCACCCGCTGCCCTGCAATTTCGGGACGGATGATGTTCCGGCTGTTTTAAAAAAGTTTTTTATCGTTCTTGTGCCGATACGGCACAGCATAACGAATTATGCATTTCCGTTTGCGTCAACGGTCTCAAGATACTCTCTGCGGCCTTTTTCGTAAAGGTTGTTTCCCTCGCTGTCTATAACCGCAACCACGGGGAAATTTTCAACCTCAAGTCTTCTGAGAGCCTCCGCGCCGAGATCCTCGTATGCAATTATCTCCGCCTTTTTGATGCAGCTTGAAAGCAGCGCACCTGCGCCTCCGATTGCGGCAAAATAGACCGCACCGTATTTTTTCATTGCATCGATGACCTCCGCATTGCGCTTGCCTTTGCCGATCATGCCCGTTTCGCCCTCGTGGATAAGCGTCGGCGAATACGCATCCATGCGGTAGCTTGTTGTCGGGCCTGCCGAACCTATGACCTGCCCAGGCTTTGCGGGAGTGGGGCCGACGTAATAAATCGTTGCGTTTTTAACATCAAAGGGCAACGGTTCGCCCTTTTCAACAAGTTCGCAAAGCCGTTTATGCGCCGCATCCCTCGCAGTGTATATAACGCCGGACAGCAGGAGCTGTTCGCCGCTTTTAATGGTACGCGCTTCCTCACGCGTTAACGGCAGGGTGATATGTCTTTCCATTCTTTTGTTCCTCCCGAACTCAGATTATCGCACTCTTATGCCTTGTAACATGGCAATTGATGTTCACCGCAACGGGCAAGCCTGCAATATGCGTGGGCATAGCCTCGATATTGACCGCAAGCGCAGTGGTTTTTCCGCCGAAGCCCTGCGGCCCGATGCCGAGAGCATTGACCTTTCGGAGCATTTCATTTTCCAGCTCCGCATAAAACTCATCCGCATTGCGCTCGTCGGTGCTGCGCATCAGTGCTTTTTTTGCAAGCAATGCTGCTTTATCGAACGTTCCGCCGATACCGACGCCGATAACGATCGGAGGACACGGATTGGGGCCCGCCTCTTCCGCCGTTTTAAGAATGAAATTCTTCACGCCTTCAATGCCGTCGGAGGGCTTGAGCATTGCAATACGGCTCATGTTCTCGCTGCCGAAGCCTTTCGGTGCAACGGTGAGCTCGATTTTATCGCCCGGAACAAGCTCGATATAGAGCATTGCGGGAGTGTTGTCGCCCGTGTTGACTCTGCGCAGCGGGTCTTTGACGACAGATTTACGCAGATATCCGTCGCGATAGCCGCGGCGAACACCCTCGTTGACGGCCTCCGTAAGGTCGCCGTTGATATGGACATCCTGCCCAATCTTCAAAAACACACAGGCAACGCCCGTATCCTGACAGATGGGTGCGCGGTTTTCATCCGCAATATTATAGTTTTCGATAATTTTATCGAGTATGCCCTGAGCCGTTGCCCACGGTTCGTTTGCCCTTGCATCCTCGATGCGCTTTCTGATATCGCAGGGAAGGCTGCAATTGGCGTCAATGCAAAGCTCCGCAACCTTATCGGTTATGAGCTGCGCGTTAATTTCCCGCATGGTTTATCTCCTTATGCTGTATTTTTTGGAACGCACGGACTTCGAATCTCCGCACTTTGTGCTTCGAACGATTCTAACCGGCATTTATGTATTCTGTTTGTGCGGGCGAACGCGGCTGTTTTGTTTTGCCGCAACGCTCGCCCGCAGCTGTTCAGTCAGTTTTCGGACCGCAGTTTCGCTCAGTCCGCGACCTGCTTTATCGTGTCGATAACCGTTCCGTCGCGATAGATGACGTTTGCAACGATTCTGTCGCCGAGAGCGGGCTTTTTCGGCACGCCGCTCGTGCGTTCCGCCAGGGCTTTGAGCTCGTTTATGTCAACAAGTTTTATGCCTGCCTCACGCAGTCTGTCATGCAGTTCCGTGTTTTTCGGGTTCACGGCAACGCCCTTTTGAGTGACAAGCACGTCTATCGTGCTGCCCGGAGTGGATATGCAGTTCACCCTGTCCGTCACGATGGGAAGCCTTGCACGGGAAAGCGGCGCGATTATCATTGCAAGTTTTGCACCCGCCGCTGTATCGCTGTGTCCGCCCGAGCCGCCCATTATCCTGCCGTCGGAATCCGTATGCACGTTGATATTAAAATCCGTGTCTATCTGCGTTGCGCCGAGAATAACAACATCCAGGCTGTCCGTCACCGCGCTGCTTGCACCGGGAGAAGCATAGTGCGTTGCGGAAATCTCACGATGGCGCGGGTTGCTCCTTATGGATTCAACCGCCTTCAAATCGAAGCACTGAACATCCAGCAGGGATTCGAAGCAGCCCTCGTTGAGCATATCCACCATATAGCCCGTGATGCCGCCGAGGCCGAAGCTGCCGCGTATTTTTTCGGCAAGCATAACATCCTTAAGATATTTTGCCGCCGCAAGGGATGCTCCGCCCGCGCCCGTCTGGAACGAGAAGCCTTCCTTCAGCAGACCGGAAGCTTTTATAACGTCCACAGCCGTCATTGCCATCAGCAAACCGACGGGATCGCGGGTGATTTTTGTTGTTCCGGAAACGATACCGTTCGGGTCACCGATGGACTCCACCGCAACGACCTGATCAACATCCGTTTCGGGAATCGACCATTCGATGAGCGGATAGGGATGCAGTTCGTCGGTGATAACAACAACATGCTTTGCACATTTTGCGTCCGGAATTGCATATCCCAGCGAGCCGCAGGCGGATTTGCCGATTTTGCCCGTGCAATTGCCCATTGCATCCGAAGCAGGCGCGGCGATAAAAGCAACATCTATCGGAGTTTTTCCGTTTTCAATATCGCAGGGTCTGCCGCCGTGCGTGCGGAATTGAACGGGGTTTTTCATTCCGCCGGCAGAAATAAATCTTCCGAGTTCCCGGGACATGTAGTCCGTTTGGAGCGTTGTTACAACGCCGTTTTTGATATGTTCCTTAAGCGGACGGTGTGCATCAAAGAGTGAGCTTGCGTTCACCGTCAGATCGCCGATTCCGAGTTCCGCAATCGCTTCAAGCACCATGTTCAAAACATAGTCGCCGTTGCGCAGGTGGTGATGGAACGAAATTGTCATTCCGCTGCGGAGTCCGCTGTTGACAATTGCCTGTTTGACCGATTCGGTAAGCTTTGTTTTCATTATTCGGCACCTCCGTCCAGCCCGAGTTGTTTTGCGATTTCAAGCGTTTGCCTTGCACGCTCAACAATTGGCTTGTCTATCATTTTGCCGCGCAGCGAAACCGCGCCCTTGCCCTGTTCCTTGCCTATGCGGATCGCCTCGAACACAAGCCTTGCGTACTCAATATCCTTTGCGGACGGGCTGAACACTTCGTTTATTACGCGCACATGGCGCGGTGCAATCGCGGATTTGCCGCTGAAGCCGAGGCTTTTTGCATATTCCGCATCGCGCACTATGCCCTCGTCGTCGTTAACGTCGGTGAACGGAGTGTCATAAACATCGACCCCGGCCGCACGGGCGGCGCAAACGAGCCGCGTGCGGGCATAGTTTATCTCGTTGCCCTGCTTTGTGCGCTTGCAGCGCAGATCCGCCGTCAGATCCTCGCCGCCGAGGAATAATGCCGCAACGCGCGGGCAGGCCGAAGCAATATTGAATGCGTTTTCAACACCGAGAGCCGTTTCGATAAGCGGAATAAGTTTTACCGTTCCGACTTCCATGCCGCAGCGGCGTTCGATTCCCGCAATGTATTCATCAATAATGCGCATATCCTCCGCGCAGCTTGCCTTGGGGGGCATAATAAGGTCGGGCTTAAGAGGAATCACGGCCTCAAGATCGTCCTTCCAGTAATCGGTATCTATTGAATTTATGCGGACGGTGATTTCACAGCCCGCAAAGCCCATATTTTTCATTGCGCTGCGAACGAGCAGCCTTGCGGAATCCTTTTCATCCGGCGAGACTGCATCTTCCAGATCCAGAATGATACTGTCGGCACCGAGCGCATCGCCGTTTATGATCATGTTCGGCGTGTTGCCGGGCAAAAACAGCATACTTCTCCTCATTTTCCGTTTTCTCCTTTCGTGTCGGATGCGGTGCAGAGGCAAATCCTCCGAAGTTCGCAAAAACTCCGTACCGCTCCGCATACTCATACCATATTATAATACCCTGCGCGGTTTCTTTCAACTGTCGAACGGGATTTTTTCGGCCGGATTTTGAAGAAAGCGGCGTTCGGCATGTGTCCGTTGCGTTTTCGGCATGTTTTCGGAAGCGGCGGACAAAGCCTTATAAAAACACCGACGGGAGAATGAACGTTCCGCCCGCCGGTGTCAATGCCTGTTATTGTTTTGTTTGGGGGCGATACATGCCCCGGTTCAATTCATTCAAATACCCATTCAAATGCCCATTGCTCTGCGCAGAACCGTCAGTGCATCAGCTGCGGAAACATCGCCGCTGTTGTCAATGTCGGCGAGAACAAGCTGCATTTCGGTAAGCTCGCCCGCGCCCATTGCATGACGCAGGATGAGGATCGCATCCGAAATATCAACGGTGCCCGACATATCAAGGTCGCCCGGCAATGCGAACAGTGCCGTAACGGTCATATCTTCGGTAACGCATGAAACATCAGCATTCCAACCGAAGGAGAACCAGCCCTCGTGAACGGGAAGTTCGGGAAGTTCCGCGGCGGAACCGCCGGCAACGAGCTGCGTGCCGATGGTTTCCCCGGTTGCACCGTCAATAAACCTTACAACGTACTGCTCATCATCGTAAACCGTGAGATCGACCCTGTCGCCGTTGTTTTCGAATTTAACATCGAATACATAGGTTTTGCCGGCTTCAAACTCAAAATCGTCCTCCCTGCCGCGGCAGCTGCCGTCGTCGCTTGCGATCCAAATGCGGTCGCCGGGAGTGGGGTTCGTGATGCACCAATCGTAAACGCCTGCGGGGATATAGATTTTCATCATATCATCGCAAATGATGTTTTCTGTTGAGCAGCGTCCGTCCGCATCGAACGGAAGGGTGTATTCGAACAGTTCGTAGTCTGCGGGATCGGCATCGCCGAATTCCGTGAAGCCGCCGAACGGAGGGATCACCTGAGTCTCGCCGAGATCATCGGGATCGGCAAAGCCATCGTAATAATATGTGTTGTGATCCGCGTCAAGAAGCATCTGGTAGCCCTCGCCGTTGCCCCACACATCCGCTGCACGCAGAATAATAGCTGCATCGCCCTCATGGCGGAGGCGGGTGTATTTTGCTTTCACAACGGTGTCTTCATAGACCTCATCACCCGCTTCAACGCTCCAACGGCGGAATTCAAAGCCCTCATGCGCGGGAGCTTCGGGGTAATCCTCGGCCGTCATTTGTTCGCACTGCAGTTTTTCTGCCGTGCCGAGAGTTTCGCCCGTGACTTCGTCAACAAAGGCAACAGTCACCGCGCGGGGTGCGGGAGGTTCTGCGGAAACGCTCTCGCTGACGGTGAACAGACCGGAAATTTCGGTGGGGTTGCCGCCGATCATGCCAAGGCATGTGCCTGCACCTGTCACGGTGTCAATAAGGTAGAACGCGGTTTCATCGTCCATAACATTTGCCCAGTACAGCGTGTTCGTATCGTGGTCAAATGCCATTGACTGAACATGTGAACTCGTATTCAGTCCCGACCAGCCGATAGCGTTTGTTGTGCCCGTTTCAAGATTCAGCGTGCGGAGCTGTCCGAAATTATCCATTACATATGCCGCACCGTCGGCGGAAATTGCAATGGCAACCGCTTCAACGCCGTCGCCGCAGTCAATCAGCTTTTCATCGTAAAGCTTGCCGGAAACGATATCGACTTTGCACAGGAAACGTTTCACCGTTTGAACGCCCACAAGGTTGGAATGCACGTTCAGCGCATACATCGTGCCGTCCGCATAGTTATACGCCATATCCATGACATACTTGCGATTGTTGGGCACGCCGTGCGGAATGGGAGACAGATTGTCGAGAGTGCAGGTATAAAGCTGCATCCCGCCTTCCGTCAGCGCGTAACCGTAAATAACCCCGCCGACATATTCCGCCGCATAACCCGTGGGAAGTGCAGGTCCGAGGTTTGCAGCCTCCGTTTCAAGGCTGCGATTGGTAAAGCTTATCCAATTGCCCGCATATGTGCCGGATGAGCTGCTGATGCTGTTGCCGTAAAAAGTGATCTCGCCGAGTTCGCTGACTGTCACGGTGCAGCTGTCGGTAAATCCGCCGTCCTCCGTTGTGACGGTGACGGTCGTTGTGCCCGGCGCGATACCGGTAACAACACCGGTTTCGTAATTAATTTCCGCAACGCTCCAGTCATCGCTTTCAAAAACGACTTTCTTGTTGGTTGCTTCAACGGGGGAAACGACGCAGGTCAGTTTGCGGCTTGTTCCCACGTAAAGTTCAGCGTCCTCCACGGAAACGCCGGTTACCGAAACACGCTCGCCGAGGCGGATGTTGTCGATGCAGGCATAGCTCGTGTCGTCGCCGTTCTTTGAGAAGTTGATGTTGATATCATAGCTGCCGGGTTCCCAGCCCATAAGTTCAAGAGCTTCCGCAAGGTCAACATTGCCCGCATGCCATGTTCCGTCGTATTGATTGACAGGGCTTTCAACGGTGAGAGCAAACATGTTGTACGGATCGCCCGCGGGGCCGAATTCAACTTGCAGATTGCTGGTGCCGTTGTACATAAAGAACCATTTGTAGTCCAGCTGCAGCGTTTCGTTGCCGCCGAGTTCAACATTCTTCAGGCAAAGATATGTGCTGTCCTCCGTGCTGCTCATTGCATAAGCCTCATGTCCCTGTTCGCTGCCGGTTTGAACCGTCCACTCGGGCCATACAACTTCACCGGGCATATAGGGTTCAAAATGCAGTGTGCCGCCCGCAATGTTGAGGGCCTCGTCAAGCGTCGGGGCCGTTTTCGCCGCCGCGCCCGGGATTGCTGCGCCTTCCGCTGCGGCGGTCGTCATTCCGACTGCGGCGGTGAACAGCATCACAAAGGCCAGAACCGCAGCCGCGAGTCTTTTGATACTTTTCATTTTTGTTCCTCTTTCTCTTTTTTCTGCGCATGATGTCTCGATCATACGTGTATATGCATTTTAGCACATAAAAAAAGAAAAGTCCATACATATGGAACAATTATTCGAGATTTTGTTCCATGGATATGGAAAGTTCCTGTTAAGTAAATACCGAAAAAGACGAAAATACATGCACAGGGCAATATATTCGGACAAAGCCATGAGATTACATAAACAGCGAAACTGTTTCAAAAGTATGCGAGAGCCGAACGACCGAAAGTAGTTGTGCGTCCACTATGCAAGTCAACTTTTAGTTAAATAATAAAAGAGCGACTGTTAAGCCGCTCCGACGCATATACTTGCAGTTTTTATACATTCTGCAACTATATTTCCGCTGTACTGCGTATGCTCGTCATTCCTCCTCTGCAAGCGGAAACGTGCATTGCAGCAAGTGAATAAAATGCTGCATTTTTTTGTTGTTAAGCGAGTAATAAACACGATTGCCGATGTTATTTGATTCAATGAGTCCGGTACTCATAAGGATGCTGAGATGTTGAGACACCGCGCCCGGGGTAATATTCAAAAGCTTTGCAAGCTCCCGACCGTAAGATTTTTGCTTTGCAAGTCGAAGAACAATGTTAAAGCGGCTCGGATCCCCCAGCACACTCATAATCCGCGAAAGTTCCGCTTCCGAGTTTGACTCCAGCGTCGAAATCTTCAGCAAAGTATCATAGAGCACACCTATAACCGCCATACAGTTTTCCTGTCCCGGTTCGGAAAAAAACACTTGTCGGAATCCCGTGACTGTCGGAACAGCATAGTATCTTTTCGCCTTTGGGACAATGTCGCCGAATCTTTCGTGAAGAATATCGGCGTATTGCTCCGGCAATCCGAAATTCGCATCGAAAGCCTCGACAAGCGGCTTCCAGAGTCCCCGGCATGCCTCAAATGCTGCAGCAACAGGGATGAGAGCGCGTTCAAGAATTGAGATATATTTTTCCGGATTAAACGCAAGCTCTATCAATGTCAGCTTTGAACTTTCGCGCCAATCACATCCGTTAATCAGTGCGAGCAATTCCGCTGTTCCGCAAACAGCAGGCGGTTTTTCGTCCGGACAGACCGCAGCGGCAATGCGTGTTGGAATATTCGGCTTTTCCGCACGGAGGTGCGCAAAAAAATCATTGCAATCTGTGCAATTATAAGCCATTATGTCCGGTATGAGGATATCTGCAAGTCCGTCCTGTGCAACAACAGCATCTTCATCATGCTTTATTGAAAGCGGACAGTACAGCAATTCCGCTTCCTCCCGTGTTATCGCAATATTAAGCGTAAGCTGCGCATCAACCTGCAGCAAAATATCGAACTGAGCTTTGTACTCCGCTTCATTTTTCGGAAAACGTTTTTTAATTATCTGATAAAACCTTTCCGTTGTGAAGCCATTTATGTGGTTTTTAAAGAAGCAGTTTGCCTCAAAAATGGGCAGAGGGCTCATCTGTTTCATACGATCGTTGATACCATACTTTCCTGCCGCACATAAAAATGCAGCGGCAACATTTTAATATATTTCCATTATACCATATTTTTTTGAAAAAAGCTATTGACAAAAGCTGTGGTCAGAGATTATATTTAGTGTACGGTAAACATCATCGAATTGAGGTTAAGCATTCAATCAACATATTTGGTGTTCTTTGCCGCAGAGCCACAGCCCGCTGACGGGCAAATAAAATTAACAACAAGGAGAAAAAAATGAAAAAGTTTTTTGCACTGATCGTAACTGCCGTGACACTGCTTTCGATCGTTGCCGCGCCGCTTGCAGGAGCTGCGCCGTTCTTAACGGACCCAAACGGGCTTACCGCCGGCACGCGGGATGCACAGACTCTTGACGAAGCACTGAACGTTGAAGGAGGAGAGCTTACTTTCTTTAACGGAGATTCCGACAATGCACTCGACTGGTCCATTGACATCGATGCAGCAAAATCATCAAACCGCGACTTGGACAGCTCAAAATCAAACGTCTCCACAACCGTTTTTGCGCAAGCAGGGCAGATTCTCGAATTCAGCTATCGAGTTATGTCTCAGCAGGACTGTGACTTCCTGATTTTTTATTCCAACGGTCAGGAAATTGCGCGTTGGTCCGGCATTATGAATTATTATGCTCCGCTCGAAAAGTTTGTCTTCCCCATTCCTTCCTCGGGAGAATACACTTTCAGCTGGGTGTATGAAAAGGACGGCCAATACAGTGAATCCTGGGACACGGCATGGTTGGATGAGGTTCGCGTTTTCGATATGGTTCACGTTGAAAGTATCGCCGTTGATGAACCCCGTGAAATTCCCGAAAACGGGAAATATAAACTCAAGTACACTGTCCTTCCCGAAAACGCAACCGAAAAGGCCGTTACGTTTGCTTCATCGGATCCCTCCGTCGCCGCCGTTTCTGAAGACGGCATAGTTACGGGAGTTTCCGAAGGATGCGCCGAAATAACCGTGACATCCGTTGACGGCGGTATCAGTTCCGCCGTAACTGTAACCGTCACTAACGATGCACAGTTTACCAATCTTTATGCATACATCCAGTATGATCCGATCGGCGGCAATCAGGATTTCATCGCTCATTTTACCGACCTTGCCCCGGATATTATCGAGCATGTCATCGACCTGTTCGGCACAGCAGGCGCAGCAGTTGCAGGCAATTATGTCTACGGTTATACCAAGCCCGTTATGTACAGCGGCGATTTTTATATTATTGATCTTACCACATGGGAGATCACATTCCCTGCCGGCGGGGAAGCAGGCGACTACCTTGTTTATGACATGGCTTATGATCACGAGCGGCAGCGAATGTTTGCAATGGCAACTCATTACGGCAGCGACTTTTGGCTTGTCGAAGTTGATCGCCGCGACGGTTCTATTACTACCATTGCCGAAATGAATACCCTCGGCAAAAACGCATGGGGTTTTACCATCGATTCCGAAGGAAATGCCTACACAATTCTTGCAAGTGATACCGGTTCCTATGACAGGACTGACACCGGCAAATTGGCAAGCGTCAACCTTGAAACAGGCGAATGCACAATCATCGCCGATACCGGTATTCCGACCTATTTCGCAAACACAATGGAATTCGATCACGACAACCAGTGCATTTACTGGTGCAACTCCCTGTCCAACGGTCTCTATATTCTCGACCATCATACCGGAGAAACTGAGTTTTGCGGAGGGCTTTACAACGGCGGTGAGTATATGGCAATGTTCCTCCCGAACGATCTTGAAGTTTCCGATCCCGAGCAGCCGACAGAACCCACACCCGTACCTCCTACGGACACTCCGGAACCCACGCCGGTGCCTCCTACGGACACTCCGGAACCCACACCCGTATCTCCCACGGATGCTCCGGAGCCCACACCCGTGCCCGGAACCGGTGCTGTAAGCCTTATCGGTCTCAGCATCGCAGTTATTGCCGCAGGAGCAGGCATTATTACTCTTCGCAAGAAGCACGAATAACCACAGGCGAAGGACATTGCTTGTGAAAGTGCTCGGTAAAGGCATCATATGAGTTTGGCGGAAGTTTGTTCTTTCGCTCTCATAACATATAAGAAGTCGGCGTGCTTGCATTCCGGCTTCTTTGTGTCTCCGCTGAATTAAAGCGTGCAGCTGTACTACGGCAGCGTCTTCCGAAAAAACCGTCAAAGTTTTTCCTAAAAAAACACTTCCGATTCATTTTTCCTCTTCCCTTTTGCAGGAAAGTCTGTTATAATGAATATATACGCGGTTTATCTGCGGAATTTCCGCCGCGCATCGCGTATATAATCAAATTTTCCACATGGAGGGTAAAT
>OQVU01000450.1_pt1 | contig 15341 bp, 12 predicted proteins | sample 1691611 | NCBI WGS metagenome assembly OQVU01 (sample SAMN03418272, study PRJEB22391) | human gut metagenome | biome: human-gut; feature: organic feature; material: feces | host: Homo sapiens | place: Tanzania | collected 2013-01
GTTTGTTGAACGGATGATCCCTGTCGAGCACAACTAATAGTTTCAGAATGGTGCCCAAAACCCGATGGTTGGCAGGAATGCAGATGCAGTCCTTGATAAATGGAAGGCTGAGAGCGGCATCTTCTACTTCATCTGGCGCTACCTTATAACCGCCCACATTGATGATGTCGCCATCCCGTCCCTTGAGCCGCAAACGCCCTTGTTCGTCAACTGTTCCCCGGTCGGAGGTGTAGAGGACTCCTTCTTTCATGATAGAGTGGGTCAGGGCTTCATCACCATAATAACCGCTCATGAGCGTTTTTCCTGTGCAGGCGATTTTCCCGTCTTCGCCGATGATGAAACCTGCATGCTTCATCGGTTTGCCTACACAGCCAGCTAAGCATTCGCCGTGCTGGAAATCATAGGTGGAGATGATGCCCGTCTCGGTGGAAGCATACGTGTTGTAAAGGCGGCTCTGGGGCAGGACAAAGCAAAGTTTCTCCATATCGTTCTGAGAGATAGGAGCTGCGCCTGTTTCGATGAATTCTATTCTATCTGCATATTGGGCAAGGCGGTCGGAAGCAAATGTCAACAGCATCCGGATGCTTGCCGGAACCAGGAATGTGGCAAACTTTCCTTCAGTAGGGGAATCCATTGCCTGGAAGAAACGGTTGATGTCTTTCATTCCGTCGATGATGTGCAGGGTGCCGCCTACGAGGATGATGGGATAGACCTTGGAGAGACTTCCGATGTGGCTGAGAGGACCATTGATGATGAAGGTCAGGTTGTGATGAAAGCCTTGTGCTTCTATCAGATTTTCAGCATTGGCGATGATGGTGGAATGGGAAATCATCACTCCCTTCGACTTGCCGGTTGTACCTGTCGTGAAAAGTATGTCGGCTACTCCTGCTGGAATGGAGGCTTCTTCTGTCTTGTTCATTTCTTCAGAAAACTGCGATTCCTGTTCCAGCGGAACTGCCACGTTTCCTGAGCGATGAATGGCAAAATATGTTACGAGGCATTCTATCGTAGGGGAAGTAACGAAAGGAATCGCCTGTCCCTTGCCATGAAACGAAGCGGATGCATCGGTTACACGGTTCCACAGTTGCCCATAAGTGCATGATTCTTTTCCACAGATGATTGCCACCTTGTCGGGGAATAATGCTGCGTCTTTCTCCAGATAGTCCTCTAAAGTCAACAGATGATCCTCTGATGTCAGCATATAGTCCTCTGATGTCTTCATACGCCTGCCTGTTTTTTCTTTTCTACCATTGCCACAAGGCTGTCTAAGTTGCGGAAATTCCGAGGTGTTACGTCTGATGATTCCAGTTTTATCTGGTATTCGTCTGAAAGGAGCATCAGGATGGTAGTAATGCCTAAGGAATCCAGTTCATTGAACAGGAAATCTGAATCTAAATCTACCAGTGGTAGGGCTTCTTCCAGGATTTTTCTAATATTCTCTTTCATATTGATTTTCATTTTTATACATATTGATTTTAGTTCATCTTAAATCTCATTCATGCTGATCTTGATTCTTATTTATAATCACATTTGACGGCTGATTTCAGCTTGGTTGATGATTTCTACATTTTCAACGATTCCTTCCATGCTGAATTTCATCAGTCTGCATTTGTCAGGATCTGCTTCTACGGCAATCACTTTTGTTTCCGGGTGGAGCAGGGCAAAGAGGAGCACTTTCTCTCCATAGCCGGCAGACGGGATGATGACTGGCAGGGAAGTATCCTGCTGTTTCATCCAATCCTGATAATCACGGTTGCGCCTGAGATTGCGCTTGACGGTGCTGAAAACTTCCACACCCTTGTAGCGGTAGCGGTCGAGAACCAGGTCGTGATAATAGGCAACTCCCTCTTTCCTGCGGCGGAAAAGCATCTGTAAGGAAAGGGGACGAACCCGGTATTCTCCCTTGTGCTTCACCAGCCAGTTGAAGATAAGCGGCGGGAAAATATAGGCCATCAGAACCACGGAGAACATGCCTGCGATGGTGACTTCTGCCAATGAACGGAGTGCCGGATGGCGGGCTACTATCAGCGTGCCGATGCCGATAAACATGATGAGGGCTGAAATGATGATGGAATGCTTGTAGGAGGCAAGCATCTTGCGCCGGTAAGCATATTCGTACATGGCTCCCTCTGTCATGAAGATGGTGTAGTCGTCGCCCTGACCGAAGATGAAGGTGGCGAGGATGATGTTCACGATGTTGAACTGCATGTGGAAGATGGCCATCAGTCCCAATATCCACAGCCAACTGATAGCCATCGGGATGAACGAGAGAATTGCCAATTCGATACTTCCCATAGACAGCCAGAGGAAGAAGAACACGATGAATCCGCAGGCAAATCCGATGTAGTTGAAATCGTCTGACAGATGGTTGGCAATGGCGCTGTTCATGCTCTTCACATCAAAACTGAAGCAATGTTGTGCTTGCAGACAATCCTCCACCTTCTCTACATCCTTTTCTTTGGCAGAGAGGATGTTGATGACGTGGTATTTGCCGTTGAGACTGTCGGTACTGATGTTGGAGGCAAATGCGGATTGCAGCAGAGGTTTGAAATGCTGAATGTCCTGCGGCTGGTAATCCTGGTGGAGAATGCGCTCGAAATCTGCGAAACAACCATCGGCAAATCCTTCTTCTGTCATATAAGGTTTGATGCCGGAAGTGAGGAGATGCTGGTGTTTATCGAGGAATTTCTGCCAGAGTTGCAGGCGCCGTGCCTGTTCTTTCTTCGATGTGATAAACTGGTTGCAGGCGGAGTAGTCCTGTATAGTCTTCTGGTCGGAAAGTTTCTGCAGAGTTCCCTGCAAGGAGAGGCTTTTGTCGAGTGCTCCGTCCAAAGTGGAGTCGGAAGACAGGGCATAGACTTTCTGGATTCCGTCTTCCTGTTTCATCATTTTGGCGAAATATTCCATGTCTGCCTTCTGTTCCGGAGTCATATAATTTATGTGTGCCATGTTGGTGTCAAACTCCGTCTGCAGACTGAAATATCCGAAGATGATGGTCAGGATGAGCACAATGGTAACGAAGACCGGTTTCTTTTCGAGCGAGATGTTGCTCCACTTGTCAAGGAATGTATGCTTTGCCTCCCCTGTTGTCTTAGACAGATGGGGAAGATAGATGAGCACGAATACGATGGTGCCGACGAGCAGGAGAGAACTGAACAGTCCCAGGTCTCTTAATGCCACGGATTTTAGTGGAACTAATGCCAGGAAAGCACCTACCGTAGTCACGTTGCCCACCAGGAGGGGCATGACGATTTCTTTCAGCGCCTTCCGCTTGTCGGGTGTATGAGAAAGGTGGGCGATGAAATGAAGAGGGTAGTTGACTGCAATACCCAAGATGATAGATGAAATGCCGATGACGATGACCGAAACCTGATTGTGGAAGAGAGCTAACCCGCCGATGGCAAAGAGCCAGCCCCATCCGATGGAAAGGGCTATGAGCAAAAGGTTTCTCCTGCTTCTGAAGGAGAAGAAGAGCAAGGCAAGAATCAGTACGACGGCAATACTTACAGACAGAATGCTGTCGGTTTTGATCTGATGGGCATTGGTGACGGCAATAACGGGTCCGCCTATGATGTGGATTTCTATATTCGGCTGCGACTGGCTGGCTTCCCGGGCACAGACTTTTAGCATTTGGGTAAGGCGGGCATTGTTCTCTGTCTCGCTTGCCGCGTAGGGAGAATCCATCATCACGATGGCCTTCTTCGTGTCGGGAGAGAAGATGTAGCCATCGTACATTTCATATTTCAGACTGGATTCGGAATGCTGCAATTTCTGCAGGATGGGAGTGAAGAGGTTCAGCGGGTCGCGCTGGATATTGTCAGACAGAATGCCGCCGGTAGGGAAGAGGAGCATTTGCTTGTCTGCTTTCAACTGGTGGGGAATGTAACCGGGCTGACTGAGCAGACTGTCCATTCTCCGATAGTCTGCATCTGTCAGGAAATAAGGAATGTTCTGATAGACGAAATCTGTTATCTGGTTCATCTTTTCCAAATCCACTTGTGCCATCAGATTTCTGATGACGTGGGCAGAGTCTGCTTTCTCCACATTCTCTACGAAAGCGTCTATGGTATGGGTCAGTATTTCCGGATCATCGGCTGCAGCTTTTGTGTCTGAAGCCTGTTGGGTGGAATCAGATTGCGCTGCGTTCCGGTATTGGAAGATGGCGAAAATCTTGCTGGCTCCCGAAATGTTCTGATAGACCTTCATGGCATTCTGGTGCTCGCTATCTATCGGAAGAAAGTCGGCAATATCTTCCTTGTAGTTCAGTCTGGTAACTGCAAGGAGGAGTATGAGCGTGATTGCTACGGATGAGCAGATGCCACTCAGCCGATGCGTCTTGAGATAATCGTATATTTTCAGAATCAGTTCTGTCATTTTCTTATTTCTTATTTTTTCTGCTTCTTACTTATTTTTTCTGCTTCTTACTTATTTTTTCTTCTACTTCTGCTTACTTGTTGTTTACAGGGTTGGCATAAATGCCTAAATAAATATCTTTCAGCATTTCGATGTCGCAAGTATCATAATGTTCCAATTCTCTGACGTGTGCCAAGAATTCTTCCTTCTGTTGCGGAGTATAGAAATCCTGGTATTTTCTGGTTCCGTATCGCAGGTCGTAGGCGATGTAATTGTTGGGATACAGGCGATAGGCCTTGTTGATGCGGGCATCCAGCAGATGGGCTACAGCCTTGTGATATTCATTGCTCGTAAGCTGTTCCAGTTTCATCAGCTCCATACGGGAAATCGGTTCGCAGATTTCTATGTGCACCCTGCCTTTGGGTTGGGAGATTCCCGTCAGAATACTGTTCAGGTCTTCACCCGGCTTTTTGGTGTATTTGGCAAACTGGCTTTCGTAGAGTTCGAGCGTTTTCAGAATATCGCACGATTCCCATTCGTAGGAAACGGCCACAGGGACGATGTGTAACTGGTCTATTGCCTTGATTTTATCATCCGGGCAAGACATGCAGAACATCTTGATGATGCCCTGGTCTGTCGTGTCGTTTCCATCCTTGGTCCTGCCGTTGCGCTGGGCAATCCAGATGGACTGTCCTTTCTCCTGAATCACGAAACGGATGTAATCGGACAGGTGTCTGGAACTGCGATAGAATTCTTTCAGACTTCCGCCCGGGCGTTCTACCTTAAACATCTTGTTGCATTTGCCAATATCGATAATCAACTGGTTGGACATCAGATTGGCACCAAAGGTAATCTCTGTGGTGTCGAAGCCGTGATTGAGCAGGAAATATTGGAGAAGACTGGAGTCTAACATGATGTCACGGTGGTTGGAAACATAGAGATAATGCCCTTCAGGACTCAGCTTGTCGAGTCCTGAGCAGGAAAATTCCGTGATGCTGTTTTCTATCACCTGCTGGTTGACTTTACTCATCGTGTCCTGTTGAAATTCCCTAACCGTCTGGTAGTTGGCTATGCGTTGACGGATTTCCTTGACCGATTCTTCCGGATAGACGTATGCAGAAAGAATCGGAAATGATGAACTGTGGGCGATGCGCTGCATGGCCTCAAGAAATTCATCGGGATTGTATGGGCGAATATCGTCAAAATCTGTTATGTTCATATTGGAATCTTTTTTGTTCTTTCATTCTTGGAATCCTTGATTTTTTTCATTCTTGGAATCCTTGAATCAGGAAAGTCTAATGCTGTAATTATTGGTTCTGAAGTTTTCTGATCCAAACTAAAAACTCTTTCTTCCATTGCCGACATTCGGGCGAACCCTTTGTGTCGGAGGCTCCAAATCCATGTCCTCCCGTCTTGTATTGGATGTATTGATGGGGAATGTGATGGACAGTCAGGGCGGAATCGAGCAATTCTGAGTTCTGGTATTTTACGATAGGATCATCCTTGCAGTTTACCAGAAACACGGGTGGACAACTGGCTGAAATATGGCGCTCAACAGACAGGGAGTCTCGAAGCCGTCTGTTGTTTTTGCGGTTGTCGCCCAACAAGGCTCTGCGCGACCGCTTGTGAACGTATTTTCCGTTCATGGTAACGACCGGATAGATGGGGGCAACAAACATCAGGGGAAGTTGACGCAGGGTAACTCCCGACAGGACAAGGTGTCCGCCTGCAGAAAAGCCCATCGCACCAATGCTGTCGGAACAGACTCCATATTCCCTTGCGTGTTCCTTAATATATAAGGTGGCTTGGGTCAGGTCGTCCAAAGCATCTGGGTATCGGACTCCTCTGAACAGATGGCGGTAATGCAGGAAGAAGGCCATGAATCCGGCAGTACGGTAATGGAGCACGAATGCAGAGATTCCGTTGTTCTGCAACCATTTGCCCACTTCGTGTCCTTCGCCATTCATATCGTGCCAGAGGTAACTTCCTCCAGGACATACGATGACAGCCATCTTGCTGCCACCTTTTGCCAGATATGCAGTCATTTCCACATTCTTTCTGCATGCTGTGCCTTGCCAGATGTTGACTTTCTCCTGTGCCTTCAGCATCTGGAGACATAGGAGGACGAACCCTATTATGATCATCAGTCTTTGCTTCATCGGTTTAATTCTCATTCTTTCCGATTTCATTTATTTTATGGAGTATGGAATTTCTTCCTAAAATAGCCTCGGCGGTATTGATTGCCGTCAGGGGAACGCCGCAGAAACCATGAAGGTTGTTGTTCTGACCTGTCAGCAACAGGTTATCCACCTTGGTAACCACGGGAACCTGCGATAATGCGATGTTTTTATAGTCCTTGCTGAATCCGCTCAGCGCTCCGTCTTTCACTCCATAAAAGTCGCGAATGGTCAATGGAGAAGCCGTGATGATTCTGTCGATACATTCTCCGAAACCCGGGTGGATTTCTTCGATATGAGAAAGGAGCTGTTGTGCTTTCTGGGCTTTCCAACTTTCGTATTCCTCGCCCCGGTGCCCCACGGTGGTCTGTTCCCATTTCTTTACTTCATCATAGATCATAGGTGCGGTGATGAGGACTTTCGAACTGTATTTGCCCTGGTTCTCGTCTGGCGGAGTCATCAAAAGGAAGCCTAAAGGCCAGGTGTCGTGCTGCTCGCCGAATTTCCATATTTCATCGTATCGGGTCATGTAATATTCCGAATGATTGATGTATGGGAAGCAGTCGGGCTTCAGTTTGATATAGACGGAAAACGCGGAATAGGAATTGGGAATCTGATTCAGCCGCTCTCGATAAGCCTTGGGAAAAGCTTTTTCGGGCATCCGCTTCAAGAGGGTGCAAGGATGAATGGCAGAGATGAAGTAGTCGCCCTGAAAGATTTCTCCCTGTCGGGTTCTAACGTACTCCACATGACGGTTGTTGACTTCCACCCATTCTACTTCTGTATGGGTGAGCACCTTTCCTCCTGTCTGTTCGATCAAGGAAACAAGCAGTTGGGCAAAATGTTCACTTCCGCCTTCAAACCGGCTGGTGCCTTGGATGTAGAGAGTGGAGATAATGGCGTGGACAAAGGCTGGCGTCTCGTCCTGTCGGCCTCCATAAAGCGGATTCATGTAGGAAACGATGCTTCGGAGTTTGTGATTCTGGATGTATTTTGCAACAAAAGCATCTGCTGCCATCATGAAATCACCGGTATGAACCTGAAGAAAGTCTGTTGTCGGACGGAGATGAAACAGGTTGATGGAATCGGAAATGGCAAATATAGCCTCCACATACCGTTGCAGATTTTCCCGTTCTTCCGGGAAATAAGCAGATAATGAGTTGATGAAACCTTCTTTTCCTTTCTGGAGCTGATAGGTCTGCTGGTCTTCTGCAAAGTAAAGGCTGTCAGTACAGTCAGCATCTACATCTTTGATTTTCACCTGGTCCAGAATGCCCAAGTATTCGCAGATACGGTAGATGTTTCCGCCAGGTTGCATTCCGCCTATGACGTGCATTCCTGTATCAAAGGATTCACCGAAGCGATGGAAACTCTGGAGTCCACCACCAGCCGTAGCGTTCTTTTCGAGCACAGTAACCCGTAAGCCTTCCTTGGCAAGGATGGCTCCAGTAAACAGTCCTCCCAAACCTCCTCCTATGATGATAGCAGTTTTCATTCGTTACATTTTTTAATCTGTTCGTAAATGGTCCTGGCAGTCAGAAACTCCGAGCAAGTTACGATGGTTCCTACCAGGACTCCCAACATTCCGTGGGAGTTGATGTTTTGTCCTGTCTGAAATACATTAGGCACTTTGGTGCGTTGGGGCACCCTGTATGCAGCTCCCTTCGTGATGTCTTTGGCAATACCATACATGGCTCCGTCCTCTGTTCCCGTATAGTCGAGATAGGTGAGTGGGGTGGCAGTATAGTATTCCGCAATATGATCTCTGAGTCCTGGGAAATGAGTTTCCAGTACGTCCAGCAGTTTTTCTGCTTTCTGGCGCTTGAAAGTTTCATATTCCTCTCCTCTCTTTCCTACGGAAGTGCCTTTCCAGCGGGCCACTTCTTCCATCTTCATATAGGAGAGAATAACTCCTGATGAAGCGTAGGTTGTTGGTGTGGAGTCTGCACAGAAATGCATGTACAGAAATCCTTTGGGCCAGGATGCTTCCGAGTAATTTTCACAATTCCATGGCGTATTGCCCTGATAACCATAGTAATTGTAGTTGAGGTAGGGCACTTCATGTTCCTTGAACCGCAGGAAAACAGAGAAGCAGCCTACTGTTTGTGGAATGCTGTTGATGCGGTTTCTATAGGCAGGCCGTATCAGTTTGGTGTCGAGCATTTCTAAGGTGCGTTTGGGGTGCGCATCTGAAATCACGTAGTCGCAAGGGAAGAATACGGTTTTCTTTTCCTTTTTGTTCCAAACCTCTATTCCCGTTGCCTGTTTATCGTCGCAGACGATGTGTCTTGCCTGATGGAGAGTAAGTATTTCTCCTCCGTATCTCTGGAGCGTATTGGCAAGTGCTTGGGCAACAGAATCGCTTCCTCCCTTTATGCGGTAAGCACTCTGGTTGTAGAAATCCATGATGAAGGCATGGGTAGAGAAGGGAGTCTTGTCTTTCTCTGCTGCATAGAGGGGAAGATTGCCCACCAGTACTTTCGCCAGGGTAGGGTCGGTAATCAGTTCGTCAATTACCTCGTTGATGGAGCGCAGCTGGTATTCTGTGTTGATGACAGAATCTGATTCTGCATCTTTCAGAGCGTGCAGGGAAGAAGCCTGGGCGATTTTTTCCACCAGATCGTAATATCTGATGAGATTCTCATGCTGGTCGGGAAAGTATTCAGTCATCTGCTGGATGAAATGCTCTCTGCCATTGGCAAACTTGTATTTCTTGCCAGCCAAGGCTACCACATCATAACCGGAAGGATCCAGTTGGGAAAGTTGCACATCCCTGTCTATCTCCAGATAGCGCATCAGTTTGGACAGAGTCTGACCTTCTGCAGCACTTCCGATAAAGTGCATTCCGGTTTCAAACTTGGCACCATGGCGATAGAAGCATTGCAAGCAACCGCCTATTTGCTGCGACTGCTCCAACAGCGTAACGCGATAACCATTCTTGGCTAAAATCACGCCACATGACAGACCTCCCAGTCCACTTCCTATAATAATAACTCTTTTCAATTCAGACTCTTTTTTCTATTTCGTTTGCGATATCTTCGTATTTCTCCTTATATTGTTTGCGCAATGTGGAGGCTTGTTTTCTCAATTCTCCCATGGCTTGCAATTCCTTCCTGCTTATCGGATTTCCCACTTCGATATAGAAGATACCCTTGCGCAGATGGTAGGTTTTCTTAGGGAGAATTTTGCCTGGTCCATAAAGGTACATAGGCAATATTTCCAATCCGAGTTCCTGCGACAGATAGAATGCTCCCTGATGGAATCTGCCTATACGACAGTCTTTGGAACGGGTTCCTTCGGGATAAACGGCAATACTGTAACCCCGATTTACCAGCGAACGGAGTTGCGGCATCAGCGGTTCCAGACCCTCTATTACGGGAAGATATTCTGCATGACGAATCAGAAAGCCATAAGTAGGATTGTTCCAAACCCATTGGTTTGTCAGAAACACAATCTTGGGTGTAAAGACCAGTTGGCACATCAGATCCAAATGCGACTGGTGGTTGCAGATGATGATGCGGGGCTTATCAAAATCGAATCTTACCTTGTCTTTTCCCTTGATGATCATACCTCCGACTTTTCTGATGAATTTAGTGCCGGGAATGCCGTGATGAATCATCACAAATCTGGCTGCATGATAGATCAGTTCATGGAGTCGAACCTGTTTCTTTTTGGTCATCCTTCCGATTTTGATGTAGAGCCAGGCTAAGGGCGTGATGATGACCATCATAAAGAAGAGGAAGAACAACAGAGAATAAGCCGTTCTCAGAAATGTTGCCATCTTGCGGTAAAGACGGCAAGGCAGACCATAGATAATTGCCAGCACACACAATAGGGTGTTGAGGAGGCTGATGCGAGCGAAATCCATGCCCGGTCGGAAATGGCTTACCCGTTCTTTGCGTGGTGGATAATATACCTGAATAGGGATGGAAACAATTTCCGTGCCGTGCCAGGAGGCGAAAACCAAGAGTTCCAATTCGGCTTCGTATCTGTTGGTGAGCAGGGATAAGCCGTGGAGCTTGTGCAGAGGGTAGAGGCGATAACCGGTCTGGGTATCCTCCAATCGTTTGCCTGTTTGTACGAAGAACCAGAAGTTGGAGAATTGATTGGCAAAATCGCTTCCCTTGGAACGTTCAACACCTTGGAGTGGTCTTGCTCCAATGATGAGAGCTCCCGGATGTTCCTGATTGGCTTTCAGAAAGAGCGGAATATCTTCAGGTTTATGCTGACCATCCGCATCTAATGTAATGGCGTAGGCAAATCCCATGGACAAGGCTTTTCTGAAACCTTGTTGGAGAGCGTAGCCCTTACCTCGGTTTTGAGAATAAGCGACAACGGTAATGTTGTCAATCTCCCCAATGATCTGAGCAGTACTGTCTGTACAGCCATCATTGACGACAATGACATCATCACAAAAGCAGAGCGTCTCCTTCACTACTTCCCCAATGGTTTTCTCATTATTGAAAGTAGGGATGATTACGCAGATTCCTCTTGCTCTTAAAAGTCTTTTCTCATTTCTCATTTGTCATTTCTCATTTTTTTCGTCTTTGTCATTTGTTTCTGCACGTGAAAGAAATTTTAGCTTTTGTCTCTTCATCGGAAGCAACGATGATTTGTGCTTTAACCTCTTGGGAATCTTCTGAAGTTTCAATTTTCTTGAAGGTATAAGAGATTTCCTTTTCTTTAAGAGGAGAAATAACAGAGAGGAATTTCACGTTTTTGACGTGGGTAATCTCCAAAGATTCCTGGAGAAGTTCTGCTAACAATTCCTTTCCGATTTGTAGAATGCAGACTCCTGGCGTAACAGGTTCGCCAGGGAAATGAGCCTGATAGATGAAATGCTCAGGGTTGAGGCGAAGGCGAAAGGAAGTATTGCTTCTGCTCGAAAGAACTTCTTGGCATTTCTGCTGTAAGCCTGCTGCTTCCTTCTGCTGTAAGTTTCCCTGTTTGTCTGTTTCTACAATTGTATAAAGATGATTTTTCAGTTGCATCGTCCTGTTTATTTTTGTTTTTTATCCACTTTTTCCTCCAATTCCATTTAATCCTCCAATCTTCCTTTCTCCTCCAATCTTCCTTTTTCCTCCATTTTCTTTTCCTCCATTGTTTCTTCCAGTTCTGTGAATTGATAATGGATTTTGTATTTTTTATTATCATAAATGGAAATGCCCTTTTGCAGGTTTTTGATAACCTGGGAGAGATCTTGCTTGAGCAGGCGTTTGATGTACCATTTGTCAAGCAACTGGATGACATTTTCCAGTTTCACTTTTCCTGTGACCAGCTGGTAGGTAAAGTCGAGAACAGAGATTCCAAATTCATTGAAAATGCTTCCCTTGTAGCCGTCCTTATCTCTTATCAGGATGCAAATCCCGCTCAGATAACCTTTCTTCATCTCAATCGTCGCATTATATTTCATCTTGCTCCCGATACTGTCGGGTAAAGGATGTTGGTCTGCGAGGTCTTGGGCTGAAATGGGTAGGACGGAGCATAGAAAGAACAGTCCCAAAAGACCCATAGGCAAGAGACCACAAAGACTCTTAGGCAAGAGCCCCCAAAGACTAATTGACTTGAAAAACTTTCGTATTGATGGCAGCATTGGTCTTGATATTTTTCAGTTCAATAATCGTTCTGTCTCCCTTTTTCTCTATGAGTTCCACCTGAGTAACCACAGATCTTGTTTTATGAAAGTGGAGTATGATTTTTTGAAACAGCATTTTCATCTGTTTCTGTTGAGGATAGAGCGTGGCGATGTATTCAGAAGAAGAACCGGTAAGTGCTACTTTGAAATCCCTCTTGTCGTTGAGGCAATTTCCCACAACGCTATTCATCATGATGCGGGCTATTTCCTTGAACATCTTGCTTTGGTTCACGTTGATCACATCACTCCGCTTATTTTGCCGGATGAGAACTTTGGAACCGTTGATTACAAATGTATAAGCATAAGGAGAGGTGTATTCCCATCTGAGTCTGTTGCCCTGCTGGTAATACATCTTGCCCCGCGAAACCATTTTCTCATTGAGCATTCTGAGATGCTTGGTCTGTACGAAATCGCATTGCATCGACTTCATGCGGGAAGCAACAGCGCCTATCTGCTGCCTGACTTGTGCCTCGTTCACCTTCTGCTGGGCAGAGATGGAAGAAAGGCATAAGCTGATAAACATGATTAAAAACAATAACTTTTTCATCTTGATTATCTATTATTCGTTTAATCTATTTTGCGATGAACCTATACTGATGAGGCATCATTTTGCGATGAGGCAACAACCTATCATGATGAACCCAATACCTAACCATTTCCAGACCGACACTTGTTCATGAAAGAACAGGATGGCTGCCAACATTCCGAAGATGTATGTGATGCTCACCATCGGGTAAGCAACGCTGAGCGGGAAATGTTTTACAATATACATCCATAGGAGAGAGGCTGCGCCGAAGAAAAGTCCACAGCAGGCAAACTGCCAGTTGAACAGGAGACTTAGCCAGAAATCTCTTGTCCAACCGAAGGGATGCATTTTCTGTAGGGCAAACTTCAGACATACCTGTCCTGCCGCTAAAAGCATGCTCTGCGTGATAGCTAAAAATATTACTCGCCACATGATAATACCATCGCTATAGAATGGATGGAAGGCAAGGCTTTTTCTCCACTCTGTGTTCTTAACTGGTTTAATAGTGGGGTGCTTTCATCATGGCAGCCCACCAAAACCGTTTTTGCTTTTCCACTTGCTAATAGCATTTTCGCATCACGGATGGCCCAGTCAAGAGAATCTTCGCCCTGCGTATAGGTGATGTTGTAACCATGACAATGGGTCTTGATCGCAATATTGCTGCCTATGGTGTTGTGGGTACTCTGCATGAAATAAGTAGGTTTGAGCATTTCTTCCCCTTCTTCTTTCAGTTGGACAAGCAATTTCTCACTATTTTCCAAACATCCATAAGTAGTGCCCGTGATGATGGCATCCGGGGTGGCTATTCCTGCTTTTTCCAAAGCCTCTAAAGAGGAGAGTAATGAACTTTTCATGATCTTGCCCATTCTCCTGGCTTCCATCGGTTTTACATATTTGCGGATGTCGGACAAATCCTCTTCTGAGTTAATCTCTACAGTTGAAAGAATACGGATGTTGCTGGCAGTCTGCTGAGGCTCCCTTTTTGGCTGTATCGTTTCCTCTTCTGTCGGATGAGTAGAAAAAATGAGCGAACTGTCATTTCCGCCAAATCCAAAGGAATTGCAGAGAACATTTTCCGGCCTTACGTTTTCGATGCCTGTGCAAGGAATAATACCGTTTTCCATCTGTTTTTCCCAACCGAGATTGGCTGGGATGAAATGATGCTGCATGGCAAGTAAACAGATGACCGCCTCTATGCTTCCCGAGGCGCTGGTAGTATGTCCGGTAAATGATTTTGTACTTGAAATCCAAGGCATTTTTTTGCCAAATAACCGTTTGAGAGATTCGGATTCGCTCTGGTCATTATTGGGAGTTCCTGTACCATGTGCATTTACATATTGGATGTCCTCCGGTTCTATGTGTGCCATATTCAAGGCTTCTTTCATCGCCAAGAAAGCTCCTTCTCCATTCTCAGACGAAGCAGTCTGGTGGTATGCATCGCAGGCATTGCCATAACCGGTAAGGTAAGCATGGGGTGTTTTCCCCTGATGGCGGGCTGCAGATTCTGATTCCAAGACAACGAATGCAGCGCCTTCTCCCAAGTTCAATCCTGCGCGGGTTGCATCAAACGGGCGGCAGCGCTTCTTGTCGAGAATCATCAGGGAATTGAAACCGTTGAGATGGAAGCGGGAAAGAGCTTCTGAACCTCCGGCAACAACGATGTCTGCTTCACCGGTTTCTAATAGTTTGGCTCCCAACATGATGGCGTTGGCGGCAGAAGAACAGGCTGTAGAGATGGTGGTCAATTCATCAAATCCACTTTGTCCTGTTGCCGATTCATTTCTGAAATAATCAGCAATCTTCTGTGTGCAGTTGCCTCCATCGTGGTGGTTGAGAAAAGCCAGTTCTTCCACCTTTGTTTCCTGCTGTGACTGAAATTGCTCGTAGAGTGGGTTGAAACTCTGTTCAGTAAGGTCCATTCCGCCAACCGTCGTTCCCGAAACGAGGACGATCTTCTTGTTGGAAGCAGAGACAGCAGAAAGGTTGATTCCAGCATCCTCCAGGGCTTGCCGGATGGCAAGGATTCCCATGAGTTCTGTGCGGCTCATCAGTTGTTTTTCTGGAATGCCGAGCCGTTTTTTCATTTGCTCATTAGACAAAGCGACCTCTCCTACAGGCAGTTCGTGATGAACCGACTGTAGAAATTGCATCTCTTTAATTCCCGACTTTTGGGCGAGCAGAGACTGCAACACTTCCTCTTTATTAGTGCCGATGGCAGAAATAATGCCTTCGCCTGTGATAGCAATATTCATTTCTTTCTGTTCTTGCTAACATAGTCTGCAATCGTGGCAATACTTTTGAAAATAGCCTTACCTTCAGCAGGGTTAGCCAATTTGATTCCATATTTTTTATCCAGCAAGACGATGAGTTCCAGCGCATCAATCGAGTCCAGTCCCAGTCCGTCTCCAAAGAGCGCATCGTTCTCATCAATATCTTCAGGAGTCATTTCCTCGAGGTTTAATGCCTCTATGATTTCCTCCTTGAGTTCTTTAATCAATTCTTCCATACGATTTTATTTATATGATTTTAATATTTTATTTCTCATTTGTAATTTCTCATTTTCTTGATCTTCAGATCCGCTTCGAAATGCCTTTCGTCTTCATAATCAATCCAACCTGTCAGGAAACTCTTGCTTTGAGCGTCCCGACAG
>OQVU01000452.1_pt1 | contig 15332 bp, 18 predicted proteins | sample 1691611 | NCBI WGS metagenome assembly OQVU01 (sample SAMN03418272, study PRJEB22391) | human gut metagenome | biome: human-gut; feature: organic feature; material: feces | host: Homo sapiens | place: Tanzania | collected 2013-01
CTCGGTGATGCAGCGCTCCAGCGTGGGCAGGGCTCGGCGGCCCGACCTGCCTGGCCGGGGATGTCATCGGCGACTACAGCTTCGACGCCCCTCTCACCGAGGGCGACCGTCTCCTCTTCGGGGATATGGCCATCTACACCACCTGCAAGAACAATACCTTCAACGGCATGCCCCTTCCGCCCATCTGGGCGATGGACGCCTCCGGCACCTGCCGCGAGCTTGTAAAGTTCGGGTATGAGGATTTCAAGATGCGGGTTGGAAATAGCAAAAAATAAAATATCCCGCATTCAAACGCGCCCCTTCCCTGTGGCAGACCACATCGGAAGGGGCGCTTGGTTTATGATGGAGCTCACATAACAAAAACACCCTTCCTCTCACGGAGACCCGCAAAAGGAAGGGTGTAGAACTCAAGTTCCTGTTGTCGCACCTATCACAGCATGTTCGTACCAGAAAGGTCAACACAAAACATGTATCAACTTATGAGCCGACAGTTACATATATAAGCACCCGCATATCAGCTCTTGGCAACACACCCGCACTTATTCATTTTCTCCTTAACCTTGTCTGGCACGTCAATCAAGCCAAATCGATAAAACACCCCGTAGATGTATGTCACGCCCCGAATATCACCCAACGCTTTCGGACGGTCAACTACTGCTCCGACCTCTTTTACATTGCCCAGCGCCAGCAGCACCGAGCTCCACGCCAGACTTTTGCTGTTCTCTCGCCTGTCAATCCAGAGCTCTTTTGTGTATTCGCCACTTCTGCCTTTTCGTATTTCATAAGAGAATGGCAAGCCGGAATAGGTCTTAAAACGCACTTTTTGATAGATCAGAACCGTCTCCCACAGATGCTCCTCTGTCGGCGCTGCTCGCAGCTTCTTTACTGCCCTGTATCTTCGTTGCCGCTCTGCACCCACGCTGATCTTCTCTGTTGAGGTTATGCTTGGGAAATACACGCCCTTTTCATACGGCAGATACGAAGTGACCGAGGCTTTAGAGAGCTTGAGCTCTGATGCGGTGGAGAGGACTGCGTCTTTATAGCTTTGGGTTTCTCTATACTTATAAAAGGTGTGCTGCACCGTCTCCGCTATGTCTGACTCGTACGCCCCGGCTGTGATGAGCAGCTTGCGAACCTTGATAGGATTGAGGGACAGTGCATCCGCGACGGCTTGCATGGTCATTTCATCCTTATAAAGTATTGCGGCAGCGTCCATCAGCTCTTTCAGATTTTTCCCGGCATCATACTCCGGCTTCAGCTTCTTCCGACCGCCGCCAGGCTTTCTGGCCTTATATGGTATTTTCTCGCCCATGATTATTCATGCAACTCCAGCGGCAATCCATCCGGGTCATGGAAGAAAGTCATCTTCTTGCCGGTGTAATCATCCACGCGGATTGGCTCACATTCAATGCCAACTTCCGCCAGTTCTCTGACTGTCTGCTCCACGCTATCCACGCAGAACGCAAGGTGACGCAGCCCACAGGCCTCCGGGCGGTTCACACGCTTCGGCGGATTTTCCTCAGCAAAAATCTCCAGCTCCGTGTGTTTATTTACGCGAAGATCCAGCTTCCAGTCCTTACGCTCCGGGCGGTAGTTTTCTCTGATGACAGAGAGCCCCAACTTGTTCACATAGAAATCCTTTGCGGCTTCATAGTCAGATACGATGATTGCAATATGATGTATTTTTGATAAGTTCACTATTCTCACGCTCCATTTCTTTTATTTCTATTTAATCTTTATTTTCGTTATAAACTATACGGAAACCTTCAAAAAATACCGTGTAAACTCCTGGAGTTCAGTTTGTCCACACGGCGTTATATTACTTCAGCTTCTCGATAATATCGTCAGCACTGACACCCTCGGCCAGCAGCTTCTTCACGAGATTTTCCGCTTCGTTCTTCTTCGCTGCTTCGATGGCTTTCTGATCGGCGGCGGCTTTCTTAGCTTCCAGCTTCGTCAGTTCTTTCTGAGCAGACTTGAGAGCAGCTTTTTTCTCTTTCAGGTCTGCCTTCAAGGTGTCAATATTTGCGGTGATAGAAGTGATTTCTGAAGTGAGGGAAGCGATAGATTCCTGCTTCTCTACAATCTGAGATGCGGAGTCGTTGGTGATTTTCGGTTTGTTTTTGCTACCTTTGGTTCTGGGCATAAGATATCCGCCTTTCTATTCTGTATTGTGGTTTTAGTATAGCACTCTGAAATTGCGCAATCAATACTAACCCGGTACAAGTCCACAGTCTTTCGTAAAGGCTTGTATTTCATACTTTTGTGGGCTAATATTGCAGTCCTTTCGATCCCAGTCGAATCTAATAACAACCACATCAAAAGATTCCTTATAGCGTTCACCAAAACGATTTTCTAAAATAAACTCAAAATTAAGTGTTTTACCCTCTATGCCAGAAAAGAAAGAGCTTCCTGCATAGAAACAAACTCTTCGACTTTCTTCTGCCGGGATGCCAAGAGACGTGCCATTACGATTACTCACACATATCTTCCACCGTTCTCCGCTTGAACTCATTGCGCCATGATAGCGAAAAACTTCATACGATTGTGTTGTGTTTGTCAGTTCTAAGATTAATGCCACTCGACTCCCCGCGTTATCCGAACCAACCTGATAGGCAATCGTTCGGCGTTTATCTTCAAATTCTGCTGGAATACCTTTGCATACTTCCCAGTCAGTCACAAGGAAAAATGGCCTAATTTCCACTTTGGATTGCTCTTCTTCAAGTTTCAATACACGCTCAGACATTTCATTCGCTTGTTTCGTTAATTTATTTGCTTGTTGGGTCGCTTGAAGCGATAGTTCCGCCAATTTGTTTGATTGCTTTGCTGCCTCGTTGGACTGTGCTGCAAGATCATTAGATTTCTGTGCAACCTTATAAGATTCTTCTGCTAAGTCATTGGCCTTTTTTGCTGCATTATTTGCTTGTTTGGACAGTTCATTCGCCTGCTCCGCAAACAGATTAGATTGCTGTGCTAATTTGTCTGCCATTTGATTTGCTCGTTCCGTTTGTTTATAAGCTATCACTGCTAGAAGAATCGTAGCCACGGACGATATACCAGAGCCAATATACGACAGCATCCCATCCGCTGTTATTAACGATGGCATCTGAGGTGAAAACAGGTGAACAATAAAAGCGGCAACAACCAAGACAAGCACAGCAACTACAATAATTCCAATTAACGGCCGCATCAGCCTAGACTGTGATTTCTTTTCAGCTTGAGGCTTCATTTTGATATCACACATGATTTTTCCCTATTATTTTTCCTCTACATCTTAGCCACATTCTGATGTGTTGCCTGCTGCTCACCACGGAGAGGTGTGCAAAGTTTCGAGCAGCGTAGGCCGTATTTATGTACAGCCTATATACACCAAAACTTTTTTATTGAGAGTGATTTTAGTAAGCACTCTATTTTTAACGATGCAAATTAAGTATCCTCTTTTTTCAATTTCAACAATGGAGCACAAGCAATTACCGTTGACAGTAATGTAACAGGTGCCATATATCCATTAGAAAAGAACCAATTCCAAAAGTCCGGAAACAAACTCATTCTGGCAAGTGTAGCTTCATCGACATAACCATAAAACAACAAATGACCCGTCCTCAAATCATAGTTCATACCAAGCGTATTTTTAGGTGATTTTAGCTCAACCTCTTGATATTGCAAATCATACTCATTCGATGTTGGAGTATATGCGATAGAAAGTTTTCCACTTGCCCCGTATTTAACTGAGTTCAATCTACTTGAACTAATCTCTTCAAAATTGGCACCTTGAACATCAAAAGCAAATATTGATTCTATTGTAACACTATACGACACCAAACTATAACCTATATTTATAGCACTCTGATACTTATTTTCTTCAACTACAGTATTCGCTTTGTCTTTTAGTTCTTTCAACTCCTGTATTCTCTTTGTCAAGTTCTCTGAAAAAAGAGTCAAAGGTGTTTCAGTCGAAAGCAATTGACTTTTTCCATTCGATGAATCCATGAGAGTCACAGTTGCATCTTGAATCTTCAGATTTGTCATACCAGAAAAGGATGCCAAAACTTTTTTTGCTGTAAAGGACTGTTGCTTCAAATCTGAGAATGAAACATCAATCAAGTTAGTATCGTATGTTTTCCCGTCAAATTGTATTGATAGATTCTTGTTTTTTTCCGGCGTTATTTCTATATAGCTTCCTTTTTGATACGAAACATCATTTAAACTAAGTTCAGACAAATCTATTCGTAATTGCCTAGAACTTGTAATACAAAAATATGATAAAACTGTGTCGCTTCGGCTTTTAGTACTAAGATGCAGTTCTTTTGCTTTTCCGCTTATATTTGCTAGTCTTATTTCATATGGATATGCATCATCGGAAGGAATTTCCAATTCTGAATGAACATAAGCTGTTGATGGTTTAATTTTGAAAATGAGACATGTTAGTACTAACACAAGAATAAATGAACGCACTAGGCTCTGACATAATTTTCCCGTATCCGTATGGAAAAAGTCATACACAAATTTATATATATTTTTTAATAAACATTCAACTACATTCATAGTTTACAATCCCCCGTTTGCCACCGCAAATCATGTATTTCAACTGTTTTCTTCTATCATTTTGTGCAGGAGGTAAAATCAAATGAAAAGTAAATGCGATTGGTTCGATGATAACTGGAATCCGGATGTAAACCTATCCACCATCTTCCTTGAACTGCTTCTATCCCCTACCTACCGCTGACCTATGCGCATTACCGAAGTTCACATTTATAAGGATGAGTCCACATGCGCACAGTGTCCTCGCTGCAAAGGTAGCATCGAATATGAGTATCAATTTTTCTGCAGCAGGTGCTGGCAGCGTCTGGACTGGTTCAGATTCGAGGATGCAAGGGAAGTACACATCGGGTGGAGCGGGCCTAAAGACGAGGATGAAGAGGGCGATGAGGAGATAGACTGAGAGCCACGGTCTCCCGTGGCCCCCATAGTGGCGTTGTTAAACTCAGTATATCACAGATCCGAGAGCAAGTCAGCCCTGTAGTGAAGTTTTTCTGACATTTTTTGAAGCTGTCCTTCGCCAAGGTAGTTTGCATTATTTATGACAAATCGGGTAATCCAAACAGCTTGCACATTAATGGAAGTCGATTGAATATATGTTCAGCGGCTCTTCCATTTGCATCGCCCTCCTTCCAGCGTCCTTTGTTTGCACATGCACGGCTGCAATATTTCCGTTCCAGACCATACTGGTGCCGGTAGGAAAACTCCCTGCCGCACACCGGACAGATCTTTGACCGCACGGTCTTCCAGTTCTCTGGTTTCGGATGGGTGTTGTTCCACCGTGACCGGCATTCTGGTGAGCAGAACTTCCGTGGTCTGCCTTTATGGTTTGGTGCGATTGCCGTACCGCACTGAGGGCAGAAGGAAAAAGCCATGTCCCTGATCATCTCAGCCGTGTAATCTTCCATCTGCCCTCACCTCACTCTCATTTTTCGCCGTTTCTTCGGCGGTTTCTTAGAAAAATCTCATAATTTATGCGAAAAGCGGCGAAGTGGAAATCGGCACTGCCCTGCCAGGTTGGATCGTTGTTGCAGCGGCCGATTCCCGCTCACCCCTGCTCCTCCCGGAACAAGCTAAAATGTGCGAAAGCTCCCTGTTTACGAGAAGTTTCACACACTTTGGTTCATTTCGGGGAAAAAGAATGGCACCGGAACGAAAGCTCCGATGCCTGTACATTTTCCTGTTTCATTTTGCGCCGTTATTCCTCTGACCCCCGGCCTATGAATTTTGCGGTTTTTCACAGAAAAGGGCGCACCGGTCTCCGTGTGACTTCACTGTAGAGAAGCAGCCCCGGCCCCGGTGGGCATGAAAAAAGCACCCATCAGTTTGCTCTGGCAGATGCTTTCTTTCAGGCACTTATTCTTTTGTCCAATCTTTAACTTCCAAATCCTCAACCCGGAAGAACTCTCTGGTGTTATTCGTCACAAGAATCAGCCCTTCCGACCTTGCATGAGCCGCTATCAGCATATCCATTGGTCCGATTGGTGTTCCTTTCTGTGCAACGGGTAAATGCATAACCATTTACAATCATGTCTGCCGCGTCCGCAACTTGTTTCACATCAACCATTTGCTACCTCCACTCCTTTGATCGGATTTAAGAACTTATCGACATCGAAATACAGATTCTCAAGAATCGGAACCAAATCAATATATTCCTCTTCCGGTTTTTCGTTGTGCTTATACTTTGCCATAACAACAAGATAACCGTTGTCCCACTCTTTCACTGCTGTATATCGCTCCAACGAATACGGAGCAGCAAAGCGAATCACATGGTTTCCGAACTGGAACACGGTATAGTTTTTCTCATTGCTAAGAGTTGCCACTCCACTCATGCCAATTCCTCCTTCAAAAGTTTTGAAACCATTTTATAGGTTCCGTTTATCATTTCCACTTGATTCTGCATCTTGCACGGGGCGTTCGACCGCTCCGATAAATTGCTGATTCCTTTCATCAAGAGGGTAAATCTCTTCACTGTTACATTCCTGATGTCAATATCTCCAGCTTCCACCTTTTGAATCCACCGCACATCCAATCCAGAAGCCTTAGCCAAAGCCTGTTGCGTGATACCGAACTCCTGTCGCCATTCTTTGATATCAACCATAGTACTATCCTCCGCTTTCAGTATACGTCAATATTGGCGTGCAGTCAAGCTTTGAACATTGCTTTTTCAGTAGGTGTAGGTCGGGTTGATGTCTTTGGTCAGCGTTTTCTTATATAATTTCTTTTTTATCCACACTATGCATATTCTTATAGAACTTGGACAGCATACCAAAACTCAGTATTTCAACCAGAGCATACAATGGAATATCACCATTGACATAATTTTCTTTAAAATTACGGATGAATGGATTCATTCCCGGAAAGACAAATTCTGATGTGATCATAACTGAATAAAAAAAGACCGAGATACTTTTTACGGTATCTCGGTCTACTCTTACCGCTGCTCTCCACGGAATAGCGGTTTTTCATTATGGAGCCTCAGTATCACAGCGGTGACTTGGTGTACGTCCAGTACACGCAGACAGCCGAAGACGGCGACATTGTTATTTGCTCGACAGCAGATGGTGCGGTCATTAAGCAAATGTTGGGACACAAGCTCTATTCTCTCAACAAAGCTCTGCCTTATGGCGATAAATTCGAAGACGACCATGTTACCATCGCTGGCAAGGTTCTAGGAAAAGTGAGTGAATTGGATCTCCCCGATGACGACGATCTTCCTGTTCTGGAAGAAGTCAAAGCCGCTGATGTCCGTGCTTTCAAAGAAAAGTACGGCCTGCTTTAATGCAACACCAAATGTATCTAAATGATATATCCATGCGGTTGAGCCTTCTCCCCTATTGCGGTATAATAGAGAAAAATAAACAAGGAAAGCGGAATATATGCCTACGAAAGCCCAGCTCAAACAGTGGATTCCCGGCGCACTCGATGATTTCAAATCTGTCATGCCGCCGATCGATGTTCCTTATCCGCCCGTTTATATTGTGAACTCCCGCAATTTTGCAAAAATCAGAAAACAACTGGTGCGTGAACTCGACAGCAAACACACTGAATGCCCTGAAATCGAAATCGGCGAGTATCTGTATGGCAGTCATGGTGGAGCGATCATCATCAACCAAACCGACATCGAATCTAATCAGCGGCTGGAATTCTGTAATGCTTACTGGCATGAGCTTGGGCATTTTTATGCGATTTCCTCTCAGCAACCCGGTCTGACCAGATATTCCGAGCCTGGACTTGTCGATGACAGCCATAACTTTAACGTTGACAGCGTCATCCCCACATTGGGGCTTTCCGATAAACGCATCGTTCAGGAAGGCTACTGGTTCTGGCAGGAGTTCATCGCGCAGGCCATTGCCAACACCGTGCGGTACCACTTTTATCCGATGCATCAAATGAACTGGCATCCGGCAAACTGGTATTCCATTTCCGACTTCCTCGCTGAAATGCTCAAAGAGGCACTTTTCCACGAAGAGTATTCCATTGACGAATATGCGCTTTCTCACTATTTTGCCTATCTCCTACTGGATGATAACGCCAAAGTCTACGCGCAGGCGGCAAAAGAAAACAAGCTGCTGGAATATGATGACCACGGCAATATCGGGATTCCTGACTCTCACATCGACCCCACCTGTATCTCTTGGGTCGCGCCAGAAGATTTTCAGGAACTTCTATTGCGAATGAAATCTCTGGTCGAGGAACAGCTCCAGAAAGAAAACTTCTGGGATATCTCAAAAGCATCCCTGCTTGAAATCGGCCAGTGCATTGCCGACGTGATGCTGATAAAATTCAAGGAAAAAATAAATCACATGATGTGACTATACTACGAAGGCGAGGTGACGATGGATTGAACTTTTATTATTGCGATGCCTGCCATTACTGCTTTGAAAGTCAGTCACTTCCTGACCGCTGCCCGGACTGCGGTGCGGTAATGTTTGGAGAGAAGTCTGCCGTGCAGCCGGCAACGGAAAACGAGAAAACCGAGCTGCTCCGAATACGAGCAGAGGACAATGACTGATCTATTGCCCCCACTCCACGGTGGGGCTATTTTTATGAAGTACGATTAGTTTTAGCTAACCGCCGCCTCTAAAAATAACCGTGCGAACTTCTGAAGTTCACACGGCTAATAGAATCACTTCAACTTCTCAAGGATCTCGTCAGCACTCATGCCACCGGCCAGCAGTTTCTTGACCACAGCCTCGGCTTCCGACTTTTTCGCTTCTTCCGCTGCTTTCTGATCCGCTTTGACTTTCTTTGCTTCGAGCTTGGCTACTTCTTTCTCGGCGGACTTCAGTTCGCTGCGTTTTTCTTTTAGAGTTACCTTTAGGTTGTTAATATTGGCGGTGATAGAAGCGATTTCATCGTTGAGGGTTGTAATCTGGGTTTGTTTTTCAGTGATTTGGGATGCGATATCGGATTTGGGGCGGTTCTTGCTTCCTTTGGTTCTGGGCATTTTAGGTTACCTCTTTCTTTTCAGTGCCAAATGTTCGTTATTGAAAAACAGAAATATTGTTTCTGAATTAGTCATCTACTTCTATTGTTTCTGGAATATGCAAGGTGTCAAATGCGCTCTTATCTTCTCCTGGCACAAATTTTATTTTTATTGGGTCTCCATCTTCCAAGCATGAAACAAGCCGCTTAACTCTATCTAAGTCTTGAATTTTTGCGCACTTAAAGGTATGTAAATATTTAAACTCAAATTCAGCTCCAAAAAGATTTACATTGCAGACTCCCACATATGATAGCATCGATATTGGTTCTTCCATGTTCTCTATTTCTTTGCGAAATTCTGCACCTAAGGTTCCTGTAAAAGACGCACCTTCCCATGTTGATTCCACTTTGTCCTTAGATATCATCTCCGAAATTCTAAACACACAGCGATATTCTTCCTCACTAATATCACCTGATATACACATTTCCACATGGAAATAATCCTCAATTGCACATACTCTTTTTAGGAAATCAATTTCCTCGGCAATAGACTGAAATCCTGTTTCATAATTCACTCCATTGATAAACCCTGCAATAAAATCCTTTTGTTCATTTAAAGCATATATATGTAAATCCTTAACCCGTTCCAATTCGTCCATAAACTTTACATACTTTAACAGTTCATGGTTATTGGCATTGGCTATATTAACTGTAAATTCTTCATTCCTAGGGTTTTCTGGATCTATTCTTGCCTCAAAGTATATTTTAGAATCCGTTTGTTCTCGGTTTCCAATAACATATGTACCATCATCTAAAATCTCTTCAGTGCGAAGTAAAACATAGTCAAAATATGTTATTTCTCCAACTTTTATTGAACAAGGGAATGCTTCTGGGAACTCAGGCGGTATTGCAACGATATCCTGGCCCACAAATCGTTCAGCTTCCCTTTGAATTGGATCTGGTCTATTTCCCAGTAGCTTCACCGCCTCACTTATGGACATTACTAGTTTTAATTGATGCCGATAAGCATAGTCCATAGGATTTACTGTTGCATCACTGAAGTAATGATTTCCTGCACGTATAGTCCCTTTGAAATTTAGGTGTGCTGGATATCTTTGTTGTGCCGTAGCAGAAAGAGGAGTGCTTCTTAAACCATCTCCATCAAATGTATAGCCATAATCCGGGTACAACGGGTGCTCTACCGACATACCCGCAAGAAATCTTTTCAAATTTTTTTCAATTTGTGAGAACTGCCCCATTGCGGCCATTTGTGAAGCGTTTTCTATTGAGTACAAGGAGCTATTTATTATCGACTGTTTAACCGAATCCAATTGATTAGAAATTTCATTTTTTGCTTTCGATATTGTATGCTGTATCTCTGATGTTGCAGTATTTACCGTCTCCGTTGTATTTTCAGCAACTGCATCAACTATCTCCGCAGCAAGCAAAAAATCCGAAAGCGAAACTTTATTTTTGAAAAATTGGCGAACAATTTCTAGACATGTAGCAATCAACCGCGCCACGCGCCTTTTTGATTCTTCTGTAGACGCATTAGAATGTATTACTGCCTTTGAAACGATCTCTTCATGCGCTCTTCCACGCGTGTTCTTGCTGACCGAAAAAAATCTTTGCTCAATATCACTTAATAAATCGTGGGCAATATACTCTACAAGCCCTTGAAAATCACATTCCTCAGCTATTGTACAAATTTCATTAGCTTTTTCTTGTTGTTCAATATACTCTCTAAGTGCGCACTTTAGTTTACGTTCATCTATTTGGGCATCTATATGCTGTTTTGCTGCATCAAGTCCCAAACCGGCAAGATATTCTCCTATCAGACCTATTTCCATACTATGTACGCCTCCTTTTGGTGCAGCTGCCTTCCATATCTTGCATTCTTAGCCACATCACTGTGTTGCCTGCTGCCCACCACGGAGAGGTGTGCAAAGTTTCGAGCAGCGTAGGCCGTACTTATGTACAGCCATCAAATTTTACCCTACCATTGTGTTATCCCAACACACGATGATTCACACAACACACAATGGAGGTAAAATCAAAATGAAAAGTAAATACGATTGGTTCGACGATAACTGGAATCCGGATGTCAAACTATCCACCATCATCCATGAGCTTCTTCTATCCCCTACCTACCGATGGCCTATGCGCGTTACCGAAGTTCACATCTATAAAGACGAGACTGCATGGGCGCAGTGTCCTCGCTGCAAAGACAGCATCGAATATGAGTATCAATTTTTCTGCGGCAGGTGCAGGCAGCGTCTGGACTGGTTCCGATTCGAGGATGCAAGAGAAGTATACATAGGGTGGAGCGGGCCTAAGGATGATGAGGACGAAGAAGATGATGAGATAGACTGAGAGCCACGGTCCCCCGTGGCCCCAGAGTCAGTACCCGTTTACCCCAGTATATCACAGATCAGAGAACAAGTCAGCATTGTAGTGAGATTTTTCTGGTATTTAATGTTATTTCAGTTTTGTAGGGATTTCTTCAGCACTCATCTTGCTCTTTTTATAGTTTTCGCGCAATCCATATATATTTTCTCAAAATTTCTGCCTTTGTCACAGAGCATCAAAGAAATCACTGTACCAGCTATTGCAACGGCTTCACCTAAAACACTACTATATTTTATATGTGATATTTCACAGCCGCCCGTAAAACTGTAATATGTATAGAACATCCATGCAATAACCGAAAAAATAAATGCTCCAAAGTCGCACAATTCATCTTCTATGGCAAAACTAAAAATTTTAACCTTATAAGAATCCTTTATTTCTTTATCGATTCTATGAACTGTTCTTTCCCATTTCAGTCCTTTAATCTCTGGTTCAATATTTAGGGCAATATATACACCGCATCGTATCAACATATACTGCTTATTGTTTATTAAAGTTTGGAGAGGTATAATCACGAAGTACAACATTAGAAATAAGACACTGTTCTTAAACTGGCATCCTAGACCAATAATTGTTATTGATATTAAAAACAAATTCGATATATGCGTATTATGCTCATTCATGAGTAAAATAATTTCCTCACGGATAGCAGCATATTCCATTTTCAATCCTTCTATATTTTTTTCTTTGGAATCCATCGTTTCAAACCTCTCCATCATTTGTTATTCTGCTATCACAGATTGTCATCGTCAAAAAGATTTACCTTAATTTTGTTCTGGTAAAATTACTAGAGCCGCGCCTCTTGAGATATGACCAGTAGCATTACACCATAAGCATCATTATGCCGTTCATAAAAGACATCAGTTTTTCAACTGTGATGACCTCTCTGGTTTTAACTTTTTCCCGTTTTGACCTTTGCAGTAATCACATTCCCCAACTTTTCCGTTTAGTTTAATGAGCTTTTTCAAATATTCATCCCGAATACAGCAACTACAAACCTTTTTAGTTGATGTTCCATATCCCCGCTCTTCAAGTTTCATCATCAGGTCGTTTTCATATCCCATATTTTTATCTCATTTCACTATAAATCAAAACGCCCACACCGATAGAACCGTTTTACCTATCAGTGTGGGCGTCATCAATTATTTTAACTTCGCAAGAATCTCCTCGGCACTCATACCGTCAGCCATTAGCTTCTTTAACATAGTTTCAGCTTCTGCTTTCTTTGCTTCCTCGGCTACTTTCTGCTCTTCTTTCGATTTCTTTGCTTCTAGCTTGCCCACCTCTTTCTCGGCAATCTTCAAAGCTGCACGTTTAGCTTTCAGATTTACCTTCAAGGAATCAATATTTGCAGTGATAGATGCAATTTCTGTGTTGAGAGATTCGATGGTAAATTGCTTTTCTGCAATCTGGGACGCAAAGTCGTTGACCACTTTTGGCTTGTTTTTGCTGCCTTTGGTTCTGGGCATACGAATACCTCCATCAAATTTAGATTGCTTTAATGTAAGTATATCATATTGTTGGCTCTATTTCAATTTTAGAAATTGAAATGGCTGTCTACCTGTTCTTTTGCAATATGCTCCATATCCGGATAAATAGAGCTTTCACGGAATCCCATCGCATCAAGCTGAGCTAAGAGTTGCTTTCTAATCTGCTGTGGTATACGAATCTTATAAAAGTAGTCGCAGGATTCGTCCAACTTGAGTATCTGATCCAATCGTTCAGGGGTGCTGTGAATCGTAAAATCCGACTGTTGCACATACATTCTCAAGTCACATCCTACTCCATGACACGCAATGATTCTGTTCTGTAATTCATAATCATCGTTGTCATGGTTAGAAAATGCGCCTTCCAAGTCACCTTTCAGACTGTCGTAGCTTATCGGAGGTACATATTCTCCATAGCCCACTTTTTTATTCAACCTCATGGGATTCAGAACCCAAACAGCTGCATCCGTCTTTGCATCTTCATCACTGCTCAATGCAAAATACAAAGCAACCAGAGGAGATTCCGACCAATCCAGCAATCTGGTTGGCAATCCATAATGTTGCATCAACGTCAACCACGATGCGCGGTCATACCGTTGCGGAGCATTTGGATTCAGCCGCATGGTATGAATCATGAAATTGGTCGATATATACTGCTCATAGCTCTTACCCATACCATCTTTTCGTTGAACCGATGGTACTAGACCCCACGAATAATCAGACTGCCCCCGGAACCACATACGATACTGTTGTTCGGCATCAATTTGTGTAATTACTTCTACATATGTCCCAAAATCGTATATTTTATGCTCTTTCAACATACTATTATATACCTTTCAGTATAGCATTTACTTTTCAGATATTTGCTCTTTTTATAAATAAGTCGCAATACTTGCAAGTTTCACCACATATTTCATTTGCACAGATATGATTTCTGTTTTCAAACCAGTAATCAACAAATCCGTCTAGTTTTTTATTATCAATATAGACTTGCGGTCGGAAGGACTCTTCTTTTTCCTCCTTTATAGTCTCCAAATGTTTCCACAATCCAAGCAAATTACCGTCATATGATTCTTTCATATACGCACGCATAATTTCCTGCAAATGTGCTGTGCTTCCTGTTCTACCTGTCAACTTAAAGTGGTCTATTCCGATTTCATTATACCGCTTTATATCTTCGGGTCTTATGTAATTCATTTTCAGCCAAACACTTTTCGATTTTCTACTAGCAATGCACATTCCCATAGGATAATCTTTATGTAATTTTGTTTCTTTTTGATAACCTGCGGAGTGCAACTGATAGCAATGATCCCGAAATATACATCCAGTTGCTCCTTTTATTTCATCACTTTCGGTTATTCCATTTCCGCAAAATTCATTTGCCAATAACGTAAGTACAATATCATGCTCATTACAATATCGAGCCGCAGCACTTAAAAAGTTTATATCGCGATTCTTATTTAATCCGATGCAAATCTTTGTGATCCCGTACAGCTCTTGCCATATTTTAATTTGCGTCAATGAGTCAAGATGTGCAATTGTACTTACCTCGATTCCAATCTTATCACTCACCCTTCTAATAATTTCTGCCATATAAGGAAGCGAAACAGTTATGGTTTTCACTCCAGCTTCAATTAAAAAAGAAATGTATTTTTGTATTTCTTCTTCTCTTTTTATTATTTGCTCCTTGTTGCCTAAATAGCTTGTATTAAGCGTATAGTTAAACGAAATTCCCCTTTCTGAAAGTTCATTTATGTATCTTGCAAACTCGTCTCTCGTAACATTCTGCAGTCTAAACTCAGGGCGCGCCGTCAGCCATGCGCTTTCTTTGCGCGAGCCATAGAATTCCTCTATTCTGTTTATGCTAACTTCTTTATTTAAATGAGATGCCTGCTCATATAATTCCTCGGAAAAATTACAACCCACTTTGAAAAAGCTCATTATCCTTATCCACCTCAATCTGTGCCGCGAAGCCATTTCTGCTCCATAACCAGAGCGGTGTGTGTACATCAATAGGACAATATTCCGTATCATAAAACACTTCTTCCCACAATGTACTTACATATTCTCTGATATCCGTTCTACTTTTGTCCTCGTCCTTAATTAGCCCTAACTTAATACTCGCCTGAATAACGTGCGTATCTGGTGCAACAGTAATGTGTTCCCTTCCGGCAAGGTCTATGGCTGTATACTGCGTCATCACATACAGCCAATAGTTCAAAATTTTGGGACCTGACAAATACGGAAACTTTTTCTTGTTTCCCACAATGTATTCTTTGATCTTTTCTACAGAGTTATCATTTTTAACAAATAAATTTCTTATATCCCCGTCAAAATCATCGCACAATGTTGCACATAATTTTCTCCAAATCTCAGGGTGTTTATTGGGTTGTAGTGCAACTTTATACTTCACCAACCGGTTCTTTAATTCACCCTCGCTCATTTGGGTAACTGCTTTAGGATCAAACA
>OQVU01000464.1_pt1 | contig 15160 bp, 12 predicted proteins | sample 1691611 | NCBI WGS metagenome assembly OQVU01 (sample SAMN03418272, study PRJEB22391) | human gut metagenome | biome: human-gut; feature: organic feature; material: feces | host: Homo sapiens | place: Tanzania | collected 2013-01
CACCGTTGTTCTTCGTCTTCATTGAGGAGCCCCTTAATGAGCATTCCAATACGTCCGCTTATCTGACTAGGAAGCTCTAAACCTCCATCCCATGCTTTAGAGATTTCTTCTACCGACATTCCAGCGAACAAGGAGTGTCCCAAGACAGCTTTACACAAGACAAGCCCAAATGACCCATAGTCATATGCGGGGGACATAGCAGCACTCCACAATAATGCTCTTACACGTGGTGCATATTCGGGCGTGCCTCGAACAGAATCGACCAGTTTTCCATTAGCATTTGTATACCCACTTATTCCGCAATCGCCTATAACGACTCGGTTGCCACCGTCTGTATAAAACAGATTGCTCGGTTTGATGTCGCAATGAACGATCCCATTCCGGTGGAGTTCGTGTAATCCCTCATTAATCGAGGGAACAATTACATTCTGAATATGTGCAATCGGGAGGGCACCAACATCTTCTAATGTACCTTCCGAATAGTATTCGTATATCTCATAGTAATAGTCTCCATGGTCACCGCATTCAATAACATGTGCAATGTTGGGATGTCGTACACTTGTTAAGAAGCTTTGCATTTGGTTGGAGGGACGCCATCCGTTATGATAAATCTTTATAACATACGACTTACCCCATTTTCTTGCAAGGTAAACATTCGATTGCTTTCCCTGTTTCTCCATTAAGGAATTGATAATATAACTATCGGCAACTGATTCGCCTGCAAATAGCATGATGCTTTGGTTACTTTGACTTGAGCCGCCAGGGGGTATAGTCTCGCCTGCATCGATTATTTGACCTATATGTGATTTCGGCGGCTGTGTCTCTGCTGCATTTATCATAAGTATCTCTCCTTAGGGTATGCCTATTGTTAACATGCCTTTATCATATAGTACATTCTGCAGGCTTCTCTCTTCTTCAAGAATCCCTGCATACCTGTTATGATGTTTGAAAACCCAGCATCGTTGGTTGGAAGATCCCCGAAGGCCTTTTCGTTCATTTAGCTCTTTAACAAACGGCCCATCTATGATGGCTGAACATGTATTAAGGATAGAGTATATCGATTCGTTATCTTGCTGCCTGAGCTCTTCTAAAGTGTATCCCGTAAATATAAGAATGTCATCGCAAATAGTAGCGAGTGCTGAAACCAAAGCGTTAAGTGCTTTAGGATTATAGAATGGTTCTCCACCAGATATGGTAAACCCATCAATTGGGGAATCTATCCTCATAATCATTTTTATGACATCTTGAACGGATACTTCTTTGGAAGGATTGTAACCCTGCAATTCCGGGCTAATACAGCCCGGGCATTTTCTATGGCAGCCATTCAGCCATATGCCAACTCTAGAGCCAGGGCCCAAGACTTTAACAGGATAATAAACCCTTGCCAGACTAATCATTTCACGCATATGCATCATAACTCCGACGTAAAATGAGTGGGGCAAACAAGCTTGTCGCCTTTAATGTGTTTGCCACAAAAGAGGCAATTATGGGTTCTTTTTCGTTCTTCTATCTCATGACCAATTTGCCACTGATTTAAGGCAAGCAACAATTCATCAGGAGTTACGCAAAACAATGATCCGTCTGTCAATTGTTTTATGCACTCATACGGGGTCGGAATTTTTCTTCTGATTTCATCAATTCTCGGAGATCTTACTTTTGTCGCCACACCATTCTTAAGAAACAGCAATGCGTTACCAGGAGATACCGAAACAATATTTCCGAGGCCCCAGCAAAAAGGGACATCACAAGTTCCTGATTCGTATGCATCAATATTAAGGAAAGCATGAGTACCTATAGGCTCTTTATGGAGCGCACTACACAACACTTCAACACTTCTCGAATTTTCGTAGCTTAAGTAGAAGCAGTCGCCACCGAATAATGCTCTGCCTCCCATTCTTTTTTTTCTTATTACCCAACTGTAATTAGGTCTCTTCACACTGCATAGGGCAGGGAGATACTTTGTATTTACGGCATAGATCATCTCTTGAATGCCGACTCTATCATCCCATGTGAGATTCTTTATTGGATTAAGACCTTCGTATAATGTCATTAAGTAAATGCAGGTACTTGCAATCATTTTTAATGCCGTCATATAAGCTATAGTGTCTTTCTTTTTCAACACGGTAATAGTTTCCGAGAAAGGCATCGGTGAATGCATTAGTTCGTTGCAAATCCTTACAGTATTATCGATAGATTCATGAGCCTGTCGTATTTCAGGGAGTATTTCGAGAGCTTTTGCCGGAGAATAATACACTTTCTCAAGCAAAGCTTCTCCGTTTTTATATAAGGCGTTGCCTATTTCGCGATAATAGACACAATCATTCAAGAGCATCTTTTTTAACTTCATGACATCATCATTTTCGTCAAGAGCTCTATTATATAGTTGAGCAAGTTCTTCCGAATGCCCGGTTGTTTCCTTGTTCAGTACTCCTAAAAAGTATAAAACTCTTTTCGTGTCCATATTATCCTCCTCTCTATTTGCCCGCTTCTTGTAATACATCAGCTAAGGCAATGAAACGAGGGTCGTTACGAGAAAAGCTTAATGCAACGCTTATATGCCTCAATGCATCCAGCCGCTGTGTCTCGTTTGTACCGTTTCTTAGTGAAAGGAGGGCTAAAACAAACTCTTTTTCAGCCGAACTTGGCAAATTATCAATTTTGTGAGCATGCCTAAACCCGGCTTTTTCAGACGCAGAAAAACCCTCAAGAGTTAGTCCGTATATTGCCTCTGACACAATTTGCATTTCAGTCTCTTGATAAGAAGCATCGGTCTGAACTGGCGCATAATTCATAGGGATATCAAGTTTCTTAGACCTCTCCCTCAAGATATCTTTTGCTGTATCGAGAGTCTCAAACTGTGTTGCCAATTCATAACACTCTTTTAGTTGGAAAGCCTCCAGGCTGTCCATAGAAACTACATTTGCCATATGTCCCTCACCCTTTACGGTGTTCGGCAGGGAGAAGAGAATCGTTTCTCCCTGCCGAACTGTAAATTTATTGCGTCATATATTAGCGTTATTGTCAATTGTGGAATTCAGATTTTTCTGCATATTCTCAATGTTATTCTGAACGCTCTTTGCAGGTCCGTGAAGCTTAACGGAAATGAAAATACCCGCTGCGATAAAAACGATACCCAAAAACCACGGGCCCGAAAAACAGAACAATCCAATCAAGCACAGAATTAAAGGTAGCAGCGTCTTCATCAAAGTTGCACTAGAGGCTGACGAAGCAGCACTTGATCCAACCTGCCTTGCGCTGTCTTTAAGACCACTATATGCACCAGCAATCTGCCGTTCACAAGCATCAATTTTTTGTCTTGCTTCGTTTGACGTCATTATTACCGACCTCCTTCGTTTATAACTTCGTCATACACTTCTGCATAACGCTCTACCCAAACCTTTGCAGGAACATCATATGGACGGAAATGCGTGTTTTTAACATCTCTTCCAATATCCATATAAACCGCTGTCTTGCCACGCATTGCTTTTGCCTCAGTTTCAGCAACAAGAGAATCCATTGAATCATCGTCAAGTCCATAAGCAATACGTTTGTCAAACATGGAGTCATAACGATCTCCAAGCATATTCTCAATGCTGCGGACACTTTCGCCCCAAACAATACTGTTAATACCGTATCTCGGCCCAATGGCGATAATTTTTTGCAACATCTCAATGGGGCTCAGTTCGCCGTCACGGTCTTCGTCGTAAATCCGTCCCGTGTGCAGTCTCCTTGCTCTATTGATTCCAAAGAACATCAGGAAAATGCGTTCAGATGTGGGCAATGAACCTTCTGAGCGTCCTACGACAGTTTCATAGAGGCTGTTAATAAGATCTTCAGCATCACCTATCTTAGCCACCTTAACCTGTTGCGGGAATTGTTCCTCAAGATAATCAAAGTCACACTCCCCATCTGACAGTTCATCAGCGAACAGATCGACAATGTATACTAGGGCGTTCGCTTTATCTGCGCTTGTATGGAGTTCTTCATACAAAACGCTCATAGCAGACAGTTCAAACAAACTTAAAGCCATCTTCTCGTCTTTGCTTACGACAAGAAGATTATCTCGATCTTTCATCCTTAATTCAGGCATGAAAATACTCTTTTTCCCAAAGCCTTGACCGAGAAGCAATCCATAACCATCTTTTGATGTGCCAAGTTGTTTTATGCTGTCAGCCCCTTCGAGGATCAAACGGTTGAAGCAATTATGGATGTTATCTTCCGCGTTTGTCAGGAGGACTCTCGTTTGCTGGTCCTCATAGAGTTGAGCAACATCCGGGTCGGTAAAGTAAGCGTCCAGGCGGGTAAGTAGGTCCACCCTCTCTTCTTCATTGATATAACTAACCTGGAAGAAATTATTTGCAGATTCAACACCACCACCGCCGTTGTAAATCGCAGCACCGGCAGGCTGATTCTGGAGTGTCCGAATACCTGCATTATCCGCGCTCAGAATTGATGCGGCACCATCTTCCGAACCTTTAACAGCAATTCTGATAGCCATCTGGCTGAAATATGCTTCCAGGCCGGAGCAGTTGTGGAAGTCTTGACAAGCGAGAATGACATGGATGCCCATAGCGCGTCCCTGCATAACAAGTTTGTTTAGGCAGGAAAGGCACTCACTGCTGATTGAATCACTTTCTCCCTTACTTCTGAACAGTTCCTGTACTTCATCAAAAATAAGAAGCAACTTGGGAACCTTGGGCACATCTGAAAGCTTTACATATCCATTAATGTCGGAGACACCGTAACGTGTGAAGTGCTTTGTTCTTGTTTCGAGCTCTGTGCAAAGCTCTTTCAAAACATTCAAGCCGAACTCACGTTCACTATTAATGGCAACCACCCTTAGTGAGGGAAGTCTATAGCGTGTATATGCACTAAATTCTACGCCTTCCTTAAAGTCGAGCAGATACATTTGCACTTCATCGGGTGAATAACTAATGAGCGTGCTCATGATGAGAGTATGGAGAAGGGTTGACTTACCGGCGCCAGTTTGTCCAGCAATCAATGCATGGTGTTCAGTGCTGCCGCCGCCTCTGCCCAGAACCATCTTAACAATAGTGTTGGCTCCCTTGATACCGATAGGAATTGCTATTTCATCATGATTGCCCGTAAACCAGTTGTTACTGTCATAAATGTCTTCGCGATACATGCTGTCAAAATGTTCGACTTTTAACTGCATATGCTCAATAACGCTACTGATCTGCGGGATAATCTTGTTCTTACGCTCCATCACATCCTGCATCTCATCAAGCTGAACAAACAAACGATTCTTATCGCTGCCGACAAGCATAAGTCTCTTGCCAGAAGCTTTGGTCTCAACAACGCTTTGTGCAATTTCAGCGACAAGGTTTGCGTTCCTTTGTTTGAGCTTTTCAAGTTCTTCATCATTGGCACAAATCAAAACACATACGCCCAATGAAGAACTATTTCTAACAATAGCGTGCAAGTCTTTCAACGCCGTGTCATTAAACCCAACCGGGAAGTCTGTTATTGCTAATGCGCGAATAACCTCTTTCTTCAGGCGGCTAATCTGATCGCCACCGTATGCCTGTGTCATATTCTCAAGCCGCTGACGTAAGGTGGCTATGGCATTTTCAATATCTTTCTCTTTGCTCCAGATTTTCGTATCGATAATCCTCGCAGAGTTAGGCCCCTCTGCAAGTTTAGGAATATCCGAAAAACTTGCTCCAAGCTCAAGTGGATCAATCATCGTTGCTTCGAGCTTACCTGCGGGGAACGACATAAACAGTTTCAAGAGGAGCGGCTGAATCAAGCTCTGCACGTATCCTCTATCAGCAGGGGAATACCTCATTAGAAGAGAAATCCCATCAGAGAGCCTTTGCGCATACGGAATCTTTACCACATATTCCTCACGGTTCTTGCTCCCAAAATCTGCCGTTTGAAGCTCTACAGCTTGAACAACATCCATATTGTCTTGAGAATTGTTTGGAATAACCAGCCCAATGTCGCCAAGCATAATATAGTCAGGTACTTCTGTAGGGCACTCATAGTTCGTAGCATTAAACCTAGAGGATTTTATTTCTTGCTGATAAGCATGAACAGTAGCCTTGTTAAATCCGGTTTGGATATCAGAACGACGAGAATCACAGATACTCCGATGCTTGGCTTCAAATCTACGCTCTGCTTGCGTGTCACGGTCAATCTGCTCGGTTCTTGCTTTGTCAAGCTTGTCGTTTCTAAAACGTTCCGACTCCGCAATCTGGCAATTGCATAATTCTCTATATGCCTGAATCTTGGCACTAATCGCATGATGTACATTACCATTAGTCCCGTCAACTGCGCTCATCGCACCACGTGCTGCTCCAATAGCACCGGATGCTCCTTTTTTAGGCATATTGTTGATGAAGAAGCTACAAGCGTTAACAATAGCATTTGCAGTATTCCTTCTGTTTTCAGTAGCTCGAACATTATTTTGACATTCACTATTGAATCTCTGTCGATCATCTTCACACTGTTGCCGTGCACTGGATGTAACAGAATCATAGATTCTTTGGCTGTTTGCCTTTGCATCCTCCCATTCTTTTCTCGCACTGGTGAGTTCGCTAAGGAAAGCATCCGTATGTGTACGTAAAGCAAACATCGCTGTCATAGCTTGGCCATGACCAGAAGGCATATCCTTCCAATTATTCCATGGCTTAGGGGCGTTCGGAACATCATTTTGTTTCTCTTCCGACGCTGGTATGTATTCCAAAACAATACCGTTGCTGTCGTTCTGTTTTACTTGGACGGTGATTGCCGCTCCTGCTTCAAGCGATGCCAATGATGCGCCATTAAGTACGCGGCCTACAACGCCTTGTTCCAACTCAACAATCCAGTTGCCCTGGTAAATGTTTATAATTTGACCTGAACAGGTTTGCCCAATGTTGTAATTAGCCATTTGAAATAAGCACCTCCTATATGTTTTTTATTCAGAAATTGCTATCTTCATCAAAATCAAAAGATATTTCTTTGTTTTCTTCCAGAGCCTTTTTTACCAATTCAACTACCATGTCATCGGGAAGCCCCCGCGTTGACATGAAGGGAAACCCCCCAAATCGGTCAGTATAAGCTTTTACTGCTTCTTGCCTGGTCATTTTATTTCACCTCCAATAATCCTATGTACGACAGAAACTGCATTGGGGAAGAAACGCTTCATCATAAGATAGCTTTCTTCATTTGCAGCGGCTCCATCTAAAGTTTCTGCAAAAAACTCCTTGTTGGGAAGTCTATTGTGCCAATAGCTTATTTTTCTTTCTACTATTGTACCGTCCGGAAATATTTCCTGAACAAATTTCGAGCCGTGTCCCGATCCTAATGGATAGTCAATCCCTGTCATACATTCAAGTATGTCAGATACACTCCCTCTTTGGTAAAGCGTCCAATTGTTCTTCTCCATTTCTTCTCTAAGGTCAGCTACCAGTTGTTCGTTTGATCTGTTTCCCTTTAAGGTTTCAAAGTCCTTGCAAATTGCACGATACAGTTCGTTGCCGCCCCATGATTCAGAGATGGGATTACCGTTTCCTAACAAATAGTCAATGTTATGGCCAAATTCATGAAATGCTGTTTGGTATGGTTTGTCCATCTGTCCATCGCCTGTTGAAACTTGAGCCTTAAAAAAGTATACACCTTTATTAGCTTTATACTGTGCAGTTCCAAGATAACTCGTATCGCAAACCGTTACTTTGTTGGCATATTTTTCATATAGTCTCCGAACGTCCTCATGGCGAGAGTTTTCTAAAGTATTATGCATTCCTATCACGAACGGGACGCTCAATTTACTTATTGTGTCATAATTTGGATCTTCATACAGTTGATTTGGTAATCCGGCAATATCTTTTTTCAATTCAGTACTATAATGTGCTCGAAGGACAGAAATTAAATCCTCAAGATCTTTTCCTTCTGGAATACCTCTTCCGATTAGATTGTCGCGATATACATCAAGTATCCTCTCGATATACCGAGTCCCCATCTCTCGCTTTTCTTTTTCTGTCAGCCTTAAAACTTTTACTTTCTCTTTAATTGCACCTGCTTCAATCCTACTAGCTTCAAACTGAGCTGCTGAAATCATTTGATTCCTTATTTCAGTTAGCATCTGTAGTTTTTGTGATTGAGTCAATCTCTCATCACTCAAAATGCTTGATGCCTTATTGTAGTAGCTCTCTAATGTCGTTGGCTCAAGGACCAATCCTATTCTGTCACTTAAATTTCCACCATTCACAGAATCCGAAAGGTTTTCTCTATTCTGATCTGCATACATGGATTGATTGGAAGCAGCAGGAGCATCAATTGCGTCAAAAGAATCTCCTAAAGCACCACCGACTGGAGTAGCAACTCCACTTCCAGACCCCAGCCCTTCAGAGGAACCACCTTGATAGCTTTGAGCCTGTCCAGTCGTATCTAAAGAAGCAAACCCTCCGCCTTTCCATCCAGAGGCGGCACTTTCATCTCCTCCAACGGCAACATGGTCAGGGGTCGCTTCAATTCCCATGCTACGGAGCAATGCAACTCTTGCGTCTTCCGCCTCATTTAATCGCTGTGCCATTCCTTCTGTTAGTGCTACAGAGTCTGCTCCGAAAGCTCCCGCTCTCAATTTGCGCAGTTTTTCCAAATTAGATCGTTCGACATGATTATGCCGTTCAATCTCTTGAACATGGGCGTTCTTCTGTTGCCTAACACGATCTGCATCTCCACGAGCAGAAGATAAAGCACGCTGGCTTGCAGCAAGCTGGTTTTCTGCCATACTCAACTGAGCCCTGGCTTGTTCAACGTTTCCGGCAGGGTTTCCGTTTTCGTCGGTCTCACTTGCTGCTGCAAGCTGTCTTCTTGCCGCTGCAACCCTATTATTTGACGAAGCAACTCTTGCTTGGCAAGACTGCACCTTTCGATCAGCTTCTTTGCCTTGCTCGATTAATGCCTCGGCTTTTTTCCCGATTTCCTTAAAACTCTTTGCCATTAACGAAGCTCTCCTAAACTCAATTGTTTATTATCCGAAAATGCCGCTCAAATTGTTCTTTAGAGATTCAATCTGTTGTTTGGTCTCGTCAACAACTCCCTCAGCATCAGAGATTATACCTTCGTACTCCCCGGCACTGCCTTCAAGTTTTGACCTTCCTGCTTCCGCAGCATCACGTCCAATTTCCGAAATGCCACCAGCCTGCTCTAACTTGCTGATTCCCGAACGGACATTTTCGAGTTCACCTTCAGCCGCCTCTTTGATTTGTTCGCCTTGCTGCTCAATCTCTTGTCCTGCTGTTTCAACTTGTTCACTAAATGCACTGTCAAAACTGCTCTGATAAGAACGTCCAGTCTCACTAATAGCCTGAACATCCTCTTCATCCTGTAATTCAATGCTTTCTAAAACAGAATTGATCTGTTCCGCTTTCTCGGTCATTTCTGAGCCAAGATCCGTTGTTTCACGGCTATTTTCCGTGATTTCCTTTACGCCCTCGCGGTTTTTTCCCCTGAAACTGCCCATGATATGGTCTCCTTTCAACTATTGCTTTGCAAATCTGCTATAGTACTGATTCTGTGTAATATACTGAGTGCTTTGCCCGCCGATTGAACAAATCCCGACTTCTTAATGCTTCCCAGAAGATCTTTTCGAAGGTCTATCGCCGGAGCAACTCCTATGATTTTAATTTGTGGAGCTAAATTACTATAAAGGGAAGACAGATAATTTGCTTTCGTCTGCATTTCTATTTGCAGCCTAGTTGCGTTTAGCACATCTTTATGATCAATATGAAATCTATCCCACCTTACTCTTTTCAATCTGTCAATACTACGTATCCATTCATAGATAGCTTCAATAATCTGAGCCGGCTCTTGTAAAATCTCTTTGCCTTCTTCAAACCATTCTTTCAGATCACATATCGTTTTCTCAAATATATTATACTGTTCTTCCAATTCTTCTTCGCTTAATTCAACCTTTCCCAGAGCCGCTTTTTGCAAATACTCATAGTGCTTGTTAAAATTGACCATAGCCTTTGTAATTGAAGTGATGGCCGATTGACATGCATTAATTCTTGATTCAAGTTCTGACAACTTTAATCTATACTTTTCGAGAATGATTCTGACGCTTGTGTTGTTTTCATCGATATAAGTTTGATAATCAGCCAACATTTCGCGAAGGTCCGAATCGTTTTGTGGCGTAACCATTCTTTTCTTTTCAGCGCCATCTGATATTTCTCCCCACCACTCCTTAATCCGCATGGTAAACGGACGCATTAAATCACCGTAAAAAACTAGAGCCTCTCCGATATTAAATGTTGCCATCTGCTCTAATTGCATCGCACTGGCGGCCATCGTACTACCGAGAAGAGCGCGATCATCAGCAGATGTTATTTTCAGTCCGATCTTGAGGCCAGTGTTCTTCAACACCTCTTGCGCCATAACGGTTGGCAACTGGTCGGCGATAACAATCCCTTCCTTCAATGCACGAACTTCGGCAAGCATTTTTACAACGAAAGCAGTCGCTGCTTGTTTTGGATCAGCATCTGCTCCCGTCTTCTCCTCAGATTCTGGTCCGATTAGGTTGTGTGCTTCTTCGATAAAAATGACATGACGGATATCTTTATTCCCCCAAAAAAACGTGATGACTTGTTTTTCAGTATCAATTTCGTAGTAACCGCGTATCCGATTGTCCTCAAAGGTCACTGCAACAAGATTCCCCTTAATGAACGAAATAGCAGTTTTCCCGCTGTCGCTCACCACCGAAATAGTTTCTGGGCTACCATCGTTCAATAGGACATCTTCCTTGATGTGATATACTTCTTTTCCTGGAAAGAAGTCGGGTTTCTCTATTACAATGTTATATATTCCTCTCTCAGCCCGGCTCTTGAAAGAATTGCTCTCTCGCTTTGGGTCTACCTTAAGCGTTTCTCTGATTAATGCACAGAGCATTAGTGTCAAAAAGTTTGCTGGACCCGTTCCCATTGACTCAAGTTCAATTACAGCAGGAACTTCAAGCCATTTTTCAGGCGTGAATGTGGATTCAGGAACATCAAACACATCACCCATTTCTCTTCGGAGGAGACTACCGATACGGACTTTAAGAGCAGACTCCAAGTTCCCCCGAACTTCGTCACTATACTGCGTTGTTTTCAATTCTTGCTCCAAACGGCGATATAGCATCGACATCGTTGGAAGAGATCTTTTCTTCTTGCCGTCGTCTTGTTTTTCTTCGCCAGTATATACATGCTCTGGAATCCAACCTAATTCCCTATATACAGCTTCGATTGCAGTATCAAGCAGAAATGGCATAGGGGGTTCAAGAGGGAAAGCTCCCTCGAAAACAGAACAGAGTCTTCGAATATGCTCAGCAACCAGTGTCCCCTTTGGCATTTCAAAAGGATTAATGTGTAGAGGAAAACTCATATCTGCGTTCGGAGAAAACAAATACAGGTCCTTCATGGCTGGATCATTTGCAAGAGCACGATATTCTTGCTTTGCAGGTTCTAAGACTAGGAAAGGTATGCCATGATTCTTCCAGAGTGAAGAAGTGATATGATACATTGTGTTCGTTTTGCCGGATCCAGGAACACCTGAAACAAATGCGTGTTTAGGCAGGAGTGAAAGCGGGAAATATACATCATATCCATTTTTGTCTTTACCTAGGAATAGAGCACCGTCCTTATTAACCGCAGCAGGAGCCGTCTCCTTGGCAATCTGTATAGTTTCGCCATCATATAATGCGGGTAGGCGAAAGAACGGAGCAATCTCCTCAAGGGAAAAAAGTGTCGGCAGATAATTCAGATTAATCGCAACTGTGTCATCTCTGCATACAATCAATCCAGGCCTGCCTTTTCTAACAACCATTCTCTCCCGCATGTTTTCCAAACCATCAAACTCACCATCTATGAAACAAAGGGGATTAAAGTTTGACGAAAAAGTAGCGATGTTATATTTCCCTTTCAGGAGACTTTCAGAGCCTGCCGCATCAAGAATTGATACAGCATCCTCCTTTCCATTTGCAAGAACTAAAATATTGGCAATAAAATGTGGTGATGAATCATATTTCTCTATCAGATCCTCGTAATTGTCTAGTACGTCCTTTCCATCGTAATCTCTTTTTGAGTTACTACTTCTATCATCCTGCCTTCTACGAAGGATATTCATTGGTTTTCGCAAGGATTCTCTCAATGAAACACTCTTTTCGACGGGATACAAATCAACACGGTAAAGCGCAGTATGATTTAGAGCCTCCATCATATTGCACATGTTATAAAGACGCCCATCTTCATTCATTTCCCATTCGCGCAGCATATAGTAATCTTCGCCCTCTCCATTACTGGCGGGAAGAAGCGTTTCAGACTTTGTCAGGAAGGCGCAGGTGTTAAAAACCGGAAGATCAAGGCCAGCTATTGCTAGGATATTACTAATGCTGCATGAATCGTCACCTGTGGGGCTTTTCTTAACTTTGAATTCAAGTTTATAGAAATCCGCAAGTGGAGATGCGTTTATCAAAGCGGTTACATTTTCCATAGCATCCGCTTTTCCTCTTATCATCAAATAGATTTGGAGCCTATGTCCTGGCGCATCTTTAGATTTATCTTCAGGTGCAACATAAAAGTAAAAAAGATGGTATGACAAACCTGAGACAATTCCCTTTCGGTTTAATTGCCTCAAAAAAGCAATATGTTTCTCTATTACGCCATCAACACCATTTCCCTCCAGAGAAGCATATTTATTCAGCGTTAGATCTGGTAGCTTTGTTAATCGGTACCATAATTCTGCCATTATTTCACCCCATTATTCGGAATACAAACAGTGATCAAGGACGATCATATTCCGTAATCGAAAGTGCGATGCTACTGTTGCTTTCAGTGCAAGTTTCAAAGGCGTTAGGATCCATTATTGCCAACAACTCATTTTCAAATCCATCAATCTTTTCAAGCATCGCGTTTGTACCTTCGTTAGACTTGAATACTGCGACTAGTGCATTAAAGGTTAACCAGTTTATTCTTTTCTTACCTGTTTCGATGTTATTGTAAGTTTGTCTTGATATTCCTACCCTTTTAGCAAGTTCTGCTTGTGATATGCCAAGTCTCGCTCTCAGAACAGGCAACTCATATACAAGCTTTTCCATAAGATGGTTTCTGTAATCATCTTCACTTACACTTTGTTTCATCAGTATCCTCCTTTTGTATATCTCTTGAAATCCGGATAAAATATAAGGACTTATGCTTTGGAGATAATAACATTACAGGCAACCCAGCAGCTCCAAGAAACGCCAACAAACTCAAATAACACCTTTGCTCTCTGCTTACGATAATCAATTTGAACAATCTTTCCTTCATGACCACCAAATAGACTGTCTGAAAGAATCACGGCATCTCCAATGCGTAGTATGTTAATAACATCAATTATTCCATTTCTATCTAAAAGACCTATTGCAAACAACTGGTCTTTTCCACAAAGGCTGTAACCATCGTCGAGAGAGCCAAGAAGTCTGATAACACCTTCCACTTTTAATTGAGATAATTCTTTTACTGGTAGACTTGAGTAGGCAAATACATATCCAGGGAGAAGATCAAACATCAACTCGATGTTTTCGCCCTTTATTCGGTGTCTCCTTATAATCTGGGGGGACGCTCTTTCTAATCCGTTGTTCTCCAGAAGAGAAGCTACCTTTTTACATTTGGTTGTCTCACAAAATAGACAGTAGCAGTATCGCATTTTAGATATGCTTCGCCGTTGAAAGAATTTCCTTCAAACAATCCTTTCATATAGTGGTAGTTATGTTCAGACCGAGTGTGCTCCCAGCAAGCCACTGTAGAGTTCTCTTAGTCCTGCATGGTAAGGATAAAATGAACATCCTGTTAGAAAACGATGCCGTCATTTTTCTTAGAGCAAACCACTCTACGAAATCTGACTCCATTCGATATAATATTATTATACACTCAGTCTCTTCAGCTGTCAAGATGTCTGCAACAGCGACTTTGTAAATTTTCGGAAAGCTCCTGTGAATACCTATTAGACTTCACCCTGCCAGTAAAACAGGAGCGGAGGTGATGTCTATGCCAAGGCAAGGCAAAAACATATATCAAAGAAAAGACGGACGCTGGGAAGGACGATACTCAAAGGGGAAAATCGAAGGAAAAACCCAATATGGGTATGTGTTCGGGAAACGCTATGAGGAGGCCGAGAAAAAGCTTAAAACCGCATTGGAATCAGCACATTCTCTCGGATTGTCTGTAACATCCTTCGAGAACATCGCATCAGAATGGTTGCGTCAGCAGCAGCCGGAATTGAAAGCATCGAGCTATTCAAAGTACGCAAATATGCTACGGCTGTATCTGAATTCAAGATTTGGCAACGCTGCAATCCCGGATATTTCACGCAACGAGGTGCAGCAATTTTCCAAAGATTTGCTGTTGACAGGAGGTACAGCAAAGACCGGGCTTGCTCCGAAAACAGTCAACAGCGCTATCTCCATTCTTAAGGAACCTCTGATTTAATCCGCACTACCAAAGAGGATCCTGATATGGTATAATAACATCATCAAAACGATGGTGGTGCAGGCAATGAAGCAGGAAACATTTACAGACATCGAGTACAGCTGCCGCAAGAAGAAAACGAAGCGGGAAGAGTTTCTGGAGATCATGGACGAAATCATTCCTTGGGACGAGTGGGTCAGCGTCATCAAACCCTGCTATCCCGAGGGAAAGCGCGGACGTCCGCCCATGGGCATTGAAATAATGCTGCGGATGTATCTGCTTCAGATCTGGTTCAACCTGTCCGATCCGGCAACCGAGGATGCGATCTACGACAGCTATGCCATGCGGAAATTCACGGGCATTGACTTCATGACGGAGGCGGTGCCGGACGAAACGACCCTGTGCAAGTTCCGCCATCTTCTGGAAGAAAACGGCCTGAACAAGCTGTTTTTTGACGCGATCAACCGGGTAATGGTGCAAACCGGGCACATGATGAAGGGCGGAACCATCGTGGATGCAACGATCATCAGCGCCCCAAGCTCCACCAAAAACGCGGATAAAGCCCGCGACCCGGAAATGCACCAGACGAAAAAGGGTAATGAGTGGAAATTCGGGATGAAATGCCACATCGGTGTGGATGCGGGCAGCGGGCTTGTGCATACCATGACGGTCACGGCGGCAAATACGCATGACATCACGCAGGCAGCCGCGTTGATTCGCGAAGACGA
>OQVU01000466.1_pt1 | contig 15130 bp, 14 predicted proteins | sample 1691611 | NCBI WGS metagenome assembly OQVU01 (sample SAMN03418272, study PRJEB22391) | human gut metagenome | biome: human-gut; feature: organic feature; material: feces | host: Homo sapiens | place: Tanzania | collected 2013-01
GAATTATCTCTGCCAGCAAGCTGTTTGCGGAGCGCATCAATAGCGTCAGCAGTAGAACTGTCATCAGCAGCGACAAACATCTTTTCGAGGTAAAACATAGTATTTTCCTTTCGATATTCAAATACTCTTTTTTGTAGTTGACGAGTTTGGTGGACTCCCAAGCTTTTTGGGGCTAATACTTGACTCTAGAACACGCTCGGCATGATGGGAAAAGTCCATTTCGAGCTCTTTGACGAGTTTTTTGACTCCAATATTGCCGTAATCCCCACGATTAAAGAACTTTGAATTAAAAGAGGGGAAAAGATGTATCAAACACACAATCTGATACATTTGAAAATGCCTGTTCAGAATTAACAGTGAAACTACGATATCTGGCATGATCTTTATCATTAAAGTCGATAATTCCAACTGTATTTTGATCAGACTTTCCCAACTCCGAAGAACTGGCACTCCCTAAACCGATAATCGTTACATCATGTTTACTCTTGTTCAGTTTTTCGATTTTTACAAAACTATTTTTATGCTTATGACCATGGATTACTAAATTGATATGGAAATGGTCAATGAACTGATAAATCTGACCGGCGTCTAAGCATAAACTATATTGACGCCCATCTTCTGGAACTTCGATATACTCCACTTGGAATAAATGATGGTGTAAAACCAAAATCCTGTATGCATAGTCAGACTGGTTGTTTTCCCACCCCATTGCCTCTGCAACATCACGCAACTGCTTTTCGCCAACAAATCCCATACCCATGAAGCTATCTTTTACCTGTTGTAAACAATTTGAATTCAAGCCGAGGACTTCAATAGGCAAATGATTTTTAAGTAGAAACTTTTTGCCCACCGCAAAAAACTGGTTGCCTTTCTTTCCGTATATCTGTTCATGAAAAGCATTGTAATTTTTGCTGGTATCATCTCCGAAATATGTAATCTTGGTTTTTGTAGCACTATCATGACGACACAATCCGATATCATGATTTCCAGGTACAATAATCATATCCTTTGTCTCAATTTCATAATCTCTTGATAATTCCTGAAAGAACACTTTGGCTTTATCAAATTCGCTTTCTTGGGATGTCTGTGTTATATCACCAGCGCAGATAACCGCACCAATATTGGTGGTTTTTATCGAATCAAGTATAGCTTTACTTAATTTAACTCCTGAACCGGGAGAATTAATAGGTTGGAAATCCGAAAAATTAAACTTGTGCGGGTTGTCCGAAAAATGAATATCGGAAATTAGAAGTACCGAATTACTCTTTAAACATTTGTAAACACAATCAAAGCCATACTGTTCCGCTATTGAGGATCGATTATCAACTATGGATTCTGGTAAAACTACAGAACCATCTTTCAAGATTTCTTCTGCCATGATAAGTTGCCTCGCTTTCGCCCTATCCGTAGCCATGATTTAACAGAGATCATGTCGATTAATCAATCAGGCTGAATGTTTGACAAACTTGCTCCACCCTCTTTAGCGAAGAACACAAACTCATCGCGGGTGACGCATGAATCGCAATGCGTACTGTTTACTAACTGCGGATTGGAATTGGATTCGGTGTTATCTCTCTTTATATTCATTTTCATACTTAAGATATATCGTTCAGCTTCCGTACAAGAGCTTGAATGTATGAAATTGAGCCTTCTACCTGTGTCATCTGCGATTTGATTGTTGCTGCGGTTTCCTTTACGGAAGCAGACGTTGAATTAACCGCAGTAATGCAGGGAGTAATCTCGCTTTTAAGCTTCTCGTACTGCGGATCTTGCCAGTTGCTCCCCTGCGAGTCCGTAGCACTCCCCATGATTGTTGCCTTCTGCTGAAGCTCATCTGAAAGTGCAACAAGCTTGGATGCTGTTGATTCCAATTCCGATTTAAGCGTAGAAAGCCGTTGACAATAACTAGAAAGCGAGTCCACACTATGTACAACTACTCTTCCTGCCATGATAATACCTCCAATGTATTAATATATTGATTCGCTTTCGCTTTCAATCTGCATCACCAAAGTATGAATCGATTCCGACAGTTCAATCAATCTCCCACATCTTTGTTGAATGGACTGAAATACACCATCGTTGATACTGTGAGATTTATTATCATCCCACACACCCATAATGGTATCCCAATTGGAAAATAGTCGGGTAATTTCATCACAATTATAGCTAATATTACTCATATATCCACCCTCCAATTGGGATACACAGCTTAGTGTTACGAAAGAATAAAAAGAGCCTATTCGACGGTGTTATTCCCGCAATAAGGACAATTCTCATCTTTATGTACAGACAAGTTGTTAGTTATCCAGAGCGGAGTTGGGAAAATACCAGCTCTTTCGCCTCCAACCTTGGGGCTGTTTGTATTACAAACCCAAGTATACTGTTTCAAATAGTTTATTACCCGGGGAGTATAATTCTCGTTATCCCGGTTAAGTAAATCCAATGCCAGTTTAACAGCAATGATTGTAACGAAGTCAATGTCTGCCGCTACGCCTGGTTCAAAAGAAAGGGACTCTTTCTCTTCATCACTCCCAAAATACGTCGCATGGCTTTCGGGGCGTTCGTCATCAATAAGACCGCCTAAAGCGCAGGAGTAACACGACAAGCCTCGTCCAGAGGCCCAATAGAAAATTTCGCCGGCAAACGCACGAGTCCAGCAGCAGGTTGAAACAAAAGTGCTATCCGTCTTAATAGCCAGCTTACAAGCCCAATCTGCGGATCCTCTATTGTCTCCACCTCCAATAATGATTGTGTTTCTTCCAAGTAGAGAAAGCAGTTCTTCTTCCGGAACTCTTTGGATTATTGAGCGGTATGTGATAACTTCGGCGTTGGGGTTGATGTTCAAGATTTTGTCCTTGACGGCATCTACCTTATATCTTCCCAGATCGTCAAAGCCACACTGATGACGACAAATATTGTGTATTTCGAGCGTATCTGTATCACACAAAACAAATTTCCCAACGCCGGAACGTGCCAATTCCATTGCAACAAACGAGCCGACAGAACCACAGCCAACTAGGACAGCACGCTTGTCTAGCATCTCTGCGGATTCTAACAACCCGGTATTCCGTGAAAACAAATTTGTAACCGTATCGTACTGCAACAAACGAACATCATAAATGTCATCTTGAATTTCATCTTGAGAAATCTGACGTCGCAATGCGTCAATCGCTTGCGCAGTTGAGCCCGTAAGCTCACACGTAAGTTCACAATTGGTAAGCTTGAAACTTAGTTGACCTTCTTCAACAGCACCAATTAGATGGTAATAAGGGAAATTCCTCCTAAAAGAACTATAGGCCTTTTGGGACTGATAGGAACCGTTGTCAACATACCCGATAACGTACTCATCCCTCTCAAATCGCTTTGAATCAAGTACATAAATCGATTCGGTTTCTTCACGGATGAAACCAAATAGCGGTCCCCAGAAAGAATGGGTGCACATATTGCTAGGCATGTAGACTTTCCAATCGTGTGCTTTTAACGGGGTATCACCTTTTGCACCAAACATAGATACGAAATTATTAACTACCGCTTCATCCGCAACGGTGTCATCTTCACCACCTGTAGAATCTTCTGCTCCAAATCCACCATCTAAAAGTGAATCACGAAGCCTATCGAGATCTTCAGTTTCAGAAGGTGCTTTTTTTTCTTGTTCGCTCATAATAACCTCCTAATTCATGTGGGCTATAACATCATTCATGTCTGCAAGCATCATTATTTTGTTAGGAATCTTATCATCTCCAACTTCGACATCAACTCTCGTATATCTTACACTGCGATTGTTGTCCTGTTCTGCGTAATAAAAAGTAATACGAAAGTCTGGATCATAATTGATTATGGCCGATATGCAACCATTTCCTGCTGAAGCAGCGTACTTGTAGTTTGTTCCGTCATCTGTTCCGGAAAAGCTGTCCAGAGAACCCGGATGCCTGTGCCACATTCCAAGAAAGACAAGAGGAACCTTGTACGTTCTCGAAATAACGCCGCAAACATGGTTCTGATAGACGTCATCCCCCTCATGATACGCAACACGAAATACGGCATTAATTCCGGGATCGCTCGCTTCAATGACATACCATATTCCATGTTCATAATGCCCTAAAAGCAATCCACCGGTTTCAGTTTCGAGTCTCGATTGCGATTCATTAAATATCTGAATAAACGCCCTGTTGGATAGTACGACTTTTTGGCACCTCGGATTTACGTTGTCTGTCCGCGATGCTCTGCCATCAACATATTTGGATCGACCAAGGATCCCTGAATAGTAGTCATCATATCTTGAGCCAGAACGTGAAGTCCACAATGGATTGCGTAATTCATATTTTTTCTTTGAACGTTGCTTTCTCTCTTGCTCAATTTTGCATTGAAGTGCACCAACCCACTTTTTCGTGTACAGGATCATCGTTCCAGACATACAGCCTGAATGCAGGTTGTTGACATATCTCTCAAAATCTTTATCAACTTCTTCTATATACAGATATGCTGCACCGGAAGCATCCTGTCTGATACCGGGAATACTACTCTTATCCATGTTATAAAGCTTCTTAAACTCCATAAGTCCCGGATTTACGAGATAAACGCGTATGGGCAATTCTCGGTGTTCAGTTTCTCTTGGGAAGCTTCTATCCAATACGAGTAAGAATGTCCAGCCTGACTCATTAAAAGGTTGCTGCAAATCACCATTTTCTGTAATGGTATAAGGATACCCCAGCTCTGCCCTCTTAATATACTCAATCTCTTTACAACGAAAGTTCGGGTCTCTCTGAAGCCACTGATCCAAAGGAGAAAGCGCTTCAGAATAATTGTCCTCGAGAATCTCCTGAGTATCCGTTGATACTACATTATACTCCAATACTTGATTCTCTGGGTTATCATTACTGTTTCTAAACATAAAAAACCACCTCACTTATCATCCCTCCACAAGACACTCCTTGTTCCTCCTGTTCTGATTCAGATTTCCCCATGCTTCTGGAACAGAGACCAAGTCTTTTGATCAATCAGACCGAGTTCAAAAACAGTAATCCATCTCATCGCAAAGCGAAGACAAGCTGCCGCTGTGGTAACCTTTTCCCCCTTGTTGTGTCCAGCGTGGATGTTATTTCTGTCTTGTGTGCACATGTAAATCTGATTATCCTCATCTCTAAGCAAGTGTGGAATAGTCTTTGGAGTTACATTTGAACGATTGACCATCTTCATCATCTCATCGTAATTGGGTTTAACAGGGTAAAATTTAACTGAGCCACCCCATCTTTGCTGAGGATGATCGGAGTCATATACAGCAAGAAGCGTCCAGTCTTTGCGTTTGCCGCAAACAACGGGATGGATTCTTATCGTCCAGTACATCTTGCCGTTCGGAAGATATCCCATCTTTGCATCTGGATGGATGTCAGCCATCGCTTTAATTTCCAGCTTTTGAAGTTGAGGATTAGTCTGATACCATTCTGTTGCCACAACTGCTTTGTCAACGGGCTTGAAACCGTCACCATTTGCAAGTGAGGACGCAGACATGGGATCGGCAGGATTCAGCACCGTGCCATCCTGGTTGACCATGGTCTCACCGCCACCTGCAAGCTGATTACGCAGCGCAGCGATGGCGTCAGCAGTGGAACTGTCATCAGCGGCGACAACAGCCTTATCAACCGGCTTAAAGCCGTCACCATTTGCAAGTGAGGACGCAGACATGGGATCGGCAGGATTCAGCACCGTGCCATCCTGGTTGACCATGGTCTCACCGCCACCTGCAAGCTGATTACGCAGCGCAGCGATGGCGTCAGCAGTGGAACTGTCATCAGCGGCGACAACAGCCTTATCAACCGGCTTAAAGCCGTCACCATTTGCAAGTGAGGACGCAGACATGGGATCGGCAGGATTCAGCACCGTGCCATCCTGGTTGACCATGGTCTCACCGCCACCTGCAAGCTGATTACGCAGCGCAGCGATGGCGTCAGCAGTCGAATTGTCGTCGGCAGCGACAATCATCTTTTCGAGGGTAAACATAGTAATATCTCCTTTCGGTATTAAAATATTCTTTGGAAGTGGACGATCTTGGTGTGTAACTTTCCAATACATTTGACCAGTGGGGAAAGGCCACGTGAAGCATTCGGGCAAAATTACTTCTGCCACAGTTTTATTTGCGTTATTTATAAGCTTCGCTCATACAACCTCCTCCCCATTACCAGTTAAACCTGAATAGCCCAAAACAGGCGTAGGCGTGGGAGATGCAGTCATTCCACTAAAATCAACAGTCCCACAAATCTGCTCTGGCAGCGGCAATCTGAAGCGTCCCAGCTTGTCCGTTGTTTTGTTGTAATAATACGCTTTAATAATATTCGGTCGTACCGTGTTAAAAGGTGACTCAGTTATTTTCTCACCAGCATCCATTGTCATCGCTGCCCGAATGCTTGTTGGATTGCCAACGGAAATCACTCGGCACGGAATATCTTGATCAAGATATGTACATGAGTCTTTAAGCTTTTTCATGTTTTCACATAAGATAAGAGAAAGCACTAATGGCGACTGAAGCAATCCCATGATCTGCTCAACAGATTCTGTCGCTCTGGAATAATCATCCTTATGAAGCTGTTCATATTCATAAGGGTTGAAAATAACAGAAAGGAACGTGTTGTTTTTGCTTACTTGTTCTTTTGCATAAGATAAGAAATCATCTACTGATGCCGTTAAATGAATAGCGGCATTGAACTCATTATTCAGCATCAACTTTTCGTAATTAGCGTTTGATGATAAAATACTAATCCTCGCATTTCTACTTTCCTTCATTAAATATGCGGCAACCGAAAGTAGAACACTGGCGTGAACCCTAGTATCATTGCCGCAAACAAGCAACCGTTTAACATTATTCCGCAACGCAACTATCCGGTTGTCGATGAAATCATCATTATTCTTGTTACAATCGTCATAATAAAGTCTGTTTGATTCACCAAGAACGATTGTATCCGGTGCAGCAGTATTCAGAAAAGCGGACACAGCACTTTCCGAGTTCAAAATAATTCCATCTTCACTTCCTTGTGCTGCAACAACCTGTTCACAAATAGCGGCTATTGTATCATTGTTGGGATAATAGCATTGGACAAGTTGATTATCCTCTTCAGTGGCACCCATATTGGGGTTTATTACTATCTGCCCGCTCTTTAGCGTCTGTGCTTTTCGAATAGCTGGATTCTCCCTGTTCGTATCAGAACAATGCTCGGACATTATTTCTTTGGCGCCAGAGTACGGCAATTTAAACATAGCACGATAGATGAAGTACTCCTTGGTCTGCGACCCAAAAGAATTTGATACCGATGTGGAATCAGCTTGGACACGCTGAGATGCCATAATAATATAAATGCCAACTGTGCGACACATCCGAACCAACCAGTTGGTAATTTCACCAGTTGCTCGTGATGAGTTATAAAGCGACTGAAACTCATCAATAATAAGTAGCATTCTCGGAATATGTGGCACGAGATGCTGCTCGTTGTTCACCGTATAAAACTGCTCTATGTTGCGAACAATTTGACCGGCGAGCGTTGCCAATTCTCCAAATTTTTGAAGTCTTGCTTCAACATTTGCTTTGATATAAGTCAAAAAACTCGTAGCAATATCAGCTTCAGAGTCATCCAATACGACTTTTACCGATTTTATACCTTTCTGCACATAAATATCGAATTCTGATCCGTCTTTTAAGTCGGCCACATACAACTCAAGGTTTTCTGGAGAATAACGTGTTATACACTGTAAGATTATAGTGTGAACCAGACTGGATTTACCACAAGAAGGATTTCCGCCTATTAACATATACGCCGCTTCTTTGTTCAAGTTGATAATGTATTCATTGCCTTGTGCATCAACGCCAACGGGAATGATAACATTCTCACTACAATCATATGTAAAGAAGTCCTGACTTGCAGGAAGATGATCCAGTAACGGAACAATGGTCAAGCTTCCCTTACTTTGAACAGATGTCATCATAATATTTTGTTTAAGTGAAGAATTAATCTCTGGAGCAGCTAAAAATTGTGGCAAGCCATTTCCAAAGCTTAAATCTCCATCTGAACTCATGTAGATCTTATCGCACAGTTCAAGCAGAAGATTAACCGCGGTCACTCTGTTCTGAGATGTAAGTCCGCTAACTCGGCATTCATCGGTAGATATGCCAATAAACACCATTACGCCACTACGACTGCCGTTTCTTACAATGGACGTCAGTTTATCAAGTAAGTCCATAGAAGAAATCTCAGTAATATTACTTACAAACAGAACCTTTAACTCTCTTTTAATAACTGAAGCATTATTGTAGGCGCAAACATCAGCAAAATCACTACGCAAATACGAACTGTTAGTTTCAATGATGTAATCAGACAGTTCATTGATTACCTTCTTGAGTTCGTCATTGGTTCGAATAATGTTTATTCTCTTATTGTCATCATCGCTTTCAAATGCAGTAAAATCAGCATACTTGCTACCCATATTGGTGCAGTCTACCATATAAGTCGTAATGCCAATATCGGAAAAGAGATTCATCATTTGTAAAGCATAATTACTAAAAAGATCATATAACCTGTCGTTGTATTCTGAATAATAGTTGACGCAAATTGCCTTTCCCAAATACCTTTCCAATGTTACCGACAGTAAAATACTCCTATTGGAATATATACCATCTTGTAATATGGTAGAAAGATATCTGTCCAGTGTCCCATCATCCATTGCAGAAATGGTTTGATTGACAATTCCAATCATAAGACCATCTGCCGAAGACAGATTCTGATTATCCTGACCGGAATAAGCAGAAAGATAATTTGAAATATGTTTGTGCGCCGATCTGTATGCAGTATCGGTGCTAAATATGCGTTCCAAGCCATCAAGGAGCAACCCCTTCAATTGAGTCATGAAAGATGCTTTTTCAGAGGAGCGGCTTACTTCCAGTTGTTGCTTCTCGGCTTGCAGTTCGGTAACCTTTTGCGCTGATGCCTGCTCTATTTCTCTTTGTAATGTCATTGAAGCAATCTGAAAGTCGCGTTCTGCCGCAGTTAACATTGCCTCAAGCTTCTGACGATCCTCCACAATCTGTCTATAAGTGTCCTTGCGAAATTCTCGATTGAAAAAGCCGCAAACTGCCGCAAGAGATCTCGGCATTTTAGACTGGGTTATCTTCTGTATGCTTTGAACGGCATTGGCCACTTGTTGATTTATATCCTGTCGTGAATGCTGCAAATCATCCGAGTTAACATACGAGTTGCCATAACTCGTTCTTTCGGCTTTGAAAAGCCGAAATCTTCGCTCTGAGATTTGTCGCTCTTGTGCATCAACAATCTGAAGGAGTCTTCTGAGTTCATTTAGCTGATGCTTGACTTTCTGTTGCAGTAACAATTTCTGCTGGCGATCTGATATCTCAATTGTTTGCAGTTTTGCCAGTAATTGCTGACGGTCAATGCCTTCTTTCGAGACCATTTGCCCCAAGCAATACTGGAAGCTCGTGTTATACTCATCAATGATTCGCTGAAACTCGGTGTAGTCACTAAGGAATTCTTTAATCGTTTTAGACATTTTTAATCCACCGTCCTCTTAGGGAATATACAGAAAATAGGCAAGAAGGAAGCCCACAATCATAGACCATATCGAAGAGCTTCCAATATGCTTTATCAAGTCCTTTGTGTCCGAAAAACTCACTTTTTTGATTGCTGTTGTGATTGAAAGCAGAAAGGAAGATGCAAAAACGAACATAGACAGGAATGCGTAATTTTTGCATACGGTCGAAACAGCAGATAGCGCACTCATCCCATCTATTTTCAATCCTTTGTTGGCTATCAAGAAGAGGAAGACCAAAAGGCATAAAGCGGTATTTCTAACCCGTGCTCCCGACTTAAAAAAATCTCTCGCAGCAGATGTTTTTGTGTTATAATCTCCGGAAAACACTGCCACAGCAAGCACAACAACTGCCAATAATTCAAGTCCTATTGATACCCATGTAAAAACCCTTGAGAACTGGTATATTATGTTGGGGATATCCATCGTTTTCACCTTCTACAACTTCAACTGATTATGCTTTGAATTGTGCTCAAAACGGTATTGAACAAATCTTCAGCTTTATCAGTAACTACGTTAAATACTTCCATATAAAACTCTGGTTGACCTTTTGCATTCTTCGCCACTGTGGTAAATGGGTATGACACATCAAGCTTGCTTAACATTACTGAAAAACCGGAAGAGACGTCCATACTCGAAAACTGATTTTCTAAAACACTCTTCAGATAGTCAGCATCAGTGAAAGTTGTATACTTTGTAAAGTACAAGACGGATACGACCAACATTGATAGGATGGCAATTATTAAGGCAGCCTTTTTGACCCATACCGCAACCGAAAAAAAACCACCATCAGTCTCGTCAGTTATCGTCAATATGCCTCTTGCGTCCAATGAATACTTAGGCATCTTTTCTTGCATCAAGTCGATAGGCAATATCCACTTGACTACCCTCCTTTTTGTTGTCAGAAATTTAAGCCAGTCACTATGACTCTACAAACATATCGCCTGCTCAATATCCCAGTTCAGGTTATCAATGCTGTCGAGCAGTTGCTTGGTTTTTTCATTGCTCTGGAAGATAGCACCCAAAGCAATAAAGGTTGTCCAGTTCATTTTCTTTTTCCCGTTTTCTAATAAATTATATGTTTGTCGGGATTGCCAACTTTTTCTGCCGTCTCTGCCTGCGAAACCCCTATCCCTGCTCTCAAAACTGGTAGTTCATGTACAAAGCGTTCTATTAGTTGGCTTCTCATTTCGCTTTCGTCTGTTCTATTATTCATTTCGACTTCCTCCTTTTTAAATCTTGTCCTTAATAACCTTTAGATAAAACTAACAAGCCAATAGTGTAATAAGCATGAACTCCCGCTATCAAGGATTCGATTAAAGAGACGCTACAACGACATTGCAAGCAACCCAGCAATTCCAAGATGCTCCGGCAAAATCAAACAACACTTTTGCTCTTTGTTTTCGAAAATCAATCTCAACAACTTTTCCTTCGCATCCTGAAAAAAGATTATCAGCAATCATCACGGTGTCTCCAATACGAAGTACATTTAGAACATCAATAAATCCGTTTCTTTCCAATAGTCGCAGAGCAAAGAACAAATCTTCGTCACGAAGACAGTATTCATTTTCAGGTGAACCAAGCACTTTGATAACGCCTTCCACCTTTAATTGGGATAACCCTTTCACTGGTTGAGTCGAATAAGCAAAAACATATCCGGGAAGAAGAGCAAACATAATCTCGATATTCTTTCCTTCTTTTCGTTGTCTCCTGACAATTTGAGGAGAGAACGCTATGTCAATGCCGCTTTGCTCCAAACGATAAGCTACCTTTTTGCATTTGATTGTCTCACAAAACAGACAGTAACAATATTGCATTTTGGCTACGCTTCGCCATTGAAAGAATTCCCTTCAAACGACCCTTTCATATAGTGGAAGATATGTTCAGACATGGTACGCTCCCAGCAAGCCACTGTAGAGTTTTCATAGTCCTGCATGACAAGGATAAGTGCCAATATTTCGTAGAGTAAATCACTCTACGAAATCTGACATCATTCGACTTGGCAATATTATACACTCTGTCTCGCTTGCTGTCAAGATGTTCACAATGGCGATTTTGTATATTTTTTCCAGACAATGACTTCTAAACGCCTTGGTGTCTTCATCCTGCCAGTAAAATAGGAGCGGGCGGGACTTTGACACATGAAGTCAAGGCAGGAAGTAAAAAAGTTCGAAAAACACGAGAGAAAATGGAGTCAAGAGCGGAGAATTAACTTGCCTAATGTTGCCTTATGTAGTATAATAGACGCAGATATAGTGAAAATGAGGGACGGAAATGTATCTGCAGACGGTGAAGAGCAAAAACGCGGTATCGTACTATGCGGCGAAAACGGTGTACGAGGGTGGAAAGAAGACGTCGCACATCGTGGAGAAGCTGGGTACGGAAAAGGAGCTGCGCGAGCGTTACGACGACGTGGAGGGATATTTAAAGCGCCGGATTGCGGAGCTGACAGCGCAGGAAAAAGAAGCGCGTCAGGAAGTGCTGATCCGTCTCGTGCAGGGAGAGCAAATCGAGGGCGGCAGGCGCGCCAGCTTCAACTGCGGGTATTTGTTTCTGCAGAAAATCTATAACGAATTAAAAATCGACAGGATATGCCGCGAAATCGCCAGTCGGCACAAATTTGAATATGATCTGAACGCAATTCTCTCGCGGTTAATCTATGGCCGGATTCTGTTTCCAAGGTCGAAAATGGGAACGATGGCCGAGGCGCATACGCTGCTGGAGCAGCCGAATTTTCAGCTGCACGATGTCTATCGTTCGCTGGACGTGCTGGCGAAGGAGAACGCGTATATCCAATCTCAGCTGTACAAAAACAGCGGCAGCGTACTCAGGCGCAATGACAGGATTCTGTATTACGACTGCACAAACTACCACTTCGAGATCGAAGAGGAGAGCGGACTGCGGCAGTACGGGGTATCAAAGGAGCACAGGCCAAATCCCATCGTGGAAATGGGGCTGTTCATGGATGGAGACGGCGTGCCGCTGGCGTTCAGCATACATCCGGGGAATCAGTCGGAGCAGACGACGCTGCAGCCGCTGGAGAACGAGATTCTGCAGGACTTTGGACACGGACAGTTTGTGGTTTGTACCGACGCGGGGCTGGCCAGTCTGGCGAACCGCAAATTCAATTCAGTCAAGGGTCGGCGGTTCATCACGGCGCAGTCGCTGAAGAAGCTGAAGGCGTTTCAGAGAGAATGGGCGCTGGAACCGCGGGGCTGGAGGATTCTGGGCGGCACGGAGTCACGCAAGCTGAGCGACGCGGGAGAGGATACGTTATACAAGGAGCGGTGGTTTAAGGAGGACGGATTGGAGCAGCGGATCATTGTGACCTATTCGCGTAAGTACAGGGAATACATGTCGCATATACGGGAGCGCCAGATCAGCCGGGCACAGAAGAAAATGGACATGGGCGACGTGGGAAAAGCTCGCGCGAATGATCCGGAGCGCTTCATCGGGCAGCAGCACACAACGAACGAGGGCGAGATTGCGGAGAGGGTCAGCTACGCGCTGGATCAGGACAAAATCGACGCGGAAGCCGCCTTCGACGGCTTCTACGCGCTCGCGACGAATCTGGAGGAGACAGCGGAGGAAATTCTGGCGGTAAACGCGAGACGCTGGGAAATCGAGGAGAGCTTCCGGATCATGAAGTCGGAGTTCAAGGCGCGCCCGGTATACCTTTCGCGAGATGACCGAATCACAGCGCACTTTATTACCTGCTATCTGGCGCTGATGATTTTCAGGATTCTCGAGAAGCGCGTCGGAGAAGGATTTACCGAATCACAGCTGCTTTCCACCCTGCGGGATATGAACCTGTATCGCGTCGGCGACGGCAGCTATATTCCCACCTATATGAGAACGGAGGTTACGGACGCCCTGCACGACGACGCCGGATTTCGAACCGATTATACGATTATCCCCAATGGCCTCATTTGTAAAATCTTGAAGGTCTCCAGACACCCCTGACATTAGGCGGTTTATTCTCCCTCAATTTCCCCTCAAAAAGGCTTGCTTTTCCTGCCTTTTTGAGGGCTTCTTCTTTTTGAAACTGTCAAAGATGGGATTATACACTCTGTCTCGCTTGCTGTCAAGATGTCCACAATGGCGATTTTGTATATTTTTTTCAGACAATGACCTCTAAACGCCTTGGTGTCTTCATCCTGCCAGTAAAATAGGAGCGGGGTGATGTCTCATGCCAAGGCAAGGCAAAAACATATATCAACGAAAAGACGGACGCTGGGAAGGACGATACTCAAAGGGAAGAATCGACGGAAAGACCAAATATGGCTATGTATTTGGAAAAACCTATGAAGATGCGGAACACAAACTTGAGGCTGCCCGAGCCTCTGCCGCTTTTTCCGGATTGTCCATAATCTCCTTTGAGAATGCCGCATCAAAATGGCTACATCTACAGCAGGCAGCATTGAAAGCATCAAGTTATTCAAAATACGCCAATATGTTAAAACTGTATCTGACTCCAAGATTCGGTAAAGTTGCGATCTCGGACATTTCACGCTGTGAGGTTCAGCAGTTCTCCAGAGATCTGTTGTTAACAGGTGGAGCAGTAAAGAACGGGCTTGCTCCTAAAACGGTCAACAGTGTTATTTCCATTTTTAAAAATGTCCTTGATTATGCGAGTAAAGAACTGGGATTTCAAACGGCAGATATAAAGGACGTCTCTGTGAGAGAGCAGAAAAAGCACATGCAGGTATTCAGTAGAGCTGAGCAATCCATTCTGAGCAGACATCTTTGCAACAATCCCAGTCCATGTAATATCGGCATTCTTCTTTGTTTGTATACAGGGATGCGAATCGGAGAAATCTGTGCTCTCAAATGGGGCGATATTATGCTTAATGAGCAATACCTGTTTGTACACCAAACCATGCAACGAATCCAGTTGAACGGAAATGAGGATAAAAAGACGGAGGTTGTAATAGGATCGTCGAAAAGCGAGTGCTCGATAAGAAAAATACCGATTCCTGCGGAAATGCTTCAACTGCTTGTCCAGGTCAAAAGGCAGAATGAGGCATTTCTACTTACAGGGATGATTCACAGATATATCGAACCGGGGTGTATGGAGAATCGGTTCAAGGCCGTAATAGATGAGTGCGGCGTATCTAAATTGAATTTCCATGCTCTCCGGCACACTTTTGCAACAAGGTGCATTGAACTCGGCTTTGATATCAAAAGCCTGAGTAAGATACTTGGACACGCAAATGTGAACATCACGTTGAATCGATATGTTCATCCTTCAATGGATTTGAAACAGGCGAATATGAATCGCCTCTCAGTGCTTTTGACCACATAATTAACCGTCATCAGAACCCGTCAAAAAACCGCCAGAACTCAGTGGAATCAAAGGGTTCGGCGGCATTTTCGTAGAGTGATTTACTCTACGAAATTTTTTGCACTATTTCCCTCGACAGTTTACCAGTAGTTTATTACAGAGATTATTCAAGTTGGCAAGCAAGGTCTTTTGGAGCCAAAAGACAGCAGGCGGAGACTCTGACGAGTCCCCGCCTTTTGCTTGATGGGGCGTTCCCCATAC
>OQVU01000470.1_pt1 | contig 15117 bp, 13 predicted proteins | sample 1691611 | NCBI WGS metagenome assembly OQVU01 (sample SAMN03418272, study PRJEB22391) | human gut metagenome | biome: human-gut; feature: organic feature; material: feces | host: Homo sapiens | place: Tanzania | collected 2013-01
TGGGGCGTCGAGATACCTGCCCCCCGGGGGTGAGGCTTTTTTTTCTTTTTTACAAACGCTCGTGAGCCTGACGTGCGATAACGTCGAGCTGCTGCTCGCGAGTAAGGTCGATGAACTTAACAGCGTAGCCACTTACACGGATGGTGAAGTTAGCATACTCTGGCTTCTCTGGATGTTCCATAGCGTCCTTGAGCTTGTCTACGCCAAATACGTTGACATTCAAGTGGTGAGCACCCTGCGAGAAGTAGCCGTCCATAACGTTAACCAAAGTGTTAGCACGCTCATCATCATCGTGGCCAAGAGCATCAGGGTTGATGGTCTGCGTGTTAGAGATACCGTCGAGAGCATACTTGTAAGGCAACTTAGCTACAGAGTTGAGCGAAGCCAACAAACCGTTCTTCTCAGCACCGTATGATGGGTTAGCACCAGGAGCAAGAGGAGTACCAGCCTTACGTCCGTCAGGCATGTTGGAAGTATACTTACCATAAACCACGTTAGAGGTGATGGTGAGGATACTTGTTGTAGGCTCAGAGTTGCGGTATGTGTGGTGCTTCTTGATCATTGCCATGAAGGTCTTGAGCAACCAAACAGCAATCTCGTCGGCACGCTCATCGTCGTTACCATAGCGTGGGAATTCGCCCTCAGTCTCGAACTCGAGTGGGAAACCAGTCTCATCGCGAATGATGTTGACCTTAGCATACTTGATAGCAGAAATAGAGTCGACAACATGGCTGAAACCAGCAATACCAGTAGCGAAAGTACGACGAACGTCTGTATCGATGAGAGCCATCTCAGCAGCCTCGTAGAAGTACTTGTCGTGCATGTAGTGGATGAGGTTCAATGTCTTGACATAAACAGCAGCAAGCCACTCCATCATATCCATGAAGCGAGGCATGAACTCTTCGTATGTCAAAACGTCGCCTTCTACTGGACGGTAAGCAGGACCGCACTGCTCGCGAGTCTTAGAGTCTACACCACCGCTGATAGCATAAGTGAGACACTTAGCAAGGTTGGCACGAGCACCGAAGAACTGCATCTCCTTACCAGTCTGAGTAGCAGAAACGCAGCAGCAGATGCTGTAGTCGTCGCCCCAGATAGGACGCATCACGTCGTCGTTCTCATACTGGATAGAGCTTGTCTTAACGCTAATCCATGCAGCGAAACGCTTGAAGTTTTCAGGCAAACGCTTGCTATAGAGCACGGTGAGGTTTGGCTCTGGTGAAGGACCCATGTTGACGAGAGTGTGGAGGAAACGATAGTCGCTCTTTGTTACCATAGAACGTCCGTCCTGACCCATACCACCTACTTCGAGAGTAGCCCAAACAGGGTCGCCGGTGAAGAGCTCGTTGTAAGAAGGGATACGAGCAAACTTAACCATACGGAGCTTCATTACCAAGTGGTCGATGAGTTCCTGTGCCTGATCCTCGGTGATGACACCAGCCTTGAGATCGCGGTCGATATAGATATCGAGGAATGTAGAAACACGGCCTACTGACATAGCAGCACCATTCTGAGTCTTAACAGCTCCGAGGTAGCCGAAGTAGAGCCACTGAACAGCCTCACGTGCGTTAGCAGCAGGACGAGAGATGTCGAAGCCATAAGAAGCAGCCATCTGCTTAAGACCGTTCAAAGCCTTGATCTGCATTGCTACTTCCTCGCGAAGGCGGATTACATCGTCGATCATTTCGCGATCGCCCATTTCTGCGAGGTCACGCTTTTTGTCAGCGATAAGGAAGTCGATACCGTAGAGAGCTACACGACGGTAGTCGCCAACGATACGTCCACGACCGTAAGTGTCAGGAAGACCAGTAAGAATATGATTGTGGCGAACGAGCTTCATCTCAGGAGTGTAAGCATCGAAAACGCCATCGTTGTGAGTCTTTACATAATGAGTAAAGATGTCATGAAGCTCCGCTGCTGGCTGGTAGCCATAAGTGGTGCAAGCCTGCTCAGCCATCTTGATACCACCATAAGGCATGAAAGCGCGCTTAAGTGGCTTGTCAGTCTGCAGACCTACGACAGCCTCAAGATCTTTGAGATTGTCATCGATATAAGCAGGTCCATAGGCATTGATGCCGGAAACAACGTTTGTTTCCATGTCGAGCACACCACCCTTAGCTCTTTCTTCTGCCTGCAATTTCTGCAGTACATCCCAGAGCTTGCGTGTAGCCTCTGTTGGTTCAGCGAGAAACTTTTCATCTCCATCGAACGGTGCATAGTTGTTCTGGATGAAATCTCTAACATTTACTTCGTCTTGCCAAAGGGACTTCTTGAATCCCTGCCATTCTGTTCTCATAAATGAAAAAAAATTATTGTTTGAAATGAGTTATAATAGTATTAGAAAATACTCTTATCCTAAAAAATGTGGTGCAAAGGTACGAATTATAATTCATATTTCAGAAGTATTTCCTGCATATTTGCTTTTCATCGCTATAATTACCTATTTTGGAGGATAGCGGCAGAGGAAGATAGAAATGAAAAAACGAGGAGAAGGAAATGGAAAGCAGAGGGAGATAGAAATGAAAAACAGATGAAGATAGAAATGAAAAAACGAGGATGTAGAAGTACACCCTCGTTTTATATTATTGCTACTAATAAATAGCTTTATTTGCTGTTTTTCAATAGCTTTATTTGCTGTTTTTCAAAGCTTCGATAGCAAGCGAAAGCTGGTCGGGACAGCTTGTTGGCTTGTTGCCACAAGTGATGCCACGCAGTCTGGCTATCACCTCGTCGGCATCCATGCCTTCTACGAGACGCGAAACGCCACAGGTGTTGCCCATGCATCCACCAACAAACGAGACATCATGAATTTTGTTGTCGTCGTCGATAGAAACATTGATGAGCTTGCTACATGTGCCCTGAGTAGGATAACAGATATTCTTCATACTTATAATTATTCTGCGTCCTCAGCAGGCTTCATGTTTGTATAAACAGTCTGCACATCGTCGAAGTCCTCAAGACGCTCTACCATCTTGTCGATAGTTTCGCGCTCCTCAGCTGTTACGTCCTTGAGGTCGTTAGGGATGTAGGTGAACTCAGCACCAGTAACCTCGAAGCCCTCAGACTCGAGATGCTTCTGGATGTCGCCGAAGCTCTTAGGATCACCATAGATAGTGATTTCGCCTGCTTCCTCGTCCTCGTCGTATTCATCTTCTACTCCGTAGTCGATGAGGTCGAGAATCATCTCATCCATATCAACGCCGTCCTTCTTCTTGAATGTGAACACGCTCTTGTGGTCGAAGAGGAACGAGAGGCTACCTGTGGTACCCATGTTACCATTGAACTTATTGAAGACAGAACGAACGTCGCCTACAGTACGAGTGGTGTTGTCGGTAAGAGTGTCAACGAAGATAGCTACTCCGTGAGGACCATATCCTTCGTAAGTAACCTCCTTGTATTCGCTCTGATCCTTACCCATAGCGTTCTTGATAGCACGCTCGATGTTGTCCTTAGGCATGTTCTCGCGCTTAGCATTAGCGATGATAGCACGAAGAGTAGGATTGTTCTCTGGTTCTGGACCGCCAGCCTTTACAGCAATGGCAATCTGCTTGCCAATCTTTGTAAATGTACGAGCCATGTGGCCCCATCTCTTAAGCTTTGTAGCTTTACGGTATTCAAATGCTCTTCCCATAGTGTTATTGTGTATTGTTTTTTTTGTTTTGTTCTTGGTTATTCACGCCAATAATGTAGTCAGCGAATTATCGAAGTTCTGCAGCGAGCTTATTCTTGAGGTTGCTGATGAGCTTCTGCATGATGGCGTCAATCTGCTTGTCGTTGAGAGTCTTCTGCTCATCCTGGAGGATGAAGTTGACAGCGTAGCTCTTCTTACCCTCAGGCAAGTTCTTGCCCTGGTAAACGTCGAAGAGTTCAACCTTCTTAAGCAGCTTCTTCTCTGACTGACGAGCCACGTCGACGATCTGAGCGAATGTCACATTATTGTCGATGAGCAATGCCAAGTCGCGGCTAACAGCAGGATATTTGCTAAGCTCTGTGAACTCAACCTTATTCTTGCGGATGGCCTTCATGGCGTTAGTCCAATTGAAGTCGGCATAGTAAATCTCAGAAGCGATGTCAGCCTGCTTCTGCAACTTGCGAGCCACGATACCCATCTCAACGATAGTCTTGCCGCCACGAGTCATGATGTTCAAGCCCTTAGCAAAGATGTCGTTGGTAGAATTCTCCATTACCACCATGCCCGATGTGATACCGATGCGAGCAAGGATATTCTCTACGTAAGCCTTGAGCTCGTAGAATGAAGAATCCTCGTTAGGATGAGCCCATGAGCCCTCTACCCTCTTACCAGAAACCCAGAGTCCGAGGTGGCGCTCCTGACGGTAAGCATTGATAGGAGAATCAGCCGACCACTTGTCAGCATCGTAGTGATAGCAGTTGCCAAACTCGAAGAAACGGAGGTTGCCATTCTTGCGGTTGGCATTGCGCATGATGCTCTCCAAGCCACCAAACAAGAGGCTCTGACGCATCACTCCAAGATCTGCGCTCAGAGGATTCATCACCTTAACGGTGGTGTCGGCGCTGTAGGTCTTGAGGTCGGTATAGTAAGCTGTCTTGGTAAGCGAGTTGTTTAATATTTCATTGAAGCCACAACCAACGAGCTGTTCGCCGATAAGGTTTTCGAGCTTATGAATCTTGTCCTCTTCGCTTGGAATAGTGAGCGACGACTTGAGCTGCAAAGGAATCTCTACATTATTATATCCATAGATGCGTAGGATGTCCTCAACAACGTCGCATGGACGCTGCACGTCTACACGATAAGCAGGAACCACGAGGTTGAGACCATTTTCGTCTTCTGCCACGATCTTCATCTCGAGCGAAGAAACGATATTCTTTATAGTGTCGTTGCCGATGTGCTTGCCGATGAGAGTATCTACGTAAGCATAGTCGAGACGAACGTCAGCATCAGGAACCAAAGTAGGATATTCGTCCTTGATTTCCATCGAAATCTTACCGCCAGCCAACTCCTTGCAGAGGATAGCAGCCTGCTTCAAAGCATAGATAAGGCCGTTAGGGTCGATGCCACGCTCGAAACGGAAGCTGGCGTCGGTGCTCAAACCATGACGGCGTGCGCTCTTGCGAATCCATGTTGGGTGGAAATAAGCGCTCTCCAAAACCACGTTGCGTGTGGTTTCGTAGGTGCCACTACCCTTACCGCCAAAGATACCTGCGATACACATAGGCTCCTCGGCATTGCAAATGCTAAGGTCGTGGAGTCCGAGCTCATGGTCTTCGCCATCGAGAGTGGTGAAGTGTGTGCCCTCAGGCTGAGTGCGCACAACAATCTTGTTGCCCTTTACCATGTCAGCATCGAAGCAATGCATAGGCTGACCATACGCCATCATCACATAGTTGGTGATATCGACGATGTTGTTGATAGGACGAACGCCGATGATGTTGAGCTTATTCTGAAGCCACTCTGGGCTCTCCTTAACTTCGCAGTCGGTGATAGAGATGCATGCATAGCGCTTGCAAGCCTCTGTGTTCTGAATCTCTACATCGATATTGAGGTCGTGGTTGTCGACAACAAACTTGTCGCAATCAGGACGATGCAACGATGTCTGATAACCATTCTGCACGAGCCAAGCATAGAGGTCGCGAGCCACACCATAATGGCTGAGAGCGTCAGCACGGTTGGCTGTGATATCAATCTCTATTACCCAGTCGCTTTCGAGATGATAGTATTCGGCAGCAGGCATTCCGACCTGAGCATCCTCAGGCAATACGATGATGCCATCGTGAGAGGTGCCAACGCCGATTTCGTCTTCGGCACAAATCATGCCAAGACTCTCTACGCCACGAAGCTTAGATTTTTTGATTACGAATTCCTTGTCACCATCATAGAGCACGCAGCCAAGGTCGGCAACGATAACTTTCTGACCAGCAGCAACATTAGGAGCGCCACAAACAATCTGCTGTGGTTCGCCCTTGCCGAGGTCGACTGTGGTAACATGTAGATGATCACTATTAGGATGTGCTTCGCATGTAAGTACTTTACCTACATACAGACCTTTCAAACCACCCTTGATGGTTTGTACTTCTTCGAGGGCGTCAACTTCCAATCCGCATGATGTCAGCGCGTCCGCTGTTTGCTGTGGAGTAAGGTCGAAGTCGACATACTCTTTAAGCCATTTATAAGATATATTCATTATAATGATTTGTATATGTTCTCAAAAACTTTGCAAAAGTACTAAATTCAGCGAACTTATACAAATTTTTAATCATTAATTTATAAAAGGCTCAAAGCGAAGGCTTGGGAAGAGGGAAATGGAGGGAGCGAAAAGGGGAATAAAAGGAAGATAAAAGGGAGCGAAAAGGAAGCGACGGCGTAGAAACGCCATCGAACAAGGACGGACTAACCATAGAAAAAGAGGCAGAAGGCGAGATGGGGCTGAAGGCAAAGGGGCTGAAGGCAAAGGGGCTGAAGGCAAAAGAGGCTGAAGGCGAGATGAAGGCTAACCCAGCAGCCAAGCTCTATAAAAAGGAGAGCTTGGCGCCAAAAGGAGAGCTTGGCATCAAAAGGAAAGCTTGCATTAAAAGGAAAGCTTGGCAAGGCGGCCGCGAAGAGCTTCGGCTTCCGACTTACGGATGGAGAGCGTGATGGAGCAAGTGTTGTCGAAGGTTTGGGAGATGATGCGAGGCTGCATATCTTTCACCACCTTCATCACATCGTTCATCATGGGGTAAGTGAAGGTGTAGGTGATTTTCTCCTCCACCAGCCTTGTTTCTATCTCGCAATGCTCTATGGCGTCGGCGGCAGCTGTGCGATAAGCCACGATAAGTCCGCCCGTGCCGAGGTTTACTCCGCCATAATACCTGATTACTACGATGAGAATATCAGTAAGCTCATTAGAGTTTATCTGACCAAGAATAGGCTTGCCTGCTGTTGCCGAAGGTTCGCCATCGTCGTTGGCACGAAATTCGAGGCGCTCAGCACCAAGCATATAGGCATAACACACATGACGGGCATCGTAATATTTCTTGCGATACCCGTCAACGATTTTCTTTGCATCATCCACACTTTCTATATGGTGAGCAAAGGCGAGGAACTTACTCCTTTTCTCGGAGTAGAATCCCTCACCTATGATTTCATTTGCTATTGTTTTATATTCGTCAAGCATTCATTATGATAATTTGTGGATAACGATACCAGACCTAAGCTTTGGTTCGAACCATGTAGCCTTAGGAGGCATAATCTTTCCGCTGTCGGCAATATCCATAATCTGCTGCATAGTGACAGGATAAAGAGCGAGAGCCATACGCATTTCGCCACTATCCACACGACGCTTCAGTTCTTCCAAGCCACGGAGTCCACCTACGAAGTCGATACGATTGCTACCTCTGAGGTCGCGGATGCCGAGCAAGTCGTCGAGGATGAGTCGGCTCGAGATGTCGACATCAAGTACTCCGATTGGGTCGGAATCGTCGTATGTACCTTCCTTAGCTGTGAGCGAGTACCAATGACCATCGAGATACATTGAGAACTCATGCAAGCGCTGAGGTTTGTAGATTTCTTCGCCCTTGTCTTCAACGATGAAGTTGCGTGCGAGTTTTTGCAAGAACTCTTTGCTCTCCATGCGGTTAAGGTCTTTAACCACGCGGTTGTAGTCGAGGATGGTGAGCTGTGAAGCCTGGAAGCAAACAGCCATGAAATAATTGTATTCCTCGTCGCCACGATGCTTAGGATTATTCTTAGCCTTCTCAGCACCCACCAAAGCAGCAGCAGCCGAACGATGGTGACCATCAGCGATATACAGACTTGGCATCTTGGCAAACTCTTCGGTAATGGTCTTGATGTCATTATCGTCGGAGATTACCCAGAACTTATGTCCGAAGCCATCGACAGGAGCTATGAAATCATACTCAGGTTCGGTGGCAGCATAGCGCTTGATGAGGTCGTCGAGCACCTTATTGTCGGGATAAGCAAAGAACACAGGTTCGATGTTGGCATTATTTATGCGAACATGCTTCATTCTGTCTTCCTCTTTATCTCTACGTGTAAGCTCATGCTTTTTAATCACGCCATTCATATAGTCGTCGACAAAAGCACCTACCACCAGTCCATACTGCGTTTTACCATTCATGGTCTGTGCGTAGATATAATATTGCTCCTTGTCATCTTGCACGAGCCATCCCTTGTCTTGGAACTTCTGGAAGTTCTCGGCAGCCTTCTCGTACACACGAGGGTCGTACTCGCTGGTGCCTACAGGGAAATCAATCTCAGGCTTGATGATGTGGTACAAGCTCATCTCGTTGTCGCCAGCTTCAGCTCTTGCCTCTTCAGAGTCAAGAACGTCGTATGGGCGCGACTCGACCTTTTCAACAAGGTCTTTAGGTGGGCGTATGCCCTTAAAAGGTTTAATGGTTGCCATAGGTTTTATTTATTGAGAATTACTTATTCACCTGGAACTTAGTGCATCCGTCGGTGAAGAAAGCATTAATCTGCTTAGCTGCAGCAATACCCGCATTGGTGTTAGCCTCTGCTGTCTGTGCACCCATCTTCTTAGGTGTGCTGAAATAGCGACCCTCGAACTGTGCGAACTCTGCGTCAGCATCAGGCTTGATGTCGGTGATGTACTTGATATCTGTGCGCTCAGCCATAAGTTTCAAGAGTTCAGGCTCATTGACAACTTCCTTGCGAGCGGTGTTGATCAAGATAGCGCCCTTCTTCATCTTGCCTACCAAAGCAGCATTGATGCTCTGCTTAGTCTCGGCTGTAGCAGGAATATGGAGCGAAACAACATCGCAAGTCTCGAACAAAGCATCCTGGCAGTCAACAGCTTTTACGCCAGCAGCCTCGATAGCCTCCTTAGGGCAGAATGCGTCGTAAGCATAAACTTCCATACCGAAGCCAGCAGCGATGCGAGCCACGTTGCGACCTACATTACCGAAAGCCAAGATACCGAGTTTCTTACCCTTGAGCTCTGTGCCTGCCTTGCCATTATAGAAATTGCGCACAGCGAAAACCAACAATCCGAATACCAATTCGGCAACGGCGTTAGAATTCTGTCCAGGAGTGTTCTCAGCCACCACCTTGTGGGCTGTAGCTGCCTCGAGGTCGATATTGTCGTAGCCAGCACCTGCGCGAACTACAATCTTGAGCTGCTTAGCTGCGTCGAGCACCTCAGCGTCAACTTTATCAGAACGAATAATCATAGCGTCAGCATCCTTAACAGCGTCGAGGAGCTGAGCTTTTTCTGTATATTTTTCAAGCAACACGAGTTCGTTGCCTGCACTTTCTACTACTTCTTTAATTCCCTGTACAGCAGCTGCTGCAAAAGGTTTTTCGGTTGCTACGAGTACTTTCATAATCGTTTTCTTTATAGGTTAAATTATTTAGGGAGTTATATTTTGGGACTCTCCAGCCCCGCACTATAACTCCCCATGAGCAAAATGTACTTTCAATTAATGATTAGCTTCGAAATCCTTCATCGCCTGAACGAGAGCGTTGACACCCTCCATAGTCATAGCGTTGTAGCAGCTAGCACGGAATCCACCTACTGAGCGGTGACCCTTGATACCAACCATACCGCGCTCTGTAGCGAAGTCGAAGAATGGTTTTTCGAGTTCCTTGTATTCGTCGTTCATCACGAAGCAGATGTTCATCAATGAGCGAGAGTCCTCTTCAACAGTGCCACGGAAGAGCTTGTTGCGGTCGATTTCTGCATAAAGAACTTCAGCACGCTCATGAGCACGCTTGTCGGCAGCTGTCAAACCACCATTCTTCTTCAACCAGCGAAGGTTCTCCATCATAGCGTAGATAGGAACAACTGGAGGAGTATTGAACATAGAACCCTTCTCAACGTGGGTGCGATAGTCGATCATTGTAGGCAACTCGCGTGGAGCCTTGCCAAGTTCATCATCCTTAACGATGATAACGGTAACACCAGCCATAGAGATATTCTTCTGAGCACCAGCAAAGATAGCTTTGTACTTAGAAACGTCGACAGGACGGCTCATGATATCAGAAGACATGTCGGCAATCATTGGCACCTTTACGTCCAACTCCTTGCGAATCTCTGTACCATAGATGGTGTTGTTGGTGCAGACATGCAGATAGTCAGCATCAGCAGGCACCTTATCCTCGAATCCCTTAGGATAGAAGCTATAGTTAGCGTCAGCCGAGGAAGCAACCTCAACCACCTCGCCGAAAAGCTTTGCCTCTTTCAGAGCCTTCTTAGCCCATGTACCAGAGTTTATGAAAGCAGCCTTCTTAATCAAGAAGTTGGCTGGAATCTGCATAAACTGAAGCGAAGCACCTCCACCAAGGAAGATTACTGAATACCCCTCAGGGATATCAAGAAGTTCTTTGAATAGGGCTACACACTCGTCTACGACGGGCTGAAAATCTTTAGCACGGTGGCTGATCTCCATCAGTGAGAGTCCTGAACCATTGAAATCTAAAATTTGCTTTGCAGTATTCTCGATAACCTCACGTGGGAGAATCGAAGGTCCTGCGTTAAAGTTGTACTTCTTCATCTGACTGAATTTTTAATAATTGGTTGTATTACGACTGCGAAGTTAGGTCTTTTATTTGAATATTCCAAATATTTCTATGAAAATCTACAAAAATTCGCAATATTAAGTGTATACTCTACATATTTATAGCAAATTTACACCATTTTTATACTATTTGCCAATTATTCAGTCTTATTATCTAACACTTTGTACAGAGTGTTCGAGCACAGCATTTACTTTTTCACCTCTTCCCATATTGTTCGTATACCTTTTATCTTTTCGCCCCTTGTCTTTTGTAATACATTCGTCATTTTTAGGCGATTTACGGCTACGTAACAGTAATAGTCTTTCACATCAATTCTTCCGATGTCATCCTTGCCCAACTCGGCTTTTTTGCACAAGAAGCCCACGATGTCGCCCTTGCTGATTTTGTCTTTCTTGCCTTTGCCAAGATAGAGTGTAGCCATGCGAGGTTTCGAAGGCTTTGCATCAGGGTCTACTTCGGGCACATAATCTTCGATCTCTCCCTCCACATATTCAGGAATATATTCGCCCTGCGAAAGGATGAAGAAAGCCCTACCCTCTTTGTCCCATCTTGCCGTACGACCAATGCGGTGGGTGTAGTTTTCTTGGGTTTCTGGAATATGATAGTGAACGATGTTGGCAATGTTAGGAATATCGAGTCCGCGACTGCCAAGGTCGGTGCTCACGAGCACGCAGGCTGAGCCATTAGAAAATCTGTATAATGCAGCCTCGCGCTCCTTTTGGTCAAGTCCGCCATGGAAAGCCGAAACCGAGAAACCATTTTCTGTAAGGAATGCTGCTGTACGCTCCACGCTGTCGCGATAGTTTAGGAACACGATGGTGCTCTCGTCCTTGAAGCTAAGGAGCAGTTGGCGCAAGGTACCGAGTTTATCTTTCTCCTGGCTTTCCACCTTATATATATTAATACGCTCACAAGGCTCTTCCACCAGATAGTCGAGAGTTTCTTTTGTCTTGGCATTGACGAAGCGTGGAATTTCTTCGGCATCGGTAGCAGAGAGCAGAATGCGCTTCTTCAGATTAGGGAATTTCGCCATGAGCTGTTCCATCTCGTTGCGGAATCCCATCTCAAGACATTTGTCAAACTCGTCGATAACGAGAATCCTCACCTTGCCTGTTTCCAGGTTGCCTTTGTCGAAATGGTCGTTCAAGCGACCAGGAGTTCCAAACACCACCTGTGGACACACCTGTCGGAGCTGTCTGTGTTCATCCATCGTTGGGCGACCGCCATAGCACGCCATAGAGCGGAGTCCTGAACCCATGTTTGTCATCACAGTCTGCGACTGCAATGCCAATTCGCGTCCTGGCACCACTACCACCACCTGCAGGTCGTCGCTTGTGCCATCCACGAGTTCTGCCACAGGCAACAGATAGGCCAACGTCTTACCAGTACCAGTTGGCGACAACACCACCACATCGTTGTTGTGTCTCACTATGGTTTCGTAGGCATCCTGCTGCATAGCGTTCAGCGCCTCTATTCCGAGTTTATCTAATATCTTGTTTATTTCCATTATCTTATAGTTCTTTAAATTCGTATTATTTTCCGCCTACATTCTTTATAACCCTATCTATTTCTTCAAACTCCTCACCCATATTTAGGTTCAGATAGATAGTATAAAGCGGCAATCCCCATTTATCTTTCAACGCAGGCAGCGCCTTGCGAGCCTTTTCAAGATAAGGCAACGCCTGCTTATAGAGTCGCTGTTGTTCCTGCTTCTGTCGGTTGCGATTAGCAGGTTTGCCCAGCACGCTCATTTCCACAGCCTTATTAAAACAAGCCAAACCCGCATTCAGCATCACCTCGGCAGCACTATCCCCACGAGCGATGATAGAATCGCAGAGCGCCAGACATTCATCATAGCGCGAGAGATTGAGCAAGATTGTAGATTTTGCAGCACTCAACAAGCTGTCGGCAGGGTTTGCCTTTAACGCAGCGTTGTTAATATCGAGAGCCTTATCCCATCTGCCTTCGCCCGAATAATAAGCCACGAGCTGAGTATAGAAATAAGAATTCTGATTAAAGCGTTCAAAGCCCTCATGAAGCGATTTCAGATAGCGAGTGGTGTCGCCCTCCAAAAGGTATGTAGCAGAAAGATATTGCAACATTGGTTCCCAATATTTCTCTTTCTTCAGCGCCAAATAGGTGTGATGAAAAGTCTTCACAGGGTCTTTCATCTTATATCCGCAATATACAGCCCAGAAAGCAGCCTTTGGCATAAGCGTATCTTTTTCAGCATAGTTGCGACCCGTAAAGAGCGGAGCGCTACCACAATGAATATAAGTATCCAAGCAGTTGTAAGCCTCGTCGTATTTACCCTTGCCTATAAAATAGAAAGCACCATTATATAGATTTGGACGCAGAGTATTGAGCATATCTGCATGTTTTTTGCGATATTCCGGTCTCACCCTACCCTTTTTATCAGGCATAGCATCGATAGAATCAAAGCGTTCCATGTCGACAAACAATCGTCGAGCAATATTAAAGAGCGCTGCCGTATCGTATTTTTGCTTCAGATACAACTTTTCATTACCCTGATCATATTGTTTTTTAATAGCTTCAAACATAGTAATCCAAATCTTCGTCTCACGAACATTATCTGAATCTTCGAGCAGTTTTCTCATCGACTGCTCAGCCTGCGCAAGATTATTGCCAGCCTTAATATTCGCTTTAGCTTGCGACAGCTCCTTTTTCTGCGCCATACACAGCGAAGTCACAGCAAGAAACAGCAGAAGTATAACTTTTCTCATTGTATATTTTTACCTTATTTTGTTCTTTTCGCTATCCGAACAACACCATTTAGCAAAAGAAACCACCATATATTTATTGACATGCAAATATACTCATTTTTCCCGTAACAGCCAAGCATTTAATCACTTTTTAACGGGAATAAACAACCATTTTCCCACAACACCCAAACAACCCCGCACAAACACCCATAAATGCATAAAAAACCACGCCCGGGGCCACACGTACCTTCGCCCTGAATATATCCTTTATTTCTTTTTCAAACCTGTCGGACGGGGCCAATGTCCCTACTCTTACCACTACGTCATCAGTACCGAGTTCGCTTGTATCCACTTCCACGACATAGTTCTTCACCTCCGGGATATTGTCGAGGATGTCGAACAATGCCGGCGGATAGAGCGTGGTGCCCTTGAATTTTATCATCTGCTTTTTGCGGCCGACCACAGAACTTACCCGCACGGTGTTTCTTCCGCAGCGGCAAGGCTCGTCATAATGATATACCATATCACCGGTCTTGAATCTGAGCAGCGGCATTCCGGTCACGCCAAGCGTAGTGATGGTCACTTCGCCCGCCTCACCAGGTCCTACCGGCATGTCATTGTCATCCAGGAATTCGACAATCAGCAGTTCAGGCTGGAGATGCCCGCCATTGAAATACTGGCAGTCCGTGAACGAGTGCTGCATCTCGGTGGATGCATAAGTAGTATATAACTGAAGTTCAGGCCATTTCGAATGAATGACCTGTCCCAATGTATTCAGTTCAAATGTCTTCGGATCGCGCAGCGCCTCGCCGATGCAGACGCATTTTTTCATTGAGCAATTACGGTAGTCGATGCCGTGTTCCTCCGCAAATGCAATAAGTTTCACGAGGAATGACGGCACGGCCATGCCCACTGTCGGATGTATTCTGGAGATGGTGTCCCACTGTAGTTCCGGGATGCCGTTGCCTACCCTGACTACGCCCATGCCCAAGTCCCTGGCCCCTAAGAAATATGCCAACCCGGCCATGAAACGCCTGTCGATGGTCACCATCTCCTGCATTATGTCATTTGCCGTACAGCCTGCCGTCTGAAATGAAAGCTGTTCATTATAAGCAAGATGCTGAAGATCAGCTTCAGTTTCCGTAAAGGTCACCGGGTCACCCAATGTGCCGGACGTGGTGGCATAGTCGATGACTTTGTCCGGTGTGACGCACATGAAATCCGGGCCGTAAAGCTGGAGGTCCTTCTTCGTTGTTACCGGAACATTGCGCAGATCCTCCAATGTCTGTATCGTGAACGGATTTATCTTGTGCGCAGCAAACATTCTTTTATAGAATGGAGAATGGCTCGACAGATACTCGAGCGCCTCACGAAGTCTCCGTTCCTGATACTTCTTGATCTCCGCCTTGGGCAGGAACTGTATTTCCGGATGCTTTTCCAATGTTCAGTTGTTTTTCCCTCTATATCTTTCACTATCTCCCCTCATCTCTCCCGACACAGACTTCAAAATTAGAAAAATTTCCGGCGAAATCAAACAGTATGAAGAAAGATTGCTACAATGTGATTACTTTATATTTAGGAACGAGTGCCTTCATTATGGCCCAACCGATTAGGTATGAGGTTGCACAGACACAAAAGATGATGAAATAGCCGGCCGGCATTCCGCGGAAACCGAGGAAAGTCATATCAGTGACCTATTGCGAGTTTGCCTAAATTGCGTTTCAAAAACGGATATTCAATAAAAACGTTGGCGTTTAGAAGAAAACACTATACCTTTGCAGACGAACAAGAACCAAAAATATAATAAAAAGGTTTCAAAAATATGGTACAGACATCAAGCCAAAGCACTGTAAATAAGATAGAAATGAGGCTTAGAGG
>OQVU01000471.1_pt1 | contig 15113 bp, 8 predicted proteins | sample 1691611 | NCBI WGS metagenome assembly OQVU01 (sample SAMN03418272, study PRJEB22391) | human gut metagenome | biome: human-gut; feature: organic feature; material: feces | host: Homo sapiens | place: Tanzania | collected 2013-01
CGATGGCAAGAATCTGGGTAATGTCCGAAGGCATCACGGACTGCATGATATTCATCGCAACGGACGCAAGTATGGTGGCATAAATGGTCTTGCCGCCAACTCTTCTGTAGGTTCTCATCCTCACATAATAATATTTTCCTGAGGACAGGGAGCTTATCCTGCGTCTGAGCTTTGTGGACTTATTTATCGTTGCCACCTTATATCTGTCAAATTTCGACGTTGTACTGTACTGGATCTGATACCCGCTGACATATCTGACCTTATTCCAGGTTACATCCACCGTCTTTCTAGAATTTGATCTGACCGTTTTCGCTTTGCATCCCGGCATCCTGTACACCCTGACGCCAGCCATATCATATGAGCTCGCCACAGTGCTCCTGAACGCCTTTACGGTGTATGTGTAGCTCCTGTAATCTGTCACTTTCTTATCGACAAATGTGTGTGTGTCCGCTGACATCACCTTGTACTGCTTCCATCCGTTCTGCCCCGGTGCCTTGCGGTATATTTTGTATCCACTCGCGCCCTTTACTTTGTTCCATGATACCTTCACGCCGGAATATGCATTCTTCACGTTGTACTTCGGCTGGGTAAGTCTGACCAGTGCCTTTGTAGCCGCCGGCTGTCCCTCGGCCGTGCCGTTCACGCCCCTCACCGCATATCTGTATCTGATTCCAGCCGCCGCAGTCTTGTCAGTGTATGTTCTGACTCCTGAACCTTTTATCTCAGCTATACATTTGTATGCGCTTGTCGCAGTCTTCCTGTATATCTTATATCCACTTGCATTATCCGCCGAAGTCCACGACAGTCTCAGTCCATCCTTCGCATTTCCAAGACTTTCCACCGCACAGGTTCCAACCTTTGTCTCCGGATGTTTTTCGCCAAATGTATTAGCAAAATAATCCGCCATGTATGGACAACCGTAACCGTAGTATTTATCCTTTCCCGCTGTTCCCAGATCCACGGAATATGATATCAGTCTGCTCTTCAACTGACTACTGTCAAGCTCCGGCTCCGCCAGCTTCACGTAGGCCGCCGCCGCTGATATATGCGGAGCCGCCATGGATGTTCCTGAAGTGGAAAACCCATGATTTGTTCCGGTCTTCCACGCCGATGTTATTTTCGTTCCGGGAGCGGAAAAATCTACAGCATTTCCATAGTAAGAATAGCTATCGTCAAATTTCACCGCATCCGTCGATATCATGCCGGCAGTATCCTCTGTTCCGTCCTTCCGCATCAGAGCCGACACCGTTATCACATCGCTGCTGTCCGCCGGATATGACACGCCATCCACATCTCTAATCTCCCATTTTTCACCATTGCCTGCTGCCACACACATGATGACGCCATTTTCTTTTGCACTCTTTAACAATTTGTCAAGCATCGACCTGGTGTTGTCACTTGCATTTTTACCATAGAAGCAGAAGCTCATATTGATCACGTCCGCACCGCTGTCAAGCGCAGCCATGATTCCCTGCTGTACCGTTGACACCGTGGTTGCTCCCTGACTTGTGAAACATTTGATGATCGTGAGCTGTACATTGTCAGGTGTCGCATCCGCTATGATACCCGCCACATGACTGCCATGCCCCATGTTGTCACTGTAGTCGCTTCGGTCTTCACCCTCGCAGCAGTTCATACTGTCTTCCTCATTTATCCTGCCTTCAAACAGAGTATCCGAGGAATTCACCCCAGAGTCTATAACCGCCACATTTACCTTAGCATCCAGCTTGTACTCTGACACCTCCGCCTTGAGCCTGTCCATTCCCATGTACCTTGTGCCCCAGCTTACAGCCTTATATGTCTCCGATGCGGCAAGCATGGCATCAACGTTCCGCTGTGCAGCATACGAATTTGAATCCAAATCTGAATCCGCCAGCACATCTTCCGAATATACTATCTGATCCAACATACATTTGTCAGGCTCGTACTCTTCCTGAAGCTTTTCGTATGCCTGTTTCGTAGCTTCCTCGGTATCGTAGCCAAGCACATAGTAATCGTATTTGTCATAACAGACGACTGTTGTCGCGCCATAGGTCTCCGGCACTTCATCTGTATACAATATGATCCTGCGAAGACTGTATATGTCGGCTGTGTCAGAATTTACCACATCGGCCTCGTCCATGGAATCTATAAGCTCTGGCACGCTGGTTACGTATTCTACACTTTCATCACTCTGCGTATCCTGTTCCGTCTGCCGGTTCTGACTCTCCTGCGCGTACACTCTGGTGTATGTGCCAGGCACTGCCAGCCCACCTGCAAGCAGCGCACAGGCAATCAGGTACGACCACCTTTTCCTTCTCACCTATATTCCTCCTGTATATAAAAACAGCTCTTTAAATCCACATAGTTATCTTTTAGTATAACATAAATGAGCCGCAGATGGTGAGTAATATCTGTAACCCCAAGCCTCCTCCGCACATATTTTATATCAGAGGTATATAAACCTCTGACAACACAATACGGAGGTAAAGTAATGGCAACATTCACTAATCAGGCAACTCTGTCCTACAACGGAGGATCCACCAATTCCAATATCATAACTGGAGAAATAATTGAAGTCCTCACAGTCTCCAAGACGGCTGTGGTGGACACCTACCGAACACCGGATAAGATCACGTATGTGATAAGTCTCATCAATTCCGGAACTACCACACTCACAGGTCTGTCTCTCACAGATAATCTGGGAGCATATGCAGTGGGAAATACAACAGTATATCCTCTCACATATATTCCGGATTCCATCAGATACTACACCAATGGAACTCTGGTAGCCGCTCCGGCTGTCGGTACTGCAGCTCCGCTGACACTCACTGGAATCTCCGTTCCAGCGGGCGGAAATGCTACTATTATATATGAGACAACAACAAATGAATTTACACCTAGAGGCAATGAGGATTCCGTGACCAACACTGTTACAGTAACCGGCGCAGGACTTGCCAACGCAGTCACTGCAACTGAGTCGGTTTCCCCTGTTGCAGCTCCCGATCTCGCCATCACAAAGTCTGTGAGTCCTAGCGTAGTTGCAGAGAATGGTCAGATCACTTACACCTTCCTTATAGAGAACTACGGCAACACCGAGGCATCCGCAGATGACAACGTCATCATCACAGATACCTTCAATCCGATTCTCACCGGAATCAATGTGACCTACAATGGAAAGGCATGGACAGCACCAGACAGCTACACCTACAATGAAGCAACAGGCGAGTTCGCAACAGTTGCCGGACAGATCACTGTTCCAGCGGCAACATTCACACAGGATGCAGCCACAGGAGTCATCACCACAACACCGGGGACGGCAACCGTGACTGTCACAGGAACCATATAGCTGGCATGAGCCTGTCTGGGTCGACAACCTGACAGCTTGGGGCACATTTCCCACAAAATAGCAAAAAAAGAAAATTTTGTGCTCAAACTCCCGGATTCCCCCTGAAAAGATACACGACTTCTAATCTATGTATCCTTTTCAGGGATTCGGGGGATTTATAGCACAAAATTTTCTCTTTTTTTCAATATAATACCTAAACGCAGCTTGACGCATCACTCCACATTCTTGAGCGCCTCGTCCATCGGAATCCTCTTTATCCTCTTCATCTGCAACAGTGAGATCACCAGATAGCAGGCAAAGCTGAGCACGAACATGAGTGGGAATATCCATGGTGCCATGTAGATTGGCATCCAGCCGCTTAGCATATCTATCAGCATCGCCCTGTATATCACCTTGATCGACAGGTAACTGAGCAGTATATCAAGCAGCGTCACCACTGCAACCATGACAGTCGTGGATGACAGATACAGCTTACTGATCTCCTTTGTGTCATATCCCAGTATCTTAACCATGGATATGGACACCGTGTTCTTCTCTACTATTAGTTTTGTGAGCAGATATACGAGGAGCATGAACATAACAAGTGAAAATACAACCACTATGTAGAACATGCTTCCCATGGACTTGGTGAGCTGTCTGGACACCTTTATCATGTCATCCTTTGTGATCTCTGACACTACATGATCCTCTATATCGGTCAGCTTATCATTCGAGAAATAGCCGGTGAAGTAATCCTCGTCCTTGTCAAATATTTCTCTGAAATCACCCTCTGTCACGAACACCGCAAGGGCTGCCGGATACACCACAGAACCCGTCACCTTAAGATCATATGTATCATCAGTATAGCTCTCCTTGAGCTTAAGTCTGTCGCCATCAGCTATCTCATATTTGTCTGCGTAGCTGTCAGATACCAGCACATCTCCGTCGTTCAGCTTAACCGGGAAATATTTACTGTCAGAGTGTATTCCATACACCATTATCTCATCATCTATATCTCCGGTTGTCCTTAGCGTCTTCACACAGTAGGTTTCCGCATTATTATTTGCCGTCTCCACCTGTGAATCCAGGACATACTGGTGGTCAGCTATCATATTATCCAGTATGTCATTCTGATAGTGCTTCAGCATAGGATTCAACATAAGACCGAACATCAGCAGAACCTGTGCGAAGTAAATTCCAATAAGCATGACCACATAGCCCGGAATGTTCTGAAGTATGACACGGGTCTTGAACCTTGTCATGAACTTCCAGTGAGGCAGCTTCACCGCCTTCTTTCTCTTTGATCTGCTGAGATCATGTCTCAGGAATCTCAGTGGTGAGAGCTTCAGTTTGCTGTTTACCACTAACAGGTTCACAACAATCATGATTATAAGAGGTACGACTGTTGTAAGCACAAATGCATCGGCATTCCAATACGTCACATACTTAGTGAGGGAATAGCTTGCATAGTAAAGCTGTGCCCCAATATCCTTGAACACCGAATAGCCCAGCACGTTTCCCACCGCTGATGCCACAAATGTAACTATGACAGGAAGTGATATGTAATGAATAAGCAATTCGCCCTTCGTATATCCTGAAGCCCTCAATGTTCCAATAACCGACGCTTCCTTTGTCAGAGTGTTGCTGATGGTTACCGCAAATATAAATGCAAGTATAACTATGACGATGTATTCAAACCATTTCATCATATTTGTATCACTGCCAATATCATCCCCTGCAAAGTTGATCGCCTGGTTCTGATACCTTGGAATGTAGGTCTCCACCGTAATGCCGTTCATGACTGCCTGTGTATACACAGTCTCAAGAAGGTCATCCGCCAGCTTTTTCTCATCGTTCTCCTCATCCGGCATTCCATCATCGTACATCCATGAATACGACCAGGTCTTATTTTTCTCCGGAAGATCATCAAATTCCTCATTTGTCACAACGGCGATTCCAAATATCGTGGCATCAAACATGGTGTCATTGTTGTTCTGGAACATGGTGCTGTAGTCGGAGAGGGCCACAAATCCGCACACGCTGTATACCTTGTCACCCGCTTTTATATCATCACCGATCTCTATATCGTTGTTCACCGCATACATTCTGTCAATGGCGATCTCATCAGTTTCTGCAGGAAATTCACCATCCATCAGACAAATTTTATTTACATCGTGTCTTGGTGCAAATATCCTCAGTGTCCTTACCCCACCATCTGCAGCGTCATTTTCAGAGTCTGATCCGATCTTACTCATAGGCAGTTCATAATACGACATGTCATAGAGCGTCACGCCCGCATCCTCTATATTATCCTTCATATTGTCTGACGCCTCATCCGACAGATCAAAATGTCCATCCTCCACGTTGTATTTGTCAAATGTATTGTCGTAGGTTTTCTTCATGCTCTCACCTGCAACCATGAAGCCCGACACCATTCCCGTCGTGATGACCATGAACAGGAATATGACTATATATTTTCCAAGCTCTTCCTTCAGTTCCTTTGGAATTCTTCTCCACAATGGATTTCTCATAACAGATCCCCTTTCCTATTGAACATCTACCCTGTCTGCCCAATTACCAGTCAAGCTCTACAGCGGATATCTTGTTCTCATTTACAATGTTGCGTCTTATCATGCCGTCCCTGAGCTTCACAGTCCGGTCCGCCATATTCTTGATGGCATCATTGTGGGTGACCATGATTATTGTGTTGCCATACTTCTGGTTCACATCCTCTATGAGCTTAAGTATCTCCTTGGAAGTGTTGTAGTCAAGGGCACCTGTCGGCTCATCGCAGAGAAGTATATCAGGATTCTTCACGATTGCCCTTCCAATTGAAGTCCTCTGCTGCTGTCCACCCGACAGCTGATTCGGGAGCTTATGTCTGTGCTCATAAAGCCCCAGAGTCTTTAACAGATCATCAACATCAAAAGGATTATCACTAAGGTATGCTCCAACCTCCACATTCTCCTTTACATTGAGATTAGGTATGAGATTATACATCTGGAATACATAACCGAGATGCTTTCTCCTGTATCTGGTCAGTGTCTTCTCATCCATATCCCCTGTCTTCTCTCCATTTATGGAGATATAACCGGAATCCGGGCTGTCGATTCCACCTATGATATTGAGCAGAGTTGACTTGCCAGACCCCGATGGGCCAAGCAGCACACAGAACTCGCCCTTTGCGACCTCAAAATCAATCCCTTTAAGTACCTCTGTTCGGTTCTCCCCTGAACCGAAGCTTTTCTTTATCCCACTGATCTTCAAAAAACTGTTGTCTCCCATGATTCTCTCCTTTTCCACATTTTATATTCTCCATAAACGCATCGCATAGCTCTCATGCCGTACGTCAATATTTAAACACATGATTATATGTTCATATATTTATTAACACATATGTAGGCTCTGTGTCAACTATGTTAGTGATAAATAATATCAATTATTCTTTTATACACATTTACAGGAGCATTTGGGGATATCCCAGAAAAAAAGAGAAAACCACATTCACATCATATTGATCTGCCTGCTGTTTTCTCTTTTTTACATCTGATACCACACATGTGGCGATCAGAATCTATATTCTCTTATCTCACAGTTCTTTATGCCAAATGCTGCGAATTCCTCATTTGTCATATCATTGAAATACGACTGTACTATTCTTGATATTCCATTGTGTGCAACCAGAAGATATGTCTTCCCGTAATCTTCCGACTCAGCCTTAAGCTCATCTAACAGATTGTACACCCTCTGGCACAGATGAACCATGGTCTCTCCGCCCTCATAGTGATCCAGAAAATGTGTCTTCGCCCGGGCGAATTTAGCGCCATTTCTGGCTGTTCCCTCGTATTTGCCAAAGCACTGCTCGCGAAGCCTCTCCTCGGCTCTCATCGGAATGCCGGTTATCTCCGATATGTGCCTTGCTGTCTCTGAGGCACGCACCAGAGGCGAATACAGTATCTCATCTATGTGATAATCTCCGTTCTTTATAATCTCACCAAGCTGCTCTGCCTGCTGGTGACCAAGCTCCGTAAGTTCGATATCCGTAGCTCCACATATCTTATTCTCCACATTCCACACAGTCTGGCCATGTCGTGTGAAGTACAGCCTTGGGCCTGGGTTCTCCAGCTCTGATACTTCACGATCATCTGTTTTGTATTCCCCCATAGGTTCTCTCAACCCGAACCGCTCCACGAGCACCGCCTTTGCATCGCCATAGCCCTGATTGATCCTCTTCTCCACGCCCTCTGGTGAGAAATCCAGCATGCCATCTATGGCACCACCAAGAGGAATGGACGGATATATATGTATCATCTCTGCGTCATCGTATCTGTCGGTCTTCCTCTCATCGAGATGCACCACGACAAATTTTCTGTAGCCCTCATCATAGAGAGGCTGTATTGGCACATTGTCTCCCCCAAGGAAGAAGCCTCCATCATAATACTTTGTCTTGTCTATCGTCTCCATAGGGAATATGACAGGTATGGCTGAGGAAGCAAGAAGTATACGCTCTATCTCCTCTGGTTCCATGCCTGACAGCTGGAATCTCTCAGGGGTTGGCTTGCCCTCGACGTTGAGACATGTCGCATAACAGCTCATGTTGCTGTTCGATACACCATCAAGCACTGGTGAATTCTCCAGTATGTCCATAAGTCCTTCTCTGGAGAAGAAGCCATCCTTTATCCTCATTCCCTTTGCAACTGCATCCAGTCCTATGCTCTCTATGGCGTTCTGTATGACAGTGTTGTCTATGGTCGTAAGCTTCTCCTTGATGGACTCGAACCATTTGTTGCGTTTATCCTCATCGATATCCTTGTTGGAAAGTATCCTGTCGTTGGTTATGTCGTACCACATCTGTGTAGCCTTATCCAGATCACCACACGCATACAGTGCCGCGTTCAGCGCACCGACTGAGCTTCCTGACACCGCCTTTATATCGATCACATCCCTGTATTCCTCCAGCGCTTTCCACACACCGATCTCATAGGAGCCACGGCCACCACCGCCGCCGAGCACCAGGCCATATCCGTCCTTTACCTGAACCTCCAAAGTCTCGCCCTGTCCGCCCAGTTCCGAATAATGCATCTGCTTCTTCTGCGATATAGTCTCCTCTATCGCCTTATGAAGCTCCCCGGCCTTCTCCTTTATCTCCTCTGTTCTCTCCTGAAGCTCCTGTATAACCTTTTCTTTATCCATATATTAATCCCCCTTACTATTCCATAATAAAGCTGCTCTATCCAATATTGTCATCTGATATATCCATCAATTATGATCATATGTGTGTTTCATTTTAACATGTCAGCAACTATACCCACAACCTTCTACTCACTATATTCTAAAGCTTTACCATTTATAGAACATTTATTTACGCTTTATATATTATTTCTTTTATGAACATATTTCTTTAACATCCGATACACAGAATGTACACAGTACCATCTTATTATATATACAGATTGATGAGGACAGCGGATGTGCGACATGCCCAGGCAGCACCAGCGTATCTGCCGTCACTCAAACTAACAACAATCCAATTTATATAGATGGGAGGCCGGATACCTCACAAGTCCGGTCACAACACCTAAAACCTTCCTTTATAACTTTTATAAAAAGACGGATATCAGACAATGAAACTTTTACCCATTTTCCATTTCTGACATCCGTCTTTTTGTATATATCAATTATTCTACAAGTATTTGTGCAAGACACTGCCACTCTCAGCCCTGCCGATCATGCTAAGTGCGATCCTGTCTCATGGTGTACCACCATTTGAAAACTGCACTTCCAATGATGATCACATATCCTATAATGCTCAGCACGTCAGGGATCTGATCCAGGAATACAAATCCCAGTATCGCTGCAAATATCACCTGACTGTAGTCAAATACCGATATCTCCTTCGCAGGAGCTTTCTGGTACGCTGCGGTTATGCTGAACTGTCCACCCGCGGCTGCAAGTCCGGCGCAGAGCAGGCATACCGTCTGCTGCCATGTCATCGGTGCGTGATCCACTATGATAAATGGGAGCGTCACCAGACACGAGAACACGGAAAAGCACATCACTATGACCGGGCCACGCTCGCCCTGTTTGCCGAGCTTTCTCACGTAAGTGTAAGCGATTCCGGCTCCGAGGCCGCCCGCCACGCCGACCATGGCGTACAGGAAATCCATATGAAACGATGGTTTTACAACGAACAAAGCACCTGTAAATGCCAATGCCACGGATACCCACTCTATCTTATTTGCCTTCTCCTTGAGCACAAAGTACGATGCTATGATCGCAAAAAACGGAGACAGCTTGTTGAGGATATTTGCATCCGCTATGTTGAGCTTGTCGATTGCATAAAAATTGCAGATAAGTCCTGTCGTTCCACAAATACTTCTCGCCGCCAGCCCCGGCCAACTGCTCTTCTTTATCTTGAATTTCTCCTCGGTTCTCATGAGCAGGATGATCGCCACCACGGCAGCAACCGCATTTCTGAAAAATGCCTTCTGCATGGTCGGAAGATCCCCCGACAGTCTCACGAAGAATGTCATCAGTGAGAAAAAGAACCCTGCCATGATTATGAACAGGATTCCCTTATATTTATCTTTTATTACCAGTCTTTTTGCCATTTGATCAACTCCCGATAATGATAAAATGCCGCCAGGTCCCGCAGCACTTTATCTATTTGAAAGCATCATCCTTGAGCCCATGCTCATACAGATACTGCTCCCACAGACTGTAATACTGCGCCTGCAAATGTATGTCATCCCAGGTATAGTCCTTTACAAGACCACCCTTGCCATCGTCCACAACCGTATTCATATCCAGATAGAAAAGCTTTATTCCATCAGCATATGCAGCTATGGCACCATTCTTGTCATCGATATTGTCATTGTTCACAATATCGTGGCTTGCCGAATAGTCGCTGGATACATGCATGCAGCCCATCATAAAGATCACTGCGTCCGGCTGAAGCGCCTGTATCTGGGCCACCGCATCGATATATGTGGATGCGTATGTCTCCGTATCGTAACCCGCCTCATTTATGCCGAGCATGATGTATATCTTTCTGAATTGTTTGCTCTTAAGCAGCTCTGTGAGTGTCTTTGTTCCATTTGAGGCGATCTTCTCACCCATCAGTCCAAATGAAGTAAGGCCCTCCATATATGCAAATTCTGCATTGTCCAGTCCGGAATACAACGCCAGCCCTTCCACTCTGGAATCACCTATGAACAGAGCATCGTCAAAATAAGACTTGTCAACCTTTATATATGGGTACTGTGTCTCAAGAGCGATCTGTGTGAGATCTCTGTAGCAGCTATTTCTTGCCTTTCTCTTCTTAACCTTCTTGTATTGAGTCTGTCTTGCCACCGGAGCAGCCGAACCGCCTGTATCTATGGTTGCTTTTTCCGTAGTTGCCTTTTCGGTGGTCGCTTTCTCTGTAGATTTCTCTGTTGTCTTCTCCGTGGATGCATTCTCAGATGTCTGCTTCTCCGTGGATTTCACCTCCGTTGTCTGCTCCTCTGCAGCCGCACTGCCCGTGGACTCCGACGTCTGTTCGCTCTTTCCCGGAGCATCCGTGCTTGTTGCGTCAGTTCCGGTTGCCACCCTCTCATCAAGCAATACAGTCTGAGCCATAGGGTGATGAAAACTTACATCCCATTTGTACACGCCAAGCGCAGCTCCCACGTAACCGCCTGCGGTAACTATCACGCCGGATATTATGAGTATCGAGAACAGTGGACAGCCTTTTATCATTTGCCATAATTTCTTCATCTGCCCACCTCCTAAAATCTAAAATAAAGGAATGGATTGGAGCCACCCTTTGCTATCTGATATACACAGAACCAGAACAGTGCGAGCATTATAAGCTTGCATACCCAGTTCTTGTAGAATTTCTCTATGAGCTTTCTAGGCCACGGTGTACAGAAGATCACGCAGATCAGCAGCAGCCACCAGTATGTGTGTCCCAGCATGATCAGCTTGTCCATGGCATGTGTGGTGACTGATCCCTCTATGTTCATGCCAAACATTCTCTTCAGGTACAGTCCCAGAAGCTTCAGATCAGATATGTTAAATATTGTCCATGATATCGGTATCAGGAAGAACATGTACACATGGCCAAGAACCTTCACCTTGTCAAATACCTTGCCAAGGAACAGCTTCTCCATGAGAAGGAACACGAACAGGAACAAGCCCCATATCAGGAAATTCCAGTCCGCACCATGCCACAATCCGGTAAACATCCACACAGTGAACATGGCAAGTATCATTCTGAGCTTTCCCTTTCGGTTGCCGCCCATCGGTATGTACACATACTCTCTGAACCAGCGTCCGAGTGTAACATGCCAGCGTCTCCAGAAATCTGTGAGGGAATGTGCCATATAAGGATCGACAAAGTTCTCCGGTATCCTGAAGCCAAGTATAAGGCCAATTCCTATTGCCATCACGGAATAACCCATGAAATCAAACAGAAGCTGGAATGAATACCCCCATGAACCAAGCCATGCGGTCACAGTGTTTATTCCATAAGGGCCAACCGTCTGCACATCGTTCCACAGACTGGCTATCTTATTTGCCAGAAGCACCTTGTACGCAAGTCCCAATACGAACAGTGTCGCACCACGCTCTATATCGTCCGCCTTGACCTCTCTGTGATCCAGCTCAGGCTTCACCTCATCGTAGTTGACTATAGGGCCGGCTATGAGCTGAGGGAACATGCTCACATATGTTCCGAACTTGATTATACTCTTGTCCGCCTGATATTTGAGCCTGTACACGTCAAATATATACGATGTTATCTGGAACGTATAGAAGCTTATTCCAAGCGGCAGTGTGATCGCCACGCTGTCAAATATCTTTGTTCCCGCTGCAGTGTTTATTATCTCTATAAAGAAGTTGATATATTTGAATATGAACAACATTCCAAAGTCAAACACCATAGCCACCGCCAGCCAGCAGTTTCTCTCAAATGAACAGTCAATCTCCGAATATACTTCTATATCATAAAAACGCTTGATTCGTCTTGCCACCGAATAGTTAAATATAATAGAAAACATCATCAAGAACACGTATATGGGTTCGCCATACGCGTAGAACACAAGGCTGCCTAAAAGCAGTACAACATTCCTGTACTTCGGCTTTGTCACAAAATAGATAAGCAAAAATAAAGGCAGGAATCTAAATAAGAACTCCATGCTCGAAAAAACCATAATACACTCCTTAAATAAATACTCAGTCCAGTGTGAGTATAAATACTTTTACCACTTATGTCAACCGACGCTAATCCTATTTTTTCTTAAAAAAACTATTGTTTTCGACATATTTTCTCACCACCACAACATATGGTGCTTCGCCCATATCCACGCCCCTATTAACACAAAAATGCGTGATCCATATTTCATGGATCACGCATTTTTTCTCTGTTCTATATATGATCATATTAAGATCTTATGATATGACACATATCCCTGTGCCATGTCTCAGCCTCATCTTACAGATAATCAAGTGGGTTGACATATGAGCCATTCAGGAATACTGAGAAATGGCAATGTGTTCCTGTTGAATATCCTGTTGAACCTGCGTACGCAATGGTCTGTCCCTGTGAAACCACATCGCCAACGCTTACTGCAAGTGATGAGTTGTGAAGGTACATAGTCACAAATCCATTACCGTGATCTATCATAACGTAGTTACCACCACTCTCGCCCCACTCGGCTACCGTTACAACTCCTGCATCAGCCGCTGCGATCGGAACTCCGTATGAACATCCTATATCTATACCCATATGATTGGAGCTTGCTCCTGCTGTCGGTGACTCTCTTGGTCCGAAGTAGTCTGTGATAGGTCCTGATACAGGCCATATGAACTGACCTGAACCGGTTGTTGAACCGCCATTGTTACTTCCACTGTTGTCGCTGTCACTGCCTGAGTTATCGCTTCCACCGTTGTTATCCTGCTGCTGCTGTTCAGCTTCTCTCTGCTTACGCTCCTCCTCAAGTCTCTGCTGTTCCTGACGCGCAAGCTCTGCCAGCTTGTCATCCAGCTCTGACTCCTGCTTTGCGTATTCAGCCGCAAGAGCTTTCTGCATCTCAACATCATCACTGTACTTGTTGATCTCCGCATTCTTCTGGCTTATAACATCGTCGAGGTCTGCCTGCTTGGTCTCCAGGTCTGCCTTTACCTTCTCTACATCCGCCAGATCATCCTTGAGTGTCTGCTGATACTCTGCTATGTCATTCTTAGTCTTTACCAGCTTGTTGAGCTGCTTCTGGTCATATGTGCTGAGCTGATCAACATACTCAGACTTGTTAAGACTATCCTCAAATGAAGCCGATGACATAAGTGCATCTATGTAAGCAACATCGCCCTCCTCGTAGAGGTACTGTATCCTCTTCTTCATCGCCTCATACTGATTATCCTCACTGACCTGAGCCTCTGCAAGCTTTGTCTGAGTCTCATCTATCTCATTCTGAAGATCCTCAGCCTCCTGCTTCTTCTCCACGATCTGTGTGCTTATATCTGTGGCCTGCTTATCGAGCTCATTTACAGCCGCTGTAAGCTTGTCTACCTTCTTCTGATACTTCTCTGCGTTTGCATTCGCCTCTTCCTGAGCCTGCTGAGCCTCTTCCTTCTGCTGCTCAACCTCCTCCTTGGTCTCCTCAGCATGCACGCTGAACACAGGAGCCGCAAATATGGATGTAAACGACATGAGCAGTGCTCCGGTAGTAACCACCGCCACCTGCATACCTTTCTTCTTTATCTTGTATAAATCTATTCTCATCATTCATGCCTCCTAAACGCATTTCATAATGTTATTATCTTTTCGCCCTACTTATCGGCATTATAACACATATTGTCCCTAAAAAAGTAATAACAATTTGTGAATTTTTTGTGCATTGCTCTGACCGCATTTAACACTACACTCTCAGGTGCTTTCTTGTGGTAAGAATACTTCCTACCAGACCAACACCGATACCGAGCACAAGTCCCACCGGTACCATAGTCCTGAACAGATCCTGCTGGCTCACAAATGCGAACAGCGTTGTGACAACCTTGAACCTTCCGGCAACGTATGTCAGTATCTTATCGTACATGTAGTACAGAAGGACCAGAGGCATAGCCGAACCGACCGCGCCTATGATCACACCCTCTATGATGAACGGTGCCCTTACAAATACATTTGTCGCACCGATCAGCTTCATGATCCCTATCTCTTCCTTTCGCACGGTGATACCTATGGTGATCGTGTTGCTTATAAGGAAGATAGATACCAGCATCAGTATCACAACTATTCCTATGGATGCATATCCGACAAGGGATGACAGTGTCGTGATGCTGTCCGCAGTCACGTCAGAACTCTTTACCTTTCTGACTCCTGAAAGGCCCTGGGCAAATGCCACGAACTCCGGCTGTCTTGATACATCCTTGAGCGTGATCTCATATGACGCAGCATTCTTTAACGGGTTATCTCCGCCAAATGCATCCTTTGCAACCTGTGGATCATCGTAGTTCTGATCTGCAAACTTGTCCCATGCATCATCGGCTGAGATGAAATCCATCGTCTCAACATAATCGACCGTTCTTATCTGTTCACCTATGAGCTGTATGGTCTCATCGGACGCATCCTCGTCAAAGAATACAGATATGGTGACTGTCTTCTCAAGTTCCTGCATACCTGACTGGAAGTTTACAACCACCGCATATATGATTCCGAAAAGGAACAGACATGATATGATGGTTCCCAGTGATGCAAGTGAGAACAGTATGTTTCTTCTTATATTCGCAAAGCCCTGTCTGAGGATATAGAAAAATGTACTAATCT
>OQVU01000475.1_pt1 | contig 15020 bp, 11 predicted proteins | sample 1691611 | NCBI WGS metagenome assembly OQVU01 (sample SAMN03418272, study PRJEB22391) | human gut metagenome | biome: human-gut; feature: organic feature; material: feces | host: Homo sapiens | place: Tanzania | collected 2013-01
GCTATGAACTAACGACGATCCGGTTGGACGAAGGCCGTTTTTTAAGGCCGCTGACGGACCCTGAACGTGTCGGAGGTAAAATTTGCTGGTCGGACTTTGTCATGCTGACAGAGTGCGCGGCAAGCGCTTCTACGGTGGTGAAATACATGGATTAGAAGGCTGTTAAATCTTTAATTATCAATAAAATAAATTGAAATAATCCTTTGTGGTTTCAATTATTTTTCGTACCTTTATATGCAGGAAAACGAAGAATATGAGAGCCGAAGAACAACTCAAACTGGCGTATATGACCATTGCTGAACTGAAGGGTCAGAATGCAAGGCTGATCGATGCGGTAGCCGCCTTGGAGCGAAGGCTTGCCGAATCTGACGGTCGTGACCGGAGAATGGTTGAGGAGTTCTATAAGGGGATGATAGAGGATATGAGGGCGGCTCAGGAAAAGACTCGCGCATCTTATGAAGGCCAGTTGTCAGACTTGCGCAAAACGATATCGGAGCTGACCGCTCAAATCTCCGCCCTTGCGCTCAGCGGTAAGGTAAACGCCGGTAAGCTCTACGGCCGCAAGTCGGAGAAATCAAGTCGTCTTGGCAAGCGTCGTGATGACGATGATCGTAACAGCGGCAAGGACAACTTCGATGGCACTGCGGGGTCTGACAGTGGAGCCGATACTGAGGTTCCGCGGAACAATCCATCTTCCGGAGACACTGTGAGTGCCATCCAGAAGAGGTTGCTCAGGACTCATCCCGGAAGTGAGGTGAAAGTTGAGCGCATCGATTACTCGAAAGCGGCTGCATATACGGACAGTCCGACATATCACAGGCTTGAGGACTACTATAAACTGCCGGAAGGAGCATATTATGTGACAAGGAATGGAAAGATAGACAAGAACTTCGTGAAGGTTAACTTGTTCACCCCGGCGAAGGTAGAGGAACACATCTACGAGACGGCCACGGTACGCTTCGGCAATGAGGAAAACATCAGGACACTGGATACAATAACGGTGGACCGCCCGATAGCAGGTTGCTGCTTCGGTACAGATATCCTTGGCTACATATTGATGGAGAAGTTCTGGTATAATACTCCGTTCGAGCAGATAGCGAGGAAACTCAGGGCTCTTGGCCTACGGATGTCGAAATCGACTCTCGGAGACAATATCCACAGAGCCATTGAGTATATGCGCGGCAAGATGAGGGAATATTGGGAACGGGCAATGTTTACAGCAGGTTACTGGATGATAGACGAGACTCCCGGTCTGGTAGGATGCGAGGATGCCGACGGCAACAGGGTCTATAGGAAAAAGTACTTCTGGAGCATCACAGCCAAGGTGCTGAAACTCTCCTGGCTGTTCTACGAGGAGGGCAGTCATGGCGCGAAAGCCATCAAACCGTACCTTGAGAAGTTCATCGGGTTCTACACAACTGACGGATATGTCTGCTATAAGGTGTTTGACATGACAGACGAGGAACTGGCGAAGCTGGAAAGTCCTCCTCATGGAGGAGTCAAGAAGAGGAGTGCCTGTCTCGTTCACATTCGACGTCTGTTTGTTAACGCATTGGAAGAGAACTACGATGAGGCGATGTGGTTCATAGACAGAACAGGGATGGTCTTCGCAAAGGAACACTGCTTCAAGGAGCAGGACATGACAAGCGCTGAAAGATATGTCGCCAGGCTCAAGCCGGGCAGCACTGCCGACTTGATGCGATCGATAGAGGAGAGACTTGCCGACTATGCCCTGTCTGATGATGCCGGATGTGGTGAGCTGCTGAAAAAAGCCATGCGATATGCAAGGGCCGAATGGCCGGCGATGAAACGTGTACTTGAAAGCGGAGATGTCGAGGTGTCGAACAATATCAGCGAGCAGAGCGTAAGGAAACTCAAGATGAACCTCCGCAATGCCGGCAATATCGGAAGCGAGAGCTCTGCGGTGGACAACGCCTTCATGTACTCGGTGATCGAGAGCTGCAAACACAATGAAATCGACCCTGGCAAGTACATCAGCTATCTTCTCGGCAAACTGAAAACCGCCCATGAAGGCGAGGACCTGACAGCCCTCCTGCCGTGCTACTGCAGCATGTAAACCCTTAAAATTAACGATTGTTAAACAAAATCTTCCAAATATCCGCTGAAAATCAATGGGTTGGAGAAGTGAACGCTTACCGTGAGGGTTTTAATTTGCCACATGGGGTTCACATCTGTTCCTCTGAATCGTCTGATATCGAATGATTTCTACGCTTCGTCAGGTATCTGTCGTACCCGGTTGTAGAGCCTCATGTTCTCTTCGTTATTTTCGTAATTATTTGTGATTTTGAATGATTTCTGCCCTTCAGGGAATGACTCTCCACGGCGGTCTCCGCCGTTACGTTCGCATAGTTTGTGAGGGGAAAGGTAGATACAAGGAATGACAAGAAAATTGATGCATCGCAGAGTGTGTCAGACTTTTGAAGGCATAACTTCGAAGTAATGAGAACGTCTCTTGGCATCAACTGCCTTACTACCTTCGCGAAGATGGCTGGTGAAACCGAAGTGAAAAAGTTATTCGCGAACATCCAGTTCGCTTAATCATCGTACCTTTGTGCTGAAATAATTGAAATAGTCTGGTAAATCGTATTTGGATACGAGATTATTTCTTACCTTTAAGAAATTTTGATCTATTATGGCAGATATTCGACTGAACAAGATTATCAAGAAATACAATATCGGGTTGTATACCGTCATTAGCTTTCTGGAGTCCAAAGGTGTCTATGTAGATTCGAAGCCTAACGCAAAAGTAAGCGATGCGTTGTTACCTTTGTTTGAGTCTGCGTTTGCTGGGGACAAGAAAGACTTGTCAGAGTATGAGCGGCAGGATCAGCGCCATACAGAAAACATCAGCAAGAACAATGATCTGGAACTTGCTGACTCTTCTGTGAAACAGAGTTTGGAACAGGAAAAACAGACTATAGAAGAAACGGAAGTCACCCTTAAGGTGGAGTCCATCGGTTTCCCGTCCAGGGTTGTGACTGAGTCTTTCGGTGATTTCAAGGCCGGAGTGCTTTTGCCGCAGCATATCACCAGCGGTGGTCTGTCGATTTCAATGGAGTGGCTCTCCTCTCTGTCGAAAGGGCTGTTCTCAGTAGGTGAGGAATACTCTTTCACTGTTCTGGGCCACCTCAGCAATGGGGAATATGCTATCCTCGGCTATGACATTGGAGAACTGAAGCAGCCTTTTCTGGAGGCTTTTGAGTCTTTGACATGCGGTGATATGTTCAAGGTCGCCATTTGCGGAGAGACACCGAACTGCTACATCGTGGATATGGTTGATCTTCCGTTCAAGGGAGTTGTTTTGAAGAACTCTATCGATACGGAGACAGACCTTGATGAGGACAAGACAATTAGTCTGCAGTTGGCCGAGAAGGGAGAAACCCCTCTTGAGATGCTGACATTTGTAAAGCCCCTTGTCCTTGCAAAGGAGGAAGATCCCCGAGAAGTTGACGACCTGGTAAAGGATTTCCTTCTTCCGGAGGAGCTGGATGTGATATCAGAAGAGGACATGGCCATTGTAAACTACCTGCTTGCCAACCACCCTTCAGTCAAGAGGGAGAATTGTAATCAGGTGCGATGCGACATCTTCTGCCGAGTTCCGGAAAACAGCCCGATGCTGGCGTATCTGAACACACATCCGGGATATCTGACAGACCGCTCTTTCTGGATCAATTCCTACATAGACAGGGAAAGCGGAAAAGAGAAGATAGTTCTGTTCCATTCAAACCCTACGGTAACTATTGAACTGACGAAACTTGACGATAGCCAGTTCGTGGTATCAAGTTTTGACTCACAGTCGCAGGGGGCAACGCGAACAATAATCAAGAAGAACAACAAGAGGGCAAAACTCTTGATTTCGTCCCAGTATCTGCACTTCATTTCAAGGTATGAGGGCATTCCATCGGACTATAGCACGGCATCAGTCCTCGACTTGATAGCGAAGCTGTACGATGTGAATGACAGGGTTTTCTATGGCTTGAAGAACGCCATTGCAAAAAAGACCCTTGCCAGTGCGGAAGATTATACAACACTCGGAAATTATCTGGGCTACCAGATTACACAGGAAAAGGAAGGAATCTCCGACCCAGTCTTCATTGAAGCCGCCCGTTTGTCTCCGTGCGCCGGATCTGCGATTGGTGATGTTTCACTGAAACTGGAACTCAACCAGCAGGATATTGATGATTTGTTGGGAGAGGATGAAGACGGTATTGATGGCCTGCATGTTTCAATTGTTGATGAATCCGGAGAGTGTGAGCATAAGGTTGGAGTACTCCATAGTGACGGTTCGAATGCGACTCTGGTTTTTCTGAATGGTCATGTGGATTTTGATGATTATCTGGCTGGGGGAATCTATCTGCGTCGTCGTGCCAATACAAAGCATCTTGAGATTCAGAGGTGGGCTCTTAATGAATTCGTGAGGAAGGATTCGTTGGGCATATATCAGGACCTTATCAATGACAGGCTCACACCGATAAACGTTTCCAAATATGATAGCCTGCAGTATGTCAATCCGATTTTTGACAGGGCGGGAGACGACAACAATCAGACTCTTGCAGTAAAGAAAGCTCTAGCGAACGAGAATGTGCTGCTTATCCAGGGGCCTCCAGGTACAGGTAAGACAACTATCATTGTCGAGATTATCAATCAACTGGTCAAGGAAGGCAAGAAAGTCCTTGTATGCAGCCAGGCGCATGCTGCAGTAGCGAACATATATGACAGGCTTGACAAGCAGAAATTGGATATCCTCAGACTTGAGGATGCCAAAGAGATATCGGTATCTACCAAGAACTTTGATGCGGAAGTATTCTCTTCTTTCCTTGAAAGAAACAGAGTCATCATCAGCAAACTGATGTCGGGTGTTTCCAAAGAGGATGTGCAAGGCTATATTTCCGGCATTACATATGAGAAGGGCGGAAAGGAACTGGAGAGACGGTATCTTGATATGCACAGGCATCTCCTTACCTATTTCATGGATCAGGCATGTCTGGATAAGGACAGAATCATGACTATACTTGATAATCTTGAGGTGGAAATTGCATCGATCAACGGCTATATGCTTGAGGCAGAGATGTACAGGGCAAAAGATGTTGTGATGGGGACCTGCATCGGTATCGGTATGAACAAGGTTCTGAAACAGGGTGGTGTCAGATTTGATACTGTAATCATAGACGAAGCCGGGAAGGCCAATTTAGCAGAGACAATTGTTCCGATGCAACTTGGTAAGAGGTTCGTCCTTGTGGGAGACCACAAGCAGCTTCCTCCGTTCATTGACCGGCAAGAGATAGCTGAGTACGTAGATTACGTGAATGATTCTGATAATGAAGGAGAAGATGATGCAAGACTGAATGAGAAGGATGTGGTATTGTCTCTCAGCAACTCCCTGTTTGCGGACTTCTATAATCATGAGCACTTTCCGAAGGAGAACAAGATAACCCTGAATTATCAGTTCCGTATGCACCCTGAGATTTGCAACTATATATCCAAGCTCTTCTATGGCGGAGATCTTAAGTCGGGAGAGGGTACTGAAAAACAGAATGTCTACGTTGACGGATATAAGAATCCTGTGGTATTTGTTGATACCACAACATCGAGCTACGATCCGGAAAATGATCCGAAGGAATCAAGCGCAGGAGACGGTAGCATCTACAATGATATGGAGGTGAGCATAATCTGTAATAAGATCCTTCCTGCGGTACAGGAGGCCATGGCAACAGATCCAACCCTCAAACTTGGAATAATCACTCCATACAAGTCCCAATACTACAGATTGCGTTCGCATTTGAGGGATTCCGAGTTCAGAGACTGTGTCCATACCATAGATTCGATTCAGGGTAGTGAGTTTGATATAGTCATATTCTCATTCGTTAGGTCTTTTACAAAAAGATCGGGAAAGACCGTCGGATTCCTCGATGATATGCGCCGTTTGAATGTATCGTTGAGCCGTGCGAAAAAGAAACTCATCCTTGTGGGTAATCTGAATACCCTGCAGCGTCCTGAGGCCCACAATGACTATGGTATCCCTGATATGGTGAGCCCTGTCAAAGTGTTTGAGTCGATTGCAACAAATACGAAGAAGTTCAGCAACGCTACGGATTATGAGCGTTTTCTGGAGACAAAACCTCAGATTGGACAAATTTATAAGGACGTAGATTTTGAGATTCGAGACGGAAAGATAGTCTTTGACCTGAAACTTGGGAACGGGACAATGAGATTCTCCATGCCTGACAATGGATTATCTAAAAGAGAGCATCTTGATGTCGTTTTCCGAGGTCTTAGAGAGCGAGACGGAAGGCCATTGTTCTATCCTGCAGACCTTGAGCATTTCAAAGAGAGTCACAATGTCGGCGATGTCGTAGAGGGCGTTATCTCAAAGATTAAGAAGATAAAAAAATTTTCTTTTATCACCATTCGCGTCGGAGATGTTTCCGGAATCCTTCAATTAAGGAACACGAATGACAGTGATACTATAGATTATCATGAGGGGGACCTAATAATGGTGGTGATATCTAAATTCAATTATGAAAAAAGGAGTCTTCGTTTCTCCATACCAATGTCTGAACGTTTGAACAGACTCGAAAGAGGCTTTGTGCAATTCTCGGCAACGGTAAGGGAAAAGAAGAATTTCCCAAATACGTCTGTAGAAATGGAGAACGGAGAGGTGATGGATATCTCATATGATATGCTTTGGAATGTTGGCATGATTGGAAGTTCATATGACCTTGTTTGCTTCCCAAGACTCAGTTTCGCTTTCAATGATAGAGCGTTTCAGAATTTCACCGGTTGCCATCAGGTCAATGAGAGGATTGACGGTGTAGTCGTGTCTGAATCTGATTCTAGATATTTCGTTGAAGTAAAAGACGGAGTTTACGGATTCATAGCCAAGAGCTATCTGCAGCAGAAGGATAAAAAGCTTATTTGCGGAAATACCCATACTTTCCGTATTAACAGATTTGATAACAGCAAAAAAAATATACTGCTCGGCTTATGATGTACCAACCATTCAAAAGAATATGTGAATATGGTGAATCTCTGGGATTGACCGTGTTCGGTGCAGTGAAGGTTCAATGCCCTGTATGTGTGTTGCACCTGAAAATGTTGACCAAGGACAATGATCCGTTCTTCCCTATTGAGCGTGCGATTTTGAACTACATCGATATGTCTCCTAATGCGAATTTGTCGTATCTGTCAAATCTTATCGGTATGGACATAGACTTCGTGAAGTATCTGGAGAAAGGACTTCGTGATGATAATATGATAACTGCAGACGAAACTGGGTATCACATTACTGAAAATGCCAGACGCAAGTATTTGTCTGCTAACGGAGAACGTCCTGATGTTACTGTTTACGGAGATGTGGTGGTTGACGGACAAAGCCTGGAGTTGCTGGATAAGGAATTCTATGCGGCGAGAGCGTCTTATAGTGATAGGAAGAGTGAAATGATCATTCCCGAAGCCATATTGAGTAACGATGATCCCAAACTTCAGCGTGCTTTGAAGTATCTTGAGAAACTCCCGGCAAAAACGAAGGCAGAGTACTTTCTCGAACGCGAATCCCATGATTATGAAATAGTCTCGTACGAGATGAAGAGCATAGACAATGTTTATATTGTCTTCAGTCATGACAATGAGACAAAGAAGAACCGGAGGGATGTCTTCTTCAAGGACCGTTTCATTCCTGATGTTGATTGTCTGAAGGAAGTGAAGGACTTCTATTATCTGTCCATTAGGGACGGGGAATGTCACAGTAGTGAAGGATATGTGCGCAAGGAGGGAAATCCTTTTTTCTTGCTCCCATTCACGGAAATCAAAACTTTCTTGCAGAAACGGTATTATCTGGACTCGGTCAACGATGATGACTTCTATCGTGATTTCAAGTCGACGTCTGCAAATGGGTATCCTCTTATTGTCAAAGTGACGGAAGATATGCTTCGCCGGTCATCTGAACCAGTAAAGATTCTTAATGATGCCATGTTCGTATGTTTTGATGTCGATGTTCGTGAAGGAACTTACAACGGAAGGAAGGGCGGGTTCTTTATCGTTCAGGTTGAGAATAACATTCCAAGTACTGTAGAACGTTATAAGGCCCTAAAGGAGTATGTACGCAAGAATGGGAAGATAACAATGGACTTCATAAAGGAGCACTATCCTGAAGGAGATGATTGGAGAAGGAAATTTGTCGATTTGGGCCTTTATGAAGAGCTTGAGGCTTTGGATATTGAGCAGTTCATTCAATAACTAGTAACTGAAGGAAGATTATGAGTAGTTTTTTGTTTAATGATTCAAAGAATCAGATACTTACCAAAAAGATAGTCGAGATGATCGACAGCGCTTGTTCATATATCAAGACAGGAAATTTTCTGTTCCAGGATCCTGTTGTTATTAATGCCCTCTGTGATGCACTTGATCGCGGAATAGCCGTGTTTATAATCTCCAATATCACAGAACATGATGCACATATGGCAAGTCAGGAAGAGGGTGGATATGTTAATACGCATGAAGCAAATCTGAAGAGGCTTCGACGGAAGGGTGCTCATTGTCGCGGACTCGATGACCTTCACGCAAAGTTCATTTTGCGTGATGGCAAAGAGGGACTCCTGATGAGTGCGAATTTTTCCCCGAACAGTGTAAGAAGAAATATTGAAACCGGAGTCATTCTCGGTGAGGATGAACGGAATGACCTTGAATATACCTTCAATAAGCTTTTTCTCAATTCCGATGTCCAGGGGTTGTCTGGAACAAGCGAAATAACCCAAATATCAAGAACTCGGTCAGTAATTGACGATGATACATTTGAAGGAGTAGGACTGAACAGTGGCTTGAGGCTTACCATCGCGTCAAACATGAAGAAAGGTCATTCTGCTACAAATCTTAGAAACTGCGTGGTGACAACTATCTATCAGTCGATTCTTGATATAATTGATGACGCGGAGGAAACCCTTGATATCGTCACATGGCATTTCAATGCCTTGAATAGGCTTCCGAAGTTCGAGATGGCTGTTAAGGACGCAATAAGTCGCGGGGTCATTGTCAGATTATACTCAAACTCCAAGGAAAACCACCCTAATCTTCAAAAATCGCTTAATTGCATATCCGAGTTGGAGAGAATCGGCTGCAAGAGTTTCGGCGACAACAACAATCACTCCAAATGTGTGATGTCCGAGTCGAAGGGAATCATATTTACAGCCAATATTGACGGAAATCACGGACTGACAAATGGTTTTGAGGTCGGATGTGTGCTGGAAGATGAAGCATTGGACGAAATGCGTGAATTTGTTGAATCTTTGTTTGAATAAAGAATATGGAAAAACTTTTGGAAGAAAATATAAAGCACTGGTTCGAATTGAGCCGTAGCGGCAGATTTCTGGAAGCGAAAGACTTCTATTTTGATACCCTTTTCGACAATGTGATAGATAACTTTGTCGAGAATACGAAAGGAAAGGCGAAAAAGGTGGATGTCCTTTTCTCTGTGCTCGGTTTCACTCCTGAGCCGATCATACTGACCCAGAGGGCACTTGAAGCAAAGGAGCATGTTATCTTCTACACTGCTACAAAGGATGATTGCTTTGAAAAGGACATTAACCCATATCTTCAGAAATATCTTAAAGACTATAAACTTGTTAGATTTGGGGATGAATCTTTTAAGACTATCTACAACACCCTTTCCGAGCAAATGAAACTGCTTCCGGCAAAGGAATATGCCATTGACATTACCGGTGGTAAGAAATCGATGGTCGCTTCTGCTGCAATCTTTGGCAGGGATATGAACTTCAATGTGTTGTATGTAGATTATTCGGATTACAATCCGGACCTACGTCGTCCTACACCTGGATCTGAGATTCTAAACTGGGTTTATGATCCTTATAAGGATTTGCCAGAATTCTTTTAAAATGATACCGGACCCAAAAGAATTGGCATCTTGCCCCCAGTGCGTCAACAAACACATATACACCACTGAAAAGTTCACATATCGTGCCAACTGGGAGAAGGAAGAGCAATATAGAATAATGCTGGCCGGCGAACCAAAAATTTCGTTTATTATTTCTATTTTGGGGATTAAAAAAACATAGAACAATGCCTATAAACAAAGACGCCCTTGCGAGATACCGTGTGATAGACAAGCTCCTGTCGGATCCTCATAAGACTTACACGACAGGGGAAATCTGTGCAATTGTAAATTGGGAATGTTCGGAGAGAGTATCATTGCGAATGATTCAGAAGGACATCAAATCCCTTGAGGAGGACTTTGGAAAGGCTGTGGTACGCAATGCAGGTGGACGTGCCAAGGTAAAGTATCAAGACCAGTCGGAGCCACTGTTCTATCAGGAATTGACTTCAGATGAGGAGGCCGTACTTAGGGAAGCTCTCAAGACAATGGGCCAGTTTGAGGGCCTTGACAATTTCACATGGCTGGACCTTCTCAAGAAGAAGCTAGACTTCAAGGAAGAAGCAGACAAAAACCCGCTGATTTCCTTTGGAGACAACAGCGTCCTGAAGATCCATCCGACACTGCTTGCCCGTCTTTTCACTGCCATTTCACGCAAGAAGGTTATACGGATCAGATACACACCGTTTAACAGGTCGAAAGGAACATACGATGTCTATCCATATCAGCTCAGGAAGTACAATAACCGCTGGTACCTCCTGATGACACCGGTCGGAAATGAGAAGTTGCCGTATGATCCGAACTTTATTGCGAACTTCGCTTTGGATAGGATGGATTCGGACTTTGAGTATCTGGAGGATATCCCGTTTGTCGAGACAAAACTTAACCTGGAGACACATTTTAATGAGATTGTAGGTATGACTCTCCGTTCGGATGAGGAGGTGGAATACATCTATTATGCTGTTACACCAAGCCAGGTAGAGTATGTCAGGACAAAGTGGATTCATCCCACACAGATGGAGCTTGAAGGGGAGGAATTGAAAAATTACAGGTCGATGTATCCGTCACTGGAGGGTTGGGGCTTCTTCTCCATCGAGTGCCGCCCTAACTTTGAGTTATACACTCTTTTTGCCTCCTTTGGAGAGAACCTTGTTGTCCTTGAACCTACCAGAATCAGGGAAAAGATTGCAGGCAGGATGAGGGCTGCGGCAGACAACTACGGAAAGATATCGGGACAGTAGCCCCAGTCAATGATAATCAGTATTGGATGCCACAGTTCACTGAGATACAGGTAAACCGTGGCATCTCGTTTTATATGTTTTTCTCAACAAACTATCGGCAGTGTCCCATATTTTGCATTCACACGAAATATGGGACACAGCCGATTATTCTAGGGATTATTTTTTTGCTGTATTTTTTTTGCGAACATACATTTCGTTATGCATTCATATCTTTGCATCGTTGGAAAGAGGAGGAGAAGCAATTAAAAATTAATGAATATGAAAAAAGAAAAAGCGACAATCGCTACAGGAACAGTAACAACAGTGGCAGGAACTGCCGCAGCATTAGGTGGCAAAGCTGCTCTTTGGGCAGCGTTCTCAGCAGGACCGGGCGCGGCTTTGACCGGAGCGGCGGAGACATCAGCCTTCTTTGCATGGGTCGGAGGAGGATCGCTTGCTGCTGGAGGTGGCGGCATGACGGCCGGAGCGGCTACCCTTGCGGCTTTGGGACCAGTCGGATGGACAGTGGCCGGAATCGGTACTGCAACTGCCGGAATTGCAATCTACAAGGCGCACAAGCGTAGCAGAAAAGCCAATAACAGATAAAAAAGTCGAAGTATGAAACCCTCAAGAAGCCTAGTATATTGCCTCGAGACCAGGAGGCAGAAGATACTGTTCAAATCCGAATCCAAAGCCGACAATTTCATCAGGTTCAATGCGGACGAGATTCGCGAGAATTCCGGATATGCTCCGGTCAGGAGCTATTACTGCATATCATGCGGAGGATGGCATGTGACACACTTGCCTGAATTCAGACGCGAGAAGACCATCTCCGAAATCATGACCGACAAGATGAATGAAGCCATTGAAAACAGGAAGAAAGCCCGCATGGCTGTTTCTCAGCAAAGAAAGGAGATCAAGAGGCGGAATGCGCTTATTATCGACGATATCAAAAGTTCTTTTGAAACCATCCGTAGTTTTGTCGACTCTGGAGATAATGATAAGGCCGAAGCCACCCTGCTTGAGGCCTACCGTGAACTTCAGTCCATTTGGGATAGCAACGGCAATAGCAAAGTTAAAAGAATCCTGCATCATGGGTTGGACAATCTAGCACTCGGTATGGGTATGCACCCGGTCAAGATTTGCGGATAATCAAGGCAAGCATCTGATGCTGGCAAGACTCCTAAATCAAAAGCACACAAATAAAAGCCCATAAATCTCAATAGGTTATGAATAGAAATATTAAAAAGGTCGCTTATGGCGCGGCCACAACACTTGAAGCCATAATTTGTTTCGCAAAAGCTCATAGCGCAGCAGACTTCATGTACTACATCTGTAGGGTATTCGGCATAGCCTTGCCTCTGCCAGTCGCTGTCGCGCTTCGCATTCTTCTTTTGACGACCGGAGGTCACGCTCTGATTGATGGCATCAAGAAGTTGTGCCCTGAACTGCACAGGAAAATATTCGCTAGAGGCTGACATTAACATTTCATTGTCCTGGTCGGGCTATCACAACCGAGAAGCCCGACCCAAGGATGACAAAACAAAAAGCACAATTAGGCTCAACAATAAAAAATATTGAATATGAACAAGTTAGACTTTATCAACACCTCCTCCAACGAGGATCTAAGGACGCTTTGTGACATCATTACACTTGATCGTAACGGGAGTCCGAGGCTCACTGAGGAGCTGACGGGGACGGCTGGCTATCGGATGAATTATCCGGGCAACATGAGGGCTCTCGCACCGGAGATGGTGGATGAGTTCCGGAGGTTTGGAGGCAACACTTTCGCCAACATTGTCCGGGGAGAGGGGCCGGAATATTCAGAGATTCTTCGGGATGTGGCTAAAAGGCAGAAGGTCAAAATCAAGTCTGGAGATTCCGACGAGGTTATCGAGCGGCATCTGCTTGAGAAGATGTTTGACAACATCTCGAAGACGATGACTGATGAGCAGCTTAAAGAGATGATGGATCAGATGGGCATTCATCTCAAGTACTACTCACGCGAGGCTGCGGTCGCGGCGCTTCAATTGGCTATTCGGGAAGGAGGGTTCGCTTGTTACAAGTGGCTTGTTGTGGTCGCGAATGCGTTAGCGAAGTTCCTGACTGGCAGAGGTTTGACAATTGCGGCCAATGCGGCTTTGACCAAGTGGTTGTCTGCGTTTGCCGGGCCGATCGGGTGGGCGGTTACTGCGCTTTGGACTGTCATCGACATCGCCGGGCCGGCTTATCGTGTGACGATTCCGGCGGTGATTCAGATTGCTTACATGCGACAGAAGCCGCGATATGCGGGGCTGCTGACGGCATAATTGTGACCTTTACGTAAAGGAGCGGCGCTTCGACAGGCTCAGCGACCGCTCTTTTTTGATTACGACAAGAAGTCTCGGCGACATTTTGGAATATATTCGTTGCCGGAGAGGGACTTGTAGAGTTGCAACGGGAGCGCTTGCGGGAAATTTCGCGAACGACGAAGACGACTACTCGGAGGAAGGCTTGAAGAGGAGGGCGGCGAGGTCGTCAGCGGTGGTGCCACGGAAATAGGAGGCGACGGGCTGGGACGCAAGGAAGGCCTTTATGTCAGCGGGATCGTAGCGGAGGCCGGTCATCTTGGCGGCAAGCTCCTGGGCAGGGGTGTCGAAGAGGAAGTCGCCGGAGAAATCCAGACGGGCGATCAGGCCGCGGTCCACACGGATGTCGGCCTCTACGTTGCCGCAGGCCAACTTGGCCTTGCAGCGGAAATCGGCTTCGTGGGAGTGACCATAGATGAAATCCCAGGTGGAGAACTTCTCGTCGGCTTGCTTCCGGACCTCAGCGATCTGCTCGGCGGAAAGGGGCATCTGGCCATCACCTGCTGAAAGAATCTCCTGAAGCTTGGCCTGGAGTTCATCCAAGGAACTGAACTGAGGGAGATATCCCTTCAGGTTGGCCACACGGCTCTTGACCGAGGATATTCCCTTGGCCTGCATCTTCGAGGTCGGAGTGTCGAGCACCTTGATAAGAGTGTCAAGATCAACGTTGTACATCAGCGTGCCGTGGATGATCTCCTGATTGTGGGAGACACGGCGGGCATAGCCGGAGACCTTTCTTCCTTCCACGAATATGTCGTTGCGGCCTGTCAGCTCGGCGGGTACGCCAAGGCTGCGCAGAGCGTCCACCATTGGTTGCGGGGACGGATTCTTGCCGATGATCGTGTAGTTCATGTTCTGGAGATCGTGATAGACGGCCCCGCCACCGGTCACACGGCGGGCCAGCGTGATGCCGTGCGAATTGAGATAGTCCAGATTCACCTCGCTGTAGGCGTTCTGGTTAAGGCCGATGATCACGGCCGGGCGGTTCCTCCAGAGGAAGAAGTACGGTTCCTCGGACTGGATGTTCTCAAGGCAATATTCATCAAACGCAAGGTTGAAATACGGGTCGGTGGAGTTATTTATCAGATACTTCATATTCGATTACAGGTAGGATATATTTCTTGATTTCGGGGTAATTGGGCAGGTGGGTTCCAGGGTAGGAACGCGACCGACCTGGATAATAAGCCTCAAACTCGTCCTTGCAGTTGACCATCTCGTCACGGTCGGCGAACATTCCGGTGGTCAATGCGACTTCCTCGGAGGCAAGTCCATCAAACTCAACGCTTTCCAAACGAGCATATTCATCGCATAGAGCATCGGTGACGGTGAACGTCAAGGCTCCGTCGCGGCGCGGGGAAAGATATTCACGCTCCCCTATCATCGTGCGCAGGAGACGGGAGATGTGGAAGTCAGGGTTGACGAGGATCTTCCGGTAGCCACGGAGTTTCTGTGCCCAGAATCCGCCAAGGGACAGGCCGACGATGAGGTCGGGGCGCTCGTCCCGGCATATTCCTTCAAGAAGGTTCAAAGCCTCGCCGGGTTCGATGG
>OQVU01000484.1_pt1 | contig 14909 bp, 6 predicted proteins | sample 1691611 | NCBI WGS metagenome assembly OQVU01 (sample SAMN03418272, study PRJEB22391) | human gut metagenome | biome: human-gut; feature: organic feature; material: feces | host: Homo sapiens | place: Tanzania | collected 2013-01
CGGTGTACTTGGTGAAGGTGTAGAGATTCTGGATGTTCACATAAACACGGAGATTCTCAATTTTCGCCTTGTTCAGAAGAGCCTTCGGGAAGGTGTATCCGAGAGTGATGTTCTTGATTCTGAGGAATGAGCCGTCCTCGACATAGCGGTCGCTGATGCGGTCGTTGTCGTTAGGGTCATTGATGGAAGTATGAGGAATCTTTGTTCCCGGATTCTTCACTCTCACATTGTCGATATGGTCATACCACTTGCTTCCGTCAGCATATACGATGGTCGGGTCGATAGGCTCGAGTCTCGCTCTCTTGGAGACCACGCTCTGCAGCTGGTTTGTCCAGGTGCTGTTCATGTGGGTCAATGTCAATGAGTTGTAGTTCATCACCTTGTTGCCGTAAGAACCGTTGAGGAAGATGCTCAGGTCGAGGTTCTTGTATCTGAATGTGTTGGTCCATCCGAAGGTGAACTTAGGAAGCGGAGAACCGATATCTGTACGGTCGCGCTCGTCGATGACACCGTTTTCGTCAACATCCTTGTATTTGATGTCACCCACCCACACTGTATTTCCGCGGCTGAACACACCGTCAGACGGATATTTTGCAGGTTTCGCAGAGTTCTGGATATCATCCAGGTCCTTATATACACCCTCGACCTTGTAGCCGTAGAAGTTGTAGAGAGGCTTGCCGATTTCGGAAACACAGACCACATCACCCCACTGGCCATAACCTACGAGTGTAGCATTTTCTGTATCGGAAAGGCTGAGGAGTTTGTTCTTGTTGAAGGAAATCTGGAAGTTGCTGTCCCAGCTGAAGTTCTTGAGCTGTACCGGATGGGCATCCAATGTGATCTCAAGACCCTTGTTCTCGATGCTTCCGTAGTTTCCTTTAGGAGCATTGAGTTTGGATGAACCGTTACCCTGAGTTCCCATATAGGACGGGAGCTGCATTGACATAAGCATATCATCAGATTTCTTGTAATAGGCATCTACCGTGAGATTCAACCTTCCGTTGAAGAAACCGAGGTCGAGTCCGACATTGTACTGCTCCTGGCTCTCCCATCTGATGGAAGTGTTAGGGATGTTGGACGGACGGAAGCCCATACCGAGTGCGGAAGGCATACGGGTAATGGCCGCACCCCAAGCGTAAGAACCGATGCTGGAGTTACCTGTCTGTCCCCAGCCGAGACGGAGCTTTCCGTTGTCAATGACTTTCTTCACAGGCTCGAAGAATTTCTCGTTGGAGAATCTCCAGGCCAATGCCACTGAATGGAAGCCTGCCCAGCGGTTCTTAGGTCCGAAGTTGGACGAACCGTCATAACGGTAGGTGTAGGTTCCGAGGTATCTGTCACCGTAGTTGTAAGTTTCACGGGTGAAGAAAGATGCCATGGAGGATGAACCGAATCCTGAAGATATTGCAGGAGTTCCGGTAGCGAGAGCCACATTGTGTACCTCGTCTGAAGGGAGGTCGGTGTTGCTGCCGCTCAGGTAGTTCCATCTGGATTCCCAGCACTCCTGACCGACCATCGCCGTAACTGAATGCTTGCCCCACTGGTTGGCATAGGTAAGATAATTCTTGAGCTGCCAGAAATAGTTGCTGTTCTTCTGATAGCTGATGGAGTTCTGGCTGCGCACCCAGCCGCCGAGGTCGATCATCGGCTTGTATCTGTTGGCATCAGATTCTCCCATGTCGAAACCGAGCTCTGTTCTCCAAGTTATGTGTTTTATCGGAGTAAGTTCGGCGTAGATGTTTCCGCTGAGTTTCTTTCTCTTGAGGAGGATCTCATCCATCATCGCAAGCGCTACAGGGTTAGGTGAAGTGTAGCCCTCACGGATAGTGGAGGAGTAGTTTCCGTTCACGTCATAGACCGGGATGTCCGGAATGGTGGTGAGGGAGTAGTAGATGAGACCCTGGTTGGAGTCTGCGAGCTTCAGGTTGTCATTGGTAATGGCATAGGTGGCGTTCACTCCGAGCTTGAGCCATTTCTTGAGCTGTGCATCAAGATTGGTCCTGACAGAGAAACGGTTGAAGTTGGAACCGATGATGGTACCCTGCTGGTCCATATAGGAACCTGATACATAGTACTGCACCTTGTCAGAACCGCCCTGGGCGCTCAACTGGTGCTGATGCTGCCAGGCCGTGCGGAAGATCTCGTCCTGCCAGTTGGTTCCTTTTCCGAGTAGAGAAGGTGTGGCATAGTAAGGGTTGGTCTCATAGATGTCACCTTCCTCTACCATCTCATTATAATACTGTGCATATTCGCGCAGGTTCATCATATTGAGTCTGACAGCCTGACGGGACATTGCCACCATACCGTCGTATGAGAACTTGGCCTCACCTGACTTGCCGTGCTTGGTGGTGATGAGTACGACACCGTTCGCTCCCTGCGCACCGTAAATCGCTGTGGCAGAGGCATCCTTGAGGATTTCCATGCTGACGATATCGGCAGGGTTGATGGTGGAAAGCGGAGAAATCGTGGAAACTTTTCCGTTTCCGAGAGCATCTCCGAGACCGAAATCAGCACCGGTGTTTCCGCCGCCCTGGACGATGACACCGTCGATGACATAGAGCGGTTCCGCATTGGCATTGATGGTCGCCTGACCGCGCACGCGGATAGAAGATGAAGAACCAGGAGCTCCGGATGTAGTGACAGCCGTAACGCCCGCTGCTCTTCCCTGAAGGCTCTGGTCAAGAGACGAAATGATGGAGCCCTTCAGGTCGGACTCCTTCATTGAGACAGAAGCTCCGGCGAGGTCGCTCTTCTTCATTGAGCCGTAACCTACTACCACAACTTCATCGAGGAATTCGTTGTCCTCTGACAATGTCACTGTGAAGTTCGTCTGAGCTCCGACTGTAATCTCCTGAGTCTTATAGCCGATCGATGATATTTCGATCACCGCACCCTTGCTTACCGTAAGGGTAAAGCGACCGTCATTATCAGTCATAGTGCCGTTGGTGGTACCTTTCTCGATAACACTGGCGCCGATAACCGGACCGGTCTGATCGCTCACGGTACCTGATACGGGCACTTTCTGAGCCACCATACTGATGCTTAGGAACATCAATATCAGGCACGAAAATAGTTTACCTTTCATACTGTGTGTGATTTAACATATATTGGTTATTGTTTTTTAAACGCTTTTTAAACCGTATTACAACGTTGCAAAATTACTCACGCATAGAGCGTCAAACAAATACTATTTTATCATAAAATGCTACAATCTTGACATTCACGAAAACCCGCCAGGATTTCCAAGTAATTTTTGACGGTTGACTTATGGTTGCTAACTTTGCGGAAATAATACAGAACCAGATACTTATGAGCAAGAAAACATTGACATTGACAGCGGTTGCGGCGGTTATAATCATAGGAGCAGCCTTCATATTCGCGGGAAAGAGCAGCAGGGAGGACAGCGGAGCCTCAGCATTGACCTCGGAGCAGAAATACTGCAATACCGTATGCGTCGAGGGCGACAGCGAAGAGGAGATCATCCGGAAGGCGGCCAATGTCATCCCTTCCGAGAACCAGTTCCAGGCTCTTGAAAATGAATTCATTGCCTTCGTGCATTTCGGACCGAACACATTTACCGGAAAGGAGTGGGGCAGCGGCCTGGAGACCCCGGAGATGTTCGCGCTGAAGGAGCTCGATACGGACCAATGGTGCAGCGCCATGAAGGACGCCGGTATGAAAATGGTGATTTTTACGGCCAAGCATCACGACGGATTCGTGATGTGGCAGAGCAGATATACCAGGCACGGAATAATGTCCAGCGGTTTCCGTAATGGAGAAGGAGATGTGCTCAAGGACCTGTCACTTTCCTGCAGGAAATATGGTCTCAAGCTTGGAATATATCTTTCGCCTGCCGACCTGTACCAGATAGAGAGTCCCGACGGGCTGTACGGCAACCTGAGCAAGTATTCCATGCGCACCATTCCGCGTGAGGTGACCGGCAGACCGTTCGCGAACAAGACCAGGTTCACTTTCAATGTGGATGACTACAACGAATACTATCTGAACCAGCTTTTCGAGCTCCTTACCGAATACGGGCCGATTTCCGAAGTGTGGCTGGACGGCGCGCACCCGAAACGCAAGGGCGGGCAAACCTATAATTATATAGCATGGAAAGAACTCATACGCACCCTGGCTCCACAGGCCACCATCTTCGGACGCGAGGATATCAGATGGTGCGGCAATGAGCAGGGACGCACCAGGGCCACTGAATGGAACGTGATTCCGTACATGGAGAACCCTGACACGCTTTCGCATTTCAACGACTTGACGGCCAATGACTTGGGCGGAAGAGACGAGCTTATAAAAGGCAGGTGGCTACACTACCAGCCGACAGAAGTGAACACATCCATACGCGACGGCTGGTTCTACAGGGACGACACACACCAGAAGACCCTCAGCGCTGACGACGTTTTCGACATGTACGAGCGCAGCACCGGAGGCAATTCCATATTCCTTCTGAACATTCCGCCGGACAAGAACGGACGTTTTGCAGCTAAAGACGTGGAGGTTCTTAAAGAAACCGGAAGAAGAATCAGGGAGACCTACGGAAACGACCTGCTGAAGGGAGCAGAAGCAGACAAAGAACTGTTGGACAATAATATAGACACTTTCATACCTCTCAATGAGGGTGACAGCATCGTGGTGAAACTGCCGGAAAAACGGACAATAAACAGAATCGTCCTTAGCGAGGCCATCAGAACCGTCGGCGAGAGGGTGGAAGAATTCGCCGTGGACGCAATGGTAAACGGAGAGTGGACAGAAATCGCCACAAGCACCAATATCGGCCACAAGAGGATTCTGAGATTCGGGGATGTGGAGACCGACGGCATCAGGGTAAGGCTCCTGAAGTCACGGGAGACCGCAGCGATCAGCGGGATGTCAGCACATTATTCCAAATACAAGCCATTCGACATTTTTTAGGATTACTTGATACTATTTTGACAATTTTTTGTCAATGATACCGGTTTGTGGCTGAAAATCAGGTGAATGATATAATTTTGCAGACGGAACTTCAAAAAACCACATTCATCATGAGACTCATTCCTGCCATCACCGCAGCCGCCGCGCTCGCATTGACAGCATGTTCAACCAATTCAGTGACAATCTCCTACGAAGGAGGAAAGACCAGAGTAGAAGCCTATTCAGACAATATCCTGCGCGTCACCTCCGTACCTGAAGGAGCAGATTTCATCGACGGAAAATCCCTGATGGCACTGAAGCCGCAGAGAAAAATCAGGATCAATGTAACAAAAGACGATTCTGTAACGACAGTCAAGGCCCCGGGAATAACCGCCGTAGTGGACAACTCGGACGGCCGGGTTTCATTCTTCCGGCCTGACGGGACAGAACTGACTGCAGAACATTGCCGCTCATTCACCCCCATCACGGTAGAGGGCGACAAGGCATGGACTGTCAGCCAGAGTTTCGACTCTCCTGAAGACGAGGCATTCTACGGTCTCGGACAGCACCAGGCAGACGACTGGAACTACAAGGGCAAGAACGAGGAACTGTACCAGTACAACACCAAGATTTCCATTCCATTCATTGTTTCATCCAGAAAGTACGGACTGCTCTGGGACAGCAGCAGCTTCTGCCGCTGGGGCGATCCGAGAGACTATGAGCAGATCGGCAATGTGTTCAGGCTCTATGACAAGAACGGAGAGGAAGGCGCGATTACCGGAACCTACACCGCAGCCGACGGCAGCACATTGACAAGAAGAGAAACCGCATTGGCACAGGAATTCCTGGATACTCCGGACTGCGTGAAGGTCCGCAATGCTCCTGATTTCAGGTTCAACGGCTCTTCCGTAGTGTTCGAGGGCGAGATAGAGCCTTCAGAGACAGGACTTTACCATTTCTATATATATTATGCCGGCTATACCAGGGTCTTTATCGACGGAAAGCCGATGACTCCAGAGATATGGCGCACCGCATGGAACCCTAACGGAAGGAAATTCGAGACAAGACTTGAGGCGGGAAAACGCATACCTCTCAGAATAGAATGGAAGCCTGACGGAGATGTATCCTACTGCGGACTGAGGGTGCTGAGCCCTGTTCCTGAGGACGTGCAGCAGAGGATGAACTGGTGGGGCGAGATGCAGAGACAGATCGACTATTATGTCATTGCCGGGGACAGCATTGACGAAGTAATCAGCGGCTACCGCACCATCACCGGAAAGGCCCAGATAATGCCGAAATGGGCAATGGGCTACTGGCAGAGCCGCGAGCGCTATGCTTCGCAGAAGGATATCCTCGGTACATTGGCAGAAATGAGGGCGAAAGGTATTCCGGTGGACAACATCGTGCAGGACTGGAGGTATTGGGAGGACGACCAGTGGGGCAGCCATGAGTTCGACCGCAGCAGATATCCGGACCCGAAAGGGATGCTGGATTCGCTCCACGCCATGGGCGGACGCTTCATGGTTTCCGTATGGCCGAAATTCTATGCCAACACGGAGCATTTCAAGGAACTTGACGAACACGGATGGATTTACCGTCGCGCGATAACTGACAGCGTGGAAGACTGGCTCGGATACCAGCAGTCTTTCTACGACGCATACGCAGACGGCGCCAGAAAACTGTTCTGGAGACAGATGAAAGAGCACCTGTTCGGACTTGGAATAGATGCCTGGTGGATGGATGCGAGCGAGCCGAACATCCACGACTGCACCGACATGGACTATCGCAAGGCTCTTTGCGGCCCGACCGCACTCGGCACCTCGACTGAGTATTTCAATGCCTATGCACTTATGAATGCCCAGGCCATCTACGAAGGACAGCGCTCCGAGGCACCTGACCAGAGAGTGTTCCTGCTCACCAGAAACGGATTTGCAGGGCTTCAGAGATATTCTACAGCATCTTGGAGCGGTGATATCGGAACCAGATGGGAAGATATGAAGGCGCAGATCAGCGCCGGACTGAACTTCTCCATAAGTGGCATTCCGTTCTGGACCCAGGACATAGGTGGATTCAGTGTCGAGAACAGGTATATGGCGGCCCAGCAGGAATACGACAAGACCGGCATCGAGAACAAGGACCTCACCGAATGGAGGGAACTTCAGGCAAGGTGGCACGAATGGGGCATCTTCTGCCCTCTCTACCGCGCCCACGGACAGTGGCCTCTGCGCGAGCCTCAGAACATCGCGCCGGCGGAACATCCTGCATATCAGGCTATTGTCAATGCCGACAAACTCCGCTACAGGCTTATGCCATACATCTATACCATGAATTCCCGGGTACATTTCGAGGACTATACCATAATGAGGCCGCTGGTGATGGATTTCACAAATGACAAGAAAACCTTGTCATCGGGAGACGAATTCATGTTCGGTGACGCACTCCTTGTCTGCCCTGTCTATGAATACGGTGCAAGAAGCAGAAAGGTATATCTTCCTGAAGGCAGATGGTATGACTGGTACAGCGGAACAGCCATCGAAGGCAGCCGCGAAATCATTGCCGATGCTCCTTATGACAGGATTCCGCTTTTCGCAAGAGCCGGGCAGATCGTTCCGGAAGGCGCTGATATCCAATATACTGCACAGGACGACGGCAGGTCATTGACATTGAAGATATTCTCCGGCGAGGACGCCGTATATTCATTGTACGAAGACGACGGTCTGACATACGGATACGAGCGGGGAGAATACTGCCGCTACCCGATGGTATGGAACGACGAGGCCTCCACGCTCACCATCAAGGCCCGCGAAGGCTCGTTCAAGGGCATGGCGCCTGCCAAGACTGTCAATGTAGAGGTCATCTCTCCTGAGGGAATCCGCAGAAAATCAGTCGATTACACTGGAGAAGAAATTTCCGTGACGCTTTAGACAGCACTTGGTGCATCGCCGATTGGCGGCCACCACGCATCAATGAACGCGCCTGAAGCACTTGACCGCTTCGGAAACCACGAATGTGGAGCCGCCGATATAGACGAGCGGATTTCCACCGTAAGCCGAAGCGATTTTCAATGCCATCGCTACGGCATCACGTACGGAATCATTGACATAAAGTCGGGAGGCGCTGCGGCCAGTCTTTTCGCAAAACGCTGAATATCTGGCCAATATCTCGCTTGCCGGCTCTGCTCTCCGGGTGTCCGGGGTAGTGAAGATCCAGGTCGCGTTTTCCGGGAACAGAGGCATTATGGAATCGAAGTCCTTGTCCGCCATTACGCCATAGACCATTATCAATGATGTATATGTGCCGTCGGCAAGGGCTCTTTCCAGCTGCGCGAAGTTATACTTGAGGGCTGCGGCATTGTGCCCGATGTCGCATATCACGTCCGGATTGGTAAAGAGGCGCTCCCATCTGCCGTGGAAGTCCATCCTACGTGCAGTATCGGCAATCGCCTTGGCTACCAATGAGTTGTCCTTCAGCGAGGCAGAAGATATCACATTTCTGAGCACATCCACGGCTGCAAGGACTGTCCTGAGATTCTTTTCCTGGTATTCGCCCCTCAAGTCCATTGACTTCAGAATATCATCTTTCATATACCACATTGACGGCACAGCCTTGTCAGCGAAGACCAGTTCCGGGCTGTCCTCCCCGTTCACTTCTGCGAAACGGGAACGGAAGACCGGCTCCGTTTCTGGAAGAGTCTCCCCTATCACGACCGGGACTCCACGCTTGAAGATCCCCGCTTTCTCGAACGCGATTTTTTCCAGGGTGTCGCCGAGCAGGTCGCAGTGGTCCAGGCCAATGCTGGTGACGATGGAGAGTTCCGGAGTTATCACATTGGTACTGTCGAGTCTTCCTCCCAGGCCGACTTCTATGACTGCAAAATCCACCTTCTGATCCGCAAACCATTTGAAGGCCAGCCCGGTAGTTATTTCGAAGAATGACAATTCCAGTCTGTCGAACGTGTCGGACCACTTCGTCAGAAAATCATATACATATTCCTCAGGTATGAGTTCGGCCGACGAATCCGGACCTGCCATCCGCATTCTTTCCCTGAAATCGAGGATGTGCGGGGAGGTGTAGAGTCCTGTCCTCAGTCCGGAAGCGGAAAGCACTGAGGCAAGCATATTGGCGACTGAACCCTTTCCGTTGGTCCCGGCCACGTGAATGGTACGGAAAGACTTCTGCGGTTCTCCGAGTAGTGCACAGAAAGCCTCAATATGCTCAAGACCAGGCTTATAGGCATCGCCGAAAGTGGAAGTCTGGACTGATGGAAATCTTCTGAAGATGGACTCAACCAGTGAGTCGTAGTCGTCACGTATCATAATAAACCGAATAATTCATAGCCCCCGTTGACAAGTTGTCTGCAGAATGGGGTGGCAAAATTACTCCTAACCTCCGACAATTCCAATTCAGGCAGCGGAAAAAATATTATATTTGTAAGATACATCTTGTGGAAACAAACACATTATAATAAATATGAGAAACAAACTGATAAGACTTGCCGCATTGACGGCATTGACCTTAGCCACTCCGGCACTGGCACAGAGCACCGGCAGCATCAGGATAGGCGCGCACCGCGGATTCTGGAACTGCGACGAGGCTTCCCATACGGAGAATTCCATCGCTTCTCTCCGCACGGCGCAGGAATATGGCCTGTGGGGCAGCGAATTCGATGTGCACCTTACTGCTGATGATGTCGTAGTGGTGCATCACGATGCGCATATCCAGGGGCAGGACATCCAGAAGAACACCTACGGATTTCTGAAACAGTATAAGCTCGCTAATGGCGAGACGATGCCGACTCTCGACGAGTATCTGACCCAGGCTGAAGGTTGCAGCACTACGGTACTGGTGCTCGAGTTCAAGTCACAGTACAGCAAAGAGCGTGAGGACAAGCTCGTGGACATCGCTCTGAAGCAGCTGAAGGAGCACGGCCTCTACGACCCGTCCAGAGTCATGTTCATCTCCTTCAGCATGAACATATGCAAGAAACTGGCAGCGGAAGCGCCTGAGTTCACGAACCAGTATCTGAACGGCGACATTGCCCCGTCTCTACTCAAAAAGGACGGAATAAACGGTATTGACTATCATTATTCTGTGTTCTACAAGCATCCTGAATGGGTGAAGGAGGCGCATGACGAAGGCATGAGCGTCAATGTCTGGACAGTGAACAAGGAACAGGACATGAAGGCGATGATCGGTCTCGGCGTGGACTGCATCACCACCAACGAACCGCTTCTTGCACGCAGGCTGCTCGGTTCTGAAGAACTCAGGCTCAGCAAACCGTCTGCAGATGACCCGAAGGCTGATGCCAAGGCGGAAGTCGTGGCCGGAAAGGCACGCTTCACCGTACTCGGAAGCCGTCTCATCCGTATGGAATGGGCCGCTGACGGAAAATTCGAGGACAGGGCGACTCTCGGTATCGTGAACAGGAAGATGCCTGTGCCGCAGTTCAAAGTAAAACGCTCCGGCAAGAAGGTGACTATCAAGACTTCAGACCTGACATTGACCTACACTGGGGACAAAGAATTCGACGAGAACAATCTCCACGTCACTTTCCAGATGGCGGACCCTACTTCCAAGACAGGGACAAAGAAGGTTACCTGGCACCCGGGACTTGACGACAGCGGAAATCTGCTCGGAACAGTAAGGACCCTTGACGGCTGCGACGGCATCACCACAAAAGAGCCGTACGACAAGGGTGTGGCTTCACGCGACGGCTGGGCCATCATCGACGAATCCGACAGACAGGTTTTCGTTCCGGAGAACACTGACTGGAAAAACTGGGTGGCATGCAGGGACAGCGTTGAGAGGAAAGACCTCTATATTTTCGCATACGGACACGACTACAAGGCTGCAGTCGAGGATTTCGTGAAGATCGGCGGACAGATTCCTCTTCCTCCTAAATACTCGTTCGGATACTGGTGGTGCAGATTCTGGCAGTACTCCGACTTCGAGTTTGTGGGACTCGGCAAGGAAATACGCTCATTGAGCATCCCTATAGATGTCATGGTTCTGGATATGGACTGGCACGAGACATGGACTCTCAGAAGACGCAATTCCCCGAAAGACGAGTATGACCAGCGCATCGGATGGACCGGCTACACTTGGCAGAAGAAGCTGTTCCCGAACCCGGCGAACTGCCTGCAGGACCTCCACAACCTCGGACTGAAAACCACATTGAACCTGCATCCGGCTTCGGGCATCCAGCCTTACGAAGAGCCTTATGACAGATTTGTAAAGGATTATCTCTCACGCACTTCCGTCTATGACGGTCCTAAAGGTTATGTCAATGCTGATGGCAGCAAGGCTCCTGTTCCGTTCAGAATAGACGATGAGAACTGGGCCAATGCCTATTTCAACTCCGTAATACGTCCGTTCGAGAAACAGGGTGTGGATTTCTGGTGGCTCGACTGGCAACAGTGGAAGGAAAGCAAATATATGCCGGGACTGAGCAACACTTTCTGGCTGAACTACACCTTCTTCAATGACATGGTGCGCCAGAGTGAAAGCGAGGGCATCTACGCGAGACGTCCGATGATCTATCACCGTTGGGGTGGCATCGGAAGCCACCGTTATCAGATAGGTTTCTCCGGAGACACCTACGCCAGCTGGAAGGTGCTCGGCTATCTTCCGTATTTCACAGCCACCGCATCCAACGTGGGCTATGGCTACTGGGGCCACGACATTGGAGGCCACATGCAGCCTAAAGGTGTGAAAGAGACTGACCCTGAACTATATACGAGATGGCTTCAGTCAGGTGTGTTCACTCCGATTTTCAAGACTCACTCCACCAAGGACCTGACCATGGAGAAGCGTTTCTGGGTATTCCCTGACCATTTCGACGCGATGCGCGACGCCATCAGGCTCAGATACGACCTCTCTCCGTACATCTACAATGCCGCACGCCAGACTTATGACACCGGCATTTCCATGTGCAGGCCGATGTATTACTACTATCCTGAGGATTCCAGGGCCTACGACTGGAAAGAGGAGTTCATGTTCGGCGACGACATCCTCGCCACCACCGTATGTTCTCCGGCTGACAAGGTTACAGGACTTGCAAAACGCGGAATGTGGTTCCCTGAGGGAAATGACTGGTATGACGTGGCCACAGGCACTCTGATCAAGGGCGGGCAGACCGACACGCTCACCTATACCATCAGCGAAAATCCTTACTACATCAAGGCCGGTGCAGTTATCCCTATGGCAGGTGAGAAGATCACCTCTCTTCAGGAAAAGGACAACAACATAAGGATATTCGTGGCTCCTGGCGACGGCGAGAGCAGCACTTCACTCTATGAGGATGACGGTGAAACGCAGGCGTACAAAGATGAGTATGCGACTACCGTAATCAGCAAGAGTGCAGATGCTTCTCACGTAAAGGTCACAGTATCAGGCAGAAAAGGAACATACAACGGCATTGACCCGAACCGCAGGCTTCAGATAGTGTTCGCGAGGGTGTTCGCGCCGGAGAAGGTCTTTGTCAATGGCATCGAGATTCCTTATTCACGTTTCGCCGCGCACAATGCCGAGGTCAATGGCTCCGAGGCCGAGTGGGGTTATGTCGGCGCTGACCTTTCCGCTGTAGTGTATCTGCCGGAATCAGCTGCCACAGAAGAAATTACGGTAGAGTGCAGGTTCAGCGACTATGCTGCCACCCACAGGGACCTTCTGAACGGAAAGAAGGCTCTGATGCACAGGATGATGGAGCTGACTCCTGAGACCAAGCTCGTATTCGGCAAGAACATCGACCCTTACATGATGCTTCCTGACTCGTTCCTTGCACTTGCGCAGTGCTCCAGCTTCATCAGCGAGGACCCGCAGAATGCAGGAAAATATCTGGAATCCATCGACTCCAAGGCGCTTATCGACGAGTTCAGCAAGATGGAGAAGCTTCCGTCCGAGTTCGTCGCCAAGATCCAGGCTCAGGTCAATGTGAAGTGACACGCCGTAACACGGGATACCAGACGGCGGTGCACTGTATCACGCTGTGATAGTCGATGCGCCAAAGTTTGGAACAACCTGCAATAATGAAAATCGCGTAATCTCTTGTAAACCAAGAAATTACGCGATTTTTACAAATTCAGGTCCCATATAAAAATGGGTAACCTGCATGCGGCGAAAATTCGTAACTCCGTGTCATTCAGTCGATTAGCCGCTAACACAAAAGTCAGGTTGTTCCAAATCCGAGAATCTGCGCAAGATGAAAAAATAGGGCTTGCCACCGACACGCTAAAACCCGGTGTAGGTCCAAGGAGTGATGGCACGTAGCTCGGACTTGACTGACTCGGAAACGTCGAGGCCATCTATGAAGGTCTCGATGGTATTCTCGTCGATGGCGCCGCCCGTGCGGGTCAGGGCCTTCAGAGTCTCGTACGGATTAGGGTAGCCTTCCCTTCTGAGAATCGTCTGTATGGCCTCGGCCACCACAGCCCAGTTCCGGTGAAGATCAGCCTGGATGGCATCCTCATTCAGAATCAGCTTACCCAATCCTTTCTTGAGGGAAGCCAATGCTATAAGTCCGTGAGCGAGAGGCACTCCCACATTTCTTAGCACAGTGGAATCAGTAAGGTCGCGCTGCAGACGGGAAATCGGCAGTTTCATGGACAGGAATGTAAACACGGCGTCGGCCATTCCCAAGTTGCCCTCCGCATTCTCGAAATCGATAGGGTTCACCTTGTGCGGCATCGCCGAAGAGCCCACCTCATTCTTGTTCACCTTCTGCTTGAAATACTCCATCGATATGTAAGTCCAGATATCACGGGACATGTCGATAAGAATGGTATTGATACGCCTCAGGCAGTCGAAGATGGCAGCCAGATTGTCGTAATGCTCTATCTGCGTGGTCGGGAACGAACGCTTCAGACCGAGAGAATCCACAAACCTGTCACCGAAGGAAATCCAGTCGATGTCAGGGAACGCCACCTTGTGCGCATTCATATTGCCGGTAGCACCGCCGAACTTGGCAGGATAGGTAAGAAGAGCGAACTGACGGAGCTGCTCCTGAAGACGGACCTGGAACACCTTGAATTCCTTGCCCAAACGTGTCGGAGAAGCAGGCTGGCCATGCGTCTTGGCAAGCATAGGAACATCTTTCCACTGCTCCGCCATACCTGAAACCATATTCAGGACCTCATTCAGGGCCGGCATATATACATCCTCGAGAGCCTCCTTGAGCATAAGCGGCTGGGAAGTGTTGTTTATATCCTGGGAAGTCAGACCGAAATGCACGAATTCCGACCATTTGTCGAGGCCGAGCTCGTGGAAATGCCTTTTGATGAAATACTCCACCGCCTTGACATCATGATTGGTAGTCTTCTCGATTTCCTTCACCTCCATCGCCTGCTCCGGAGTAAGATCCAGATAGATGCTGCGCATTGCCTGATATTTGCTCTTGTCAATGTCCTTGAGCTGAGGCAGAGGCAGTTCGCAGAGTGCGATGAAATACTCGATTTCCACGCGCACGCGGTATCTGATCAATGCAAATTCACTGAAATATGCTCCGAGAGATTCTGTCTTGGATGCGTAACGGCCGTCAATCGGTGACACGGCAAGTAATGAATGAGTGTCCATTATATTGTTTGTTTCTTATTTATCTTATTCAAGCGTACGGTACAGTTCCACCGTGCGGACAGCTTCCGCCACGTCGTGTACCCTGAGAATATCAGCACCCTGGCACAAGGCCTTGTAATGCAGCACCTGAGTTTCCGGCAACGACTCTTCCGGAGTAATGCCGAACTTCCTGAAAATCATACTCTTGCGCGACACGCCCACAAGCACCCTCTTGCCGAACTCAGAAAACCTGTCCAGCTCGCGCATCAGCTGATAATTCTGCTCCAATGTCTTTGCAAAGCCGAATCCCGGATCGAGAATCCAGTCCGTCAGGCCCACAGCCGCAGCCTTGACTGAAAATACACGGAAATATGACAGCACGTCCTCCGTAACATCCTGATACTCAGTAAGAGACTGCATTGTCACAGGATTGCCTCTCATATGCATTGCCACGAAAG
>OQVU01000486.1_pt1 | contig 14890 bp, 10 predicted proteins | sample 1691611 | NCBI WGS metagenome assembly OQVU01 (sample SAMN03418272, study PRJEB22391) | human gut metagenome | biome: human-gut; feature: organic feature; material: feces | host: Homo sapiens | place: Tanzania | collected 2013-01
TGACTGTGGTTCTTATTCAGGTGCTAAAGATAAAGGACTTGTAAGACTTGAGGGTGACTATGGAGTTGTGAACATAGTTAATGGCAAGGAGAGTAAAATATCGTTTGTCACGGATGAGACAGGATATTATGAGATAATATTGCAGGGAAGCCAGTCACGGCTGATGCTTCAGGAGACCTTGTATAACAGTAAGAGTAAGCGCCTTGCTACAGGTAAAAAGGATGGCAGTGGATGCTGCAGGCTGGTATACAAGTGCACTGCGGGGGAGAAATACATTCTTGGGTCTAGGTATGCCCGTTCTTATACAGTTTCCGAAAGTGCAAATATAAGCGTGAGAAAGCTCCCGGATGTGGCGGCAATAAAAATGGTGCCGGATAATACAACGATACTGGAGGGAACACCAGAATCCATAACATCGGCGGACGCAACGGTAACCTATTCCGGTGGAAAGGTGCGCAGTTCAGTTATCAGCGGCTCAGACTGTAAGATAGATGGAGTTACATATAGTCTGTGGGTGAAGGATTCCAAGGGAAGTTATTATTATGAGGGCGATGAAGGGGATATGGTATCGTATGCGGATGCGGAAAAACTTCCGGCCGGTATGTATACCGTTCAGCTTACAGACAAAATGGATAGTGAGCCGAACCAGTCGACCAAGATATACGATTCGTACACTGCAAAGGTGCAGACTCCTGCTGAATATTTTGTAGGAAAAAGGAATATCAGTGAGACGGATACCTACGCATATGATACCAGGGTGGACGGTTACGAGTATTACAGATTTATACCATCTGCAACTGCTGACTTTGTGTTTGAAGTAGATAAATCATCAACTGCATTTATAGATGTATATGATTCGGACATGGCGGTGGTTGAGACCGACAATGACAGGTATTCATTTGTCAAGGGAAAGACCTATTATGTCAGGCTTTCAGGAATAACGGATGATGACAATGAAACATTGAATGAGGTCAGGCTCAAGGCGAAGAAGTATGCGGCACCTTCAGGGGTGACATTGAAGCTGGCAAAGAGCGAATGGGCAGCCGGAACGCCGATAAGCTTCATGAATGGTGCGAGCAGTACAATAAAGTATAATGATAAGTCCACGGAAAGCATAGATCTGACCGGTGGAAGTGGATACAGTAATGGAAACAGATATACAGTATATTATTCGTCATCTGATGATAACTGGAAAGAGTACGAATATGAAAAAGGTGTAACTCTTTCAGAGGGCGAGTACAAAGTAGCTGTGGGATATGATGCGGCTGAGGAAGATCAGGAGCTGCTTGGTACGGCAGTGCTTAAGGTAGTGTCCATAGACAAGCTGAGCGCAGGACAGCTCTCCGAAGGTGACAACAATGTGAGTGTCGGAACGGATGAGTATGACAAGGCCTATTACAGTTTTGTCATGCCATTTGACGGAAGTGTGGTAATAGAAAGCGACAGTCCTTATTGTGTATATGAGTCCGGTGATGAGGGCCCGGTAGAGGTTACAGGAAAACTTACCGGAGGCAGCACTTATTACGTAGGCCTGTATAATGAGTTATCTACTTCCAAGACAAATGTGAGACTCAGTTTTATTCCAAAAGTGACAGACATGATTGCTGTTCCCGAGAACACAGATTTTACCAGAATGGGCAGCTATGATAAAGATATCAGCAGTTATGTAGATGGCACCAGAGTAAAGATCTCATATGCTGACGGAAAAACAGAAGATCTGGTATTTGACGATTCGGACAGTGTGAAAACCTCCAGAGGAGATGAGGTATTTGCAGAGATAGTCACAGATACGGAAAATGAGCGCCCTGTCGGAGAGGCACAGATTAGGATATACACACTGTATAGTGAGGACTCTTATGCATATGACATAGAGATAAATGATATAGAGGATGTTGCTGCCGGAAGTCTTGCGGAGGGCTCTAATCAGGTAAGCCTGTCGGAGGATGGCAGTGCATACTATACGTTTAAGCCTTCGATATCTGCCAGGTATACATTTGCCCCAGTGGGTGGCATGGAGATCTACAGCAAGATCGACGCTGACGATGAGACAATGTATGATCTGAAGAAACTTAGTGTATCGGATGGCGAGGCTGCACTTGAGAGCGGCAATACATACTATATCTGTCTCGATGGCGGAGTAGAGGACAAGTGGGGAGATACGCAGACCAGTTGGAGCATGAATGTGACAAGGGGAGAAACTTTGTCACATTCAAAGATCAGTTCATGGAAGCTGAGAGATAACAGAAACTATGAATTCCTTCCGGATATGAAATTATCAGGTATCAAAAACCTTCTGGATAGAGAGACTCTCCAGTTTGTATATGATGATGGCGGTGTAAAAGAGGCCAGTGTCGGTGACAGCGAGGATAATGAGCTGATCACGAGTACATGTTACAGATATAACGATAAAACTGGAAAGTATGTCGAGATCGCAGGCCTTGGCAGCACGGTTGATACAGGCAGATACATGGTTGAACTTGCAATCGCTGGTGCGGATGGCATGGATACGGTTGAGATACCATTTGCAGTGAAGACTGCACAGAGCATGAGCCTTGGAACATGGGACGGCTCAAAGACGCTTGATATTTCCGGCGACAGATATGTGTATGTATATAAGGTAAGTGCCCAGGCGGGTTCGTATGTGGTATCCGCTGATGAGAAGATCGATGGCATCAGGATTTTGGATGCAAATGGAACAGAGATAACGACTAACAACGTGGCTTATTCATCTGACGGATTTGGCAGTGTGGGATTTGACACAGCAGGCGGGGATCTGTATGTATGTGTGTATCCGGGAAAAAATGTAAATAAATGCGGCGTGACAATGAAGGAGATCGTTAAGGCTGTAAGTGTAAGCACAACCGTTTCTAAGACTGAATATCTGAGGGAATTTGATGAGATCAAGGGCAGCATAAAAACCGTTGTCATATATTCTGATGGAAGTACCAGAACATTTGGCGCGGATGACGATGATATAAGCTTTACGATCAAGAAAAACGGCAGGGTGAGCAGCTATTTAAGCATCAATACTATAACAGAACAGACCGGATTATATGAGATAATACCTTCCATATGGGGAATGGCTGACGATTGTGAAGTTCAGGGAGCATCATTTGACGTCGTAGATCTGAATGTGGATGAGCTGGAGTACCTGATATCAGATGAGCCTGTGGTGCTTTCAGGTGTTGAGAACACCGGGGATGTAAAGCTGTACAGATTTGATATTGCGTCAGATGGAGTGGTATCCATTCAGAGACAGGGCTTTGAGATTAAGGGTATATATACCATTGAGGATGATGGCAGCTTTTCAGATACATATAGCAGTGGAGATGCTTTCTCTCTGAAAAAGGGAAGCTATATTATAGCACTCTATGCGAGAGAGAAAGATGATCAGATAACATTTACATATCACGATTCGTATGTGACAGGTAATGGAAAAATAACACCGGGTCAGAAGACAACAGCGGATATAAGCTATGACGGAGAGGGCATAGAGTATGAATTTATCCCAACGGAGACCGGAGAGTACAGATTTACGGTGGACTGCGGAGATAATACAGTATACACCAGAATCTATGCTGATGGAGTTCTGGAAAAGACATACTCACGGAACGGCGGACAGCTCATTATAGACAGGACATTTGAGGCGAACCGCAGTTATACATTCAGGATCAGCCTTGCGTCGCAGCAGACAGGAAGCGTGACGATCACTCCTGAGAAGGTGGAGGCAGAGGTAGAGAACGAGTACGATATCTCCGCTGTGAGCATATCAGGATGCAAGGTGAAGAAGACGGAGGACGGATACAGTGTAACCGGAGATATAGAGATAACATATGCAAATAATGAGAGTCAGAAGACACCATTTGTCAGCGGAAGATGGACAGATGCATATGGAAATACCATTCAGGGAATCATGTCTGTTGTGGAAAATGACACATACACAGATGTGACCCTGGATCTCAGATATAAGAATACAGGTTCATCAGAGTGGATATATGCCGAGTCAAAGACCCAGAAGTTTGGGGCTGGAGATGACGAGGGATGGATCATAACCAAGACTCCGACATGTACTGAGAACGGAGAGAAGACAAGGTACATTGAGGATGAGGATATATATGAGACCGAGGTGATCCCTGCTACAGGACACAGCTTCACAAAGTATGAGTCAGATGGAAATGCCACGTGTTCGCAGAAGGGAACCAAGACAGCAAAGTGTGACAATAACTGCGGAGAAAAGGATACTATCATAGACGATGAGACCACAGTTCCTCACGATTATCAGACGGTGTGGACGGTTAAGAAAAAGGCATCACAGACGAGTGACGGATATAGGGTGCATGTGTGCAAAAACTGCAAGTCAGCCAGCAAGGAAACTCAGAGTATATACAGGATAAAGAGTATCAGGCTTGCATACAGCGCTGTTGAGTATGATGGTACAGTTAAGAAGCCTGCGGTAGAGGTCAAAGACTCAAAGGGCAGAAAGGTTGCCGCAGGAAATTACAGCGTTTCATATTCAAACAACAAGAATATCGGCAAGGCTAATGTCGTCATCAAATTCAAGGGCGACTATGAAGGGGAGAAGACGCTCTCATTTGATATCAAGTTGGGAGTTAGAAAAGTTGAGTCCCTTGACAACACTGCAAATGGAATAAAGGTAAGCTGGAAGAAGTATAAAGCGGCATCGGGATATGTTGTTTACAGGGGCGTAAATGGAAAAGCATATACAATAGCAGGTGTTGTTCAGAATCCGGAGGCAACATCGTTCGTGGATGTCACAGCTAAGATGGTGGGTGTAAAGTATACATATAAGATAAGGACCTATAAGACATTTGGCGATGTGACATACAATTCGGCATTTGGCGGCGAGAAGACAGGAAGTTATGTATCTGCCGTGAAACTGAAGAAATTCACAAGTGCATCGGCCGGAACAGCCAAGGTTACATATAATAAGGCAGCCAAGGCCACCGGATATCAGATACAGTATGCAGACAATGCATCGTTTAAATCTGCAAAGACGGCCAATGTAAACGGAGGTTCAGTTACAAGTAAGACCATCAAACGACTTACTAAGGGCAAGAGATATTATGTCAGAGTCCGAAGCTTTAAGAAGATTGATGGTAAGGTTTACTATTCCGCATGGAGTGGAAAGAAATCGGTTGTAATAAAGAAGAGATAATATCAAAAGAAATAGAACAATCCGCCATGGATACAACATGTATCCGTGGCGGATTGTTTTTTGTCAGTGTCGGTATGTTATTCGGTGACCGGATCGCGGAAATCTGCTCTGAACTTCAGGGCTGAGATCATGATAAATATGAAGCACACCACCCATGTCACAGGCTCGCATATGCACACGGCGATGTAACCGTAGACCGGAACCAGCCACAGTGCAAATATGATCTTGCCGATCATCTCGAGTGCACTGCAGATCAGAGGTGCCACCGAGTGGCGCATGCCTTGAAGGGCATTTCTCACTATTACGAGAACCGCCATAGGCGGGATCATAGGTATGCTTATCCTGAGGTACATGAGACCGTTGGTGATGACGGTGTCATCTGAGCTGCCGGTTATAAGGATAAGTATGGATCTTGCGATGGTAAAAGTGATGAGCATCGCAAGCAGCCACCATATTCCGTACATGGCGACGGCTGTGTAGATTCCTTTTTTGATCCTGGAATTCTTATGTGCGCCTAAGTTCTGGCTGGCGTATGTTGCAACGCTGGTTCCAAGGGCAACTCCCGGCGTGTAGAAGAATTCTGCAAGTCTCCTGCCACCGACCTGTGCGGCGATGTATACATTTCCAAGTGCATTTATGCTTCCCTGGAGTATGACGCTTCCTATATTGTATATTGCGCTCATAAGAGCCATGCTAAGTCCTGTCCAGAACATCTCAAACACGAATTTTGTAGATACAGATATATCCTTTCTGGAGAATCTGAGTTCCGGGTAACCTCTCATGATGCAGAACAGTCCAAGTACAGCGCTTATTCCCTGCGCCGTGATGGTTGCGATGGCGGCGCCGTGCACCCCGAGGGACAGAGGTCCCATGAACAGGTAATCCAGTATCACGTTTAGTACACTGCTGAATACGAGAAACAGCAGTGGCGTTATGCTGTTACCGATGGATCTGAGCAGGCTTGACTCAAGGTTGTATGCCATGGTGAGAGGTATTCCGGCAAGGATGACTGTAAGGTAACTCAGTGCTCCCTCCATGGTGTCTGCGGGAACCTGAAGAAGCGTGAGCAGAGGCCTTCTGAATACCAGAAATGACGTGGTAAGTATGACTGTTGATATGGCAGACAACAGGACAGCCCAGCACACGGAGTGCTTCATCTCAGTTTCATTGTCAGCACCGAAGCTTCTGCTTACGAACAGAGCAAAGCCATTATTCAGTCCGAAAGCAATATTTGTGATAAGGCTGTACAGTGCTGCGGTGGCACCTATCTGGGCAAGGGCGGTATCTCCGAGAAGATGGCCTGCCAGCGAGGTGTCAGCCAGATTGTAAAACTGCTGAAGTATATTGCCGATAAAAAGAGGCATGGCAAAATAAAACAAAAGCTTTGCCGGGCTGCCTGTTGTCATATCTGTTGTACGATTTGTTTTTTTATTCTGTGTGTTCATCATCAAAACTCCTTTTATTACATAATAGCGAAAGGGAACTCTTGATTCTGTAACAAATGCGTCCCATAATATAACAAAAGCGAATAAATTTGCGAAGGGAGGGGTATGACATGATACTTAACAGAACCACGGTGACGGTGGATATGCGCGGCAGGGAAAATCGTGACGAGGATGTCAGGCAGTTTGACTTTGCGGCATATGATGCGGACATGCACAGATTCATATCGGGGTGTATTCCTCCGCACTGGCACGATGAGCTGGAGATATTTGAACTGCTCACAGGGCAGGTGGAGGTCGTGACAGGAGACACGTCCTATGTTATAAATGCGGGCGAGGGCTGTTTTATAAATGGCGGAGTCCTACACACATTCAGGGTGAAGTCCCGTGATGAATGTCGGTATCATTCATTTGTATTTGAGAGCTCCATAGTGGCCGGCGCGCCGGGAAGTGTATTTGACACAAAGTATATAAAGCCGTTTGTCGAGAAGGGACACTCGTTTGTTCATATTAAAAGGAATGATGAAAACGCCGAATTTTTCTCTGAATTTGATAAATGCTTTGATGCCTGTGTGGATGAAAAGTATGGATATGAATTTGTCGTGAGGGACAGCCTGACAAAGATGATGCTGAGTATAGCCCGCTGCATGAAGGGAATCGCTGACTCCGAAATGCCCCAGCTTGTCGAGGGCAGGATAAAGGATATGCTGGGGTGGATCGATGGGAACATCGACAGGGAGATAACGGTCGGCCGGATCGCAGCCAGTGCAAATATATGCGTCCGGGAGTGCCAGAAGATATTTAAGCAATATGTACACTACAGACCGATGGAGTATGTGCAGCGCAGGAGGATAATAGTTGCCGCCGAGCTGATCCGGACCACAGACAGGTCGATAACGGATATTGCGCTGGACTGTGGATTCAGCAGTGTGAGTTATTTTATAAAGCAGTTCAGAGGAGTGGTTGGTTGTACTCCGGCGGGGTACAGAAAGAAAACGGGTAATAAAGTGTAAAAATTGAGGTAATGTGATGTTTTTTGGTTGGACATGACAGATATAAAATGCTACCATGATTCTATGGGAGCATTATTGTTCCAGAGTAGCAAAAGGGATGAGCAGAATAAGGAGAGAAAGATGGACGAGAATAACGTAAATGGATTTAATGATATGGACGATGATGAGGACGAAGGTTAGCGATGAGGACACTGCAGCCACTCAGGCATAGCAGTTATAAACAGATGTAACTACGGAACTTTTGTAATCTATGAAAAGAGGTAATAATATGATCAAATGGAAGAAATATATATGCGTTGCATTATCAGCAGTTATGATGGCATCACTGGCAACAGGATGCGGAGATACAAATGACAGCTCATCCTCAGACAAAGGCGAGGCTACAACCGAGAGCGAGTCAGACACACTTCAGGATGCACTTACATCTGAGATATCCAAGGATGGCGCATCTGACGCAGACAAGGAAGAGTCAGTATATGTCCTTGCCGATGCAAATGGAAATGCAAATGACGTGACTGTCAGCACATGGCTGAAGAACTCAGACGGTGCAGAGGGACTCAACGACAAGACAAACCTCACAGACATCCAGAACGTGAAGGGCTATGAGGAATACAAGGACAACGGCGATGGCACTATAACATGGGCAGCAAATGGCTCAGATATCTACTATCAGGGCAAGTCAAATGAGGAGCTCCCTGTAGATGTAAAGATAACATACAAGCTTGACGGCGAGGAGATAGAGCCTTCAGAGCTTGCAGGCAAGAGCGGTAAGGTCACCATCCGATTTGACTATACCAACAACACCAAGAAGACAGTCACAGTGGACAGCAAGAACACAGAGGTCATCTCACCATTTGTAATGCTCTCAGGAATGATCCTTCCTGTAGATAAATTCTCAAACGTTCAGGTTGAGAATGGTAAGGTTATATCAGAGGGAAGCAACCAGATCATAGTTGGATATGCAGTTCCTGGATTCAAGCAGTGCTTACAGGATGGTATAAATGACAGCAAGATAGAGACAGCACTTGATAACATAGATGTACCTGACTATGTTGAGGTTACCGCAGATGTCACAGACTTTGAGCTTGCGATGACCATGACGGTTGCAGCAAGTGACCTTCTTGGATCGAGCGCAGAGGATGCCATAGATGAGGTTAAGGACAAGGCAGATGTGAGCTCACTCACAGACAGCGTGGATCAGCTGGGTGATTCTGCAGATCAGCTCGAGGAGGGCTCAGGAAAGATCACAAATGGTCTGGAGACTCTGAAGGATGGTACTTACTCACTGAAGAAGGGGGCTGACACACTGGCAGACGGTGCAGCTTCACTTGAGACATACACAAGCCAGCTTGCAGCAGGTACTTCACAGATATCAACAGCCATGGGAACTCTGGACGATGGAATCAAGTCCATAAAGGATGGTTCATCAGCGCTCAACGATGGTGCAAAGACACTGGCAACAGGAGCAAAGACAGTCGATACAAGCGTTGGCACACTCAAGAGCGGAGCTGACAAGCTGAACAGTGGTGCAAAGGAACTTCAGGCAGGCTTTGAGGGAACAGACAGCAATCCTGGACTTTCCAAGGGCGCAATCTCACTGGCATCAGGAGCAAGCAATGCATATGCAGGTTCACAGGCACTTGCAAAGGGCGCAACAGAGCTCAACAATGGTGTGAACACATTGATCACCATGCTGACAGGAATGCCATCACAGATTGCAAGCGAGGCTCAGTCAAATGTATACAGCCAGCTCGGCGGTTCGGTAACAAGTGAGGCAGAAATAGATGCGGCTATGTCACAGCTTGAAGGAGCACTTGCATTAGGTAAGACTACTTTGGATGCAGCAAAGGGGGAGGGAACATACGATGCATATTTTGCACAGTACACAGGCCTTGCAAAAGCAAAGGGTGCCCTCAGTGCAATAGACAAGATAGAAACATCCCTCACAGCTACTTTGACTTCGGATAAGACAACAGCACAGATAACAGCATTACAGCAGGGTGCTGATACACTGGATACCAAGATGGGCGAGCTGTCAACAGGACTCAAGACCATCAGTGACGGTGCATCAAGCATCTCAACAGGAATCGATTCAGCATATGCAGGTGTCAAGGCGATCGCAAAGGGAACCGGAGATCTCTCAAGTGGTGCGGCAGCACTCAAGAAGGGTACAAAGACCCTCAGCGATGGAGCAGCTACAATATCCACAAATATGAACACACTGTATCAGGGAAGCTTAACACTGGCAAATGGAAGCAGCCAGTTAAAGACAGCGGCAGGAACTCTTGATTCAAGTGCAGGCCAGATCGCAGCAGGAGCAAAGACCCTCAGTGATGGAGCATCACAGCTTGACAGTGGAAGCAAGACTCTGGATGACGGAGCAAAGGAGCTTGTGACAGGTTCAAAGACTCTCAGCGACGGAATGAAACAGTTCAATGAAGAGGGTATCAAGAAGATCACAAAGCTGTTTGCAGGAAACTATCAGGCAGACATAGATTATATAGAGGCACTCTTCTCAGATGACACAACTTACACAAGTTTCACAGGTACACTTGATGGTACAAAGAGCACAGTTAAGTTCATATATGAGACAGGTGCAATCAAGTCTGACGCTGAAAAATAAGCGAAAAAACAATGAAAATCTTCGTGTTGACTTTACTGTAGCCTTAGGTTATAGTATAAGCGTCCGTGAGGATAATGGTAACATTTACTATAGTTTAGGAGGATTAGAACATGTTTGATAAGGTTAAGGCAATATTCGAGGAGCAGTTAGGAGTTTCACAGGACGAGATGAAGCTTGACACAAACTTCAAGGATGATCTTGGTGTTGATTCACTTGATCTTTACGAGATCGTTATGAAGCTTGAGGATGAGTTCGATGTTGAGATCCCTGCTGAGGAGCTCGATGACGTAGCTACATTTGAGGACGTACTTAACTACCTTAAGAGCAAGGGTGTTGAGGAGTAATATTGCTAACTGAACAGATTGGACTGTTTTGAATACATTTGTTATTCAAAGTTGTCATGTATCGGACATGACATAACTTTGGTAGCCAGCCAGGACATGAGTCCTGACTGACCATCCAAGGTTATATATATTATATGAGAGTTGATTTGCAGCAGATGCTTTGAGTCGTGGGGCTTGATGGCATGTGCTTTTTTTATGCGTTAATACACCGCCAAGCGATGCCGGATTTTCGAGCTCGCTCGAAAAAATCCGGCATCATTTGGCGGTTAAGCGGTACATGAAACACGGAGGCTGACAGGCCGGAGTGTGAATGAAGCGCGGCAGATTGCGGGAGCACGAAGTGCGGAGCAAGCTGAAGTATTAACGCAGTATTAATTCTTGACCTTGCGATTTGCTGAGCCCTGTTCTATAATAGGGGATGGCTGACCTGTATTCTGAATATGTCATGATAAAAAGGCTGGTGCAATACAGGACAGGCAGATTGCGATGATGTACGAATGTAAATCAATTACAAATATAATAAAGGCGGTAAAAGAAATGGGTAAGACAGCAGTTATATTCCCAGGTCAGGGCGCACAGTATGTGGGCATGGCAAAGGATTTTTATGACAGTTTTGAGGACAGCAAGAAGGTATTTGACGAGGCAGATGACGTTCTGGATATAGAGCTCAAGAAGATCTGTTTCGAGGAGAACGATGACATCAACAAGACAGAGTACACACAGCCGGCTATGGTTGCTGCAGAGGTTGCCATATATGAGCACCTGAAGAACGCAGGCCTCAAGGCTGATGTATTTGCAGGCCTCTCACTCGGAGAGTACAGCGCACTTGTCGCAGCAGGAGCCATGACTCTCGCTGACGGCATCAAGACAGTTAGAAGAAGGGGTATCCTCATGCAGAACGAAGTACCTCTCGGAATGGGCGGAATGGCAGCAGTCATAGCAATGGACGCTGACAAGATCGCCGAGATCTGTGAGAACACACCTGGCAAGGTACAGATAGCAAACTACAACTGCCCTGGACAGATCGTTATATCAGGTGAGGCAGAGGCTGTTAAGGCTGCATCAGCAGCACTTGCTGAGGCTGGCGCCAAGAGAGTTATCCCACTCAACGTAAGTGGTCCTTTCCACTCACAGATGCTTGTTCCTGCAGGAGAGAAGCTTTATGACTTCCTTCAGGGCGTGGATGTTGCAGAGGGATTTGCTCCTTACTACTGCAATGCAGACGCAGAGGAGATCACAGACGCAGCCAAGGTAAAAGAGCTTCTGAAGAGACAGGTGTACTCATCAGTAAGATGGCAGCAGACAATAGAGAACATGATAGCTGACGGTGTTGACACATTTATCGAGGTCGGCCCGGGCAAGACTCTCACAGGCTTCATGAAGAAGATCAACAGAGAGGTAAAGAGTATAAATATTGCAACTGTAGACGATTTAGCGAAATTGGAGGAACTGAATGCTTAAGGACAAGGTAGCAGTGGTAACAGGTGCCGGAAGAGGTATCGGACGTGAGATAGCAAAGACATTTGCCGGATACGGCGCAAAGGTAGTAGTAAACTTCAACGGCTCAGAGGAGCGCGCAAACAGCCTGGTTGAGGAAATCAAGGCAGCAGGCGGAGAGGCAGTTGCATTCAAGGCGAATGTTGCAGATTTCGCTGAGGCTGAGGCACTCATGAAGTTTGCAGTTGCAACATATGGAAGAATAGATATTCTCGTGAACAATGCGGGAATCACAAGAGACAATCTTGTACTTGGCATGAAGGAGGCTGATTTCGACGATGTTATCAATATCAACCTCAAGGGTACATTCAACTGTATCAAGCATGTGTACAGAACCATGATGAAGCAGAAGTACGGACGTATCATCAACATGTCATCCGTAGTCGGCGTTGAGGGCAATGCAGGTCAGGTGAACTATGCAGCATCCAAGGCTGGCGTTATCGGTATCACCAAGTCAATAGCCAAGGAGCTCGGAAGCCGTGGAATCACAGCGAACGCCATCGCTCCTGGATTCATCAAGACAGACATGACAGATGCACTCTCAGACAAGGCAAAGGAGGCTATGCTTGACCATATCACAGTTAAGAGACTTGGTGAAGTATCAGACATCGCTGAGACAGCAGCATTCCTTGCTTCAGATAAGGCATCATACATAACAGGTCAGGTCATCAAGGTTGACGGTGGCATGAGCCTGTAGGATATACAGATCACGATCTGGAATAATACAAATAGAAAACAGGGTATCGCAACAATGTTGTGATACCCTGTATCTGTAATATGAACATTATAAAGTTATGTTTTATTTCTTGTTCAGTTTGGAGAATTCCTTTGCAAGCCCAAGAAGCTGTGCGTGCTGATGTTCTGTCAACTGGGTTGTATCAATATACTTGGCACTTGAATCATCCCCTTTGAGAAGATAATCAGTGGAGCAGTTGAAATATTCAGCGATGCGGAGAATCATGCTCACAGACGGGTCGATGGAATTGTTCTCCCAATTGCTTATAGTCTGGAATGCCACTGATAACTCCCCTGCAAGCTCTTTCTGTGTCATCTTGTTCGCGGTGCGCAGTGTTCTTAATTGTTCACCTATCATAATAATCAGAGCTCCTTTAAATCCAAAAAAACGTAGTGACCCTCACTAATTAATAATAGCTGAATGGTATTGGGTTTACAAAAGATAAAACTATACTTATAATAGAAAAATGGCCTTTTTGTCATATTTTGGGCATTTTTTATTGATCGAAGAGTTATATGAGTAGTTGTGGAGCCGCATTGTATCTTTGTAGTAATGTGTGCACGCTGCACCATTTTAATGCATGGAAAAAGCCTGATAAAGCGGCTGATTAAATAAATATATGTACGTTGATTTTTCAACATACTAAAATACTAAAAAGTGGTAATAATACTATAAGCGAACAACATATCAGAATATATCAGGAGGTAACGAACATGGGAATCATGAAGAATATCGCACAGTCAGAGGTGCTTAAGCTCAAGGATCAGGTGGCATATCAGGAGGGACAGGTCGTAAGTAAGACACTTGCCCAGAATGTATGTATGAGTATAACCTTATTTGCATTTGACAAGGATGAGGAGATCAGCACACATGAGTCTGGTGGAGATGCATTTGTGACATGCCTTGACGGTGTGGGCGAGGTGACAATAGATGGTGTCAAGTATGAACTCCACGAGGGTGAGTCAATAGTAATGCCTGCAAAGCATCCACATGCCGTATACGGCAAGGAGCAGTTCAAGATGCTGTTGGTGGTTGTGTTCCAGTTGTAAATCGAATAAATGAGAAATTAAGGGCTTTTCCCCAGAGCGCACAGCTTGTACAGGGAAGAGCTTTTTTTATATTAATATGCTTCATTGCAGTATAAAAGTTGTGCAAGATTATCGCCAAGTTATGCAAGGTTTCTTTCGCAACAACTTAGGTTTGAGTAATATATATTTGTTACTTATATAATGGAGAGGTCTAAAGATGAAAACTATTATTTGTGATGATTGCATTAATGAGGCAGAGAAGACAAAAGAACTTCTTATAAGGAATAAATTGGTAGATGGAGAAGAAATCAGTATTTTTTTGCCGGATAATTTGAGGGAAGAGATTGAAAATAAAACATTGCAGTGTGACATCGCCATAATGGATATTGAATTTGCAGAAAAACCTTATAATGGCATCAATCTGAGTGCAGAGATCAATAAGCTGCTCCCATCCAGCCAGATAATATATTTGACAAATATTCTGGAATTTGCTTCGGAGGTTTACGAGACCAGACATTGTTATTTTGTATTGAAGGCAGATATGGAAATGATACTGCCGAGAGCTGTGGAGAAGGCACAGAACATAATTATGAAGAAAAAGGATAGCGGGGTTATGGAGATCGTGAGTGATGGAAGACGTGTACTGATTCCACAGAGCGATATTGTCTATGTGGAGCGTGCCCAGCGAAAACTGATAATACATACACAGAAGGATTCGTATAGCTCGTATGGTTCACTTAGGAAATTCCTTTCACAGGCAAATAGTCTGTTTGTGAGATGTCATGAGGCGTACATAGTTAATCTCGATTTTGTGCGGGTGGTCCGCAAGGACGAGGTGGAGTTGGCTGGCGGTGAAAATATACCTGTGGGAATCTCATTTGAGAAGATGCTTCGCACAAAGTATATGGAGTATTGGTCGGATAGAATATAGAAGTTTTTAAAAATGTATTTATACATTACATATAAAAATAAAGTGAGGAGGAACAAGGTTTATGAGAAAGAAAAGAGTGTGGAGGCTGCTATTGCTGCTT
>OQVU01000490.1_pt1 | contig 14874 bp, 10 predicted proteins | sample 1691611 | NCBI WGS metagenome assembly OQVU01 (sample SAMN03418272, study PRJEB22391) | human gut metagenome | biome: human-gut; feature: organic feature; material: feces | host: Homo sapiens | place: Tanzania | collected 2013-01
AAGAAGAATGAAAGAAAGAGCATCTGCACGCCGTATGGTATCAATCCCTGTATGGTGCAGGAGAAGGTATCAAGTATGCTTGCTGCTTTGCGGTTATCTACCCCAAACTTGTCACCTATCTTCTTAGAGATATTTCCCACGGTAAGAATCGCCACCGTATTGTTGGCAGTACAGATATTCACCATTGAAACGAGGGCAGCGATAGACAGTTCGGCACCTCTTTTGCTGTTTACATGAGCTGTAATCTTGGAGATGATGAAGTCGATGCCTCCGTTTTCACGGATGATCTCAAGCATACCTCCAGCCATCATAGCGATGATGATGAGTTCTCCCATTCCTATCACGCCATTTCCCATGGCAGAAAACCATCCGAAAATGTCGTAACCGCCATCGATGATGCCGATGATGCCACAGAGAATGGAACCCAATGTCAGTACTGCCATCACATTCATGCCTGCAATAGCCGTGACGAGTACTACTATATAAGGTAGAACCTTCATGTATTGTACCGCATCGATATGGGTCGGTGCCTTGGTTCCTGCGCCCAATATTCCATATATAATCAGGATGATGACGGCAGCAGGGATGACGATGAGGGCATTTACCCTAAACTTGTCACTCATCTGGCAACCTTGTGTCTGGGTAGCTACGACCGTTGTATCAGAGATAAAAGACAGGTTGTCGCCAAAGTAGGCTCCACCCACGATGATGGCTACGGTCAGTGCCAGGTTAGCATCCACAGAGTGGGCAAGACCTGCCGCGATGGGCACGAGAGCTACGATGGTTCCCACGCTGGTGCCTATCGAGAGCGATATGAAGCAGGCAGCAAGGAAGAGACCGGGTAATATCATGCTGGCTGGCAACAAGCTCAGGGCAAGGTTGACGGTGGCATCTACTGCTCCCATCGCCTTTGCCGATGCAGCGAATGCACCAGCCAGCACATATATCCATAGCATGAGCATGAGGTTGTTGGCTCCAGCCCCTCGACTATAGGTGTCGATGCGTTTTCTGATAGGCATACCGCCCGAGATGGCTACGGCATAGATGCTTGAAATCATGAATGCCACGGTGAGCGACAGGCTCGTATCCTTATGACTTTCCTCTGCGGAATATCCCGTAAAGAGGGCTATCAATGCTATCAATAAAATCAGTGGCGATAAAGCCAACAATCCTTTCTTATTACTCATTCTTCTTATATTTAGTAAGAGTGTAGGGTTCTTCTCTCTACACTCTTCGTTCTTCACTTCTTTAAAGTGTTACTCCATTTTTGAAGATGGAAATCTCGCGATAATCATTCTCCTCGTTGCGAGCTTCCTCTCCACTGGCTACGGAGATGATCTTGTCGATGAACTTGCGTACGAGATCTTTCATCTCTGTGCCCTCTACGAGCTCGCCGGCATTGAAGTCAATCCAGTTTGGCTTGTTCTTTGCCAAGGTGCTGTTGGTAGAAATCTTCATGGTTGGTACGAAGGTGCCGAATGGGGTACCGCGACCGGTGGTGAAGAGAACCAACTGACATCCTGCTGATGCTAAGGCTGTAGCTGCCACAAGGTCGTTGCCAGGTGCTGAAAGGAGGTTCAAACCATTTGTCTCCAGACGGTCACCATACTGCAATACACCGCTGACTGGTGCACGACCGCACTTCTGTGTACAACCGAGAGCCTTATCTTCCAATGTAGAGATACCGCCCGCCTTGTTGCCTGGTGAAGGATTCTCGCCAACAGGTTCGCCATGACTCAGGAAGTATTCCTTGAAATCATTGATGAGGTGAACGGTTTTATCGAACAATTCCTTGTTCTCACAACGGTTCATGAGAATCGTCTCTGCACCGAACATCTCAGGCACCTCAGTAAGGATGGAAGTACCGCCCTGAGCAACGAGCCAATCAGAGAACTCACCTACCAATGGGTTGGCAGTAATACCGCTGAACCCGTCAGAACCACCGCACTTCAATCCTACGCGCAACTTGCTGACAGGAACTTCCTGGCGCTTGTCAGTTTTAGCCTTGTCGTAGAGCTGCCAGAGCATATCCATACCCACTTCCAGTTCGTCGCCTTCCACCTGCTGGGTCACGAGCAACTTGATGCGATCCTTGTCATAGTCGCCGAGCATCTCCATGAACTCGTCAGGCTGATTATTCTCACATCCGAGTGAAAGAACGAGCACAGCACCAGCATTTGGATGGAGGCAGATGTCACGAAGCACCTTGCGGGTATTCTCGTGGTCGCCAGAGAGCTGAGAACAGCCGAAGTTGTGGTGCCAAGCGTGGATGGCATCAATGCCTTCGCATTTTGTTTCCTCCTTGAGTTGCTCTACCAGTTTTTCCGCTATGCCATTCACGCAGCCTACGGTAGGAACTACCCAGATCTCGTTTCTTACACCGACCTCACCATTCTTGCGCACGTAGCCCAGGAAAGTACGGTCTTCTTTCTTGATGTTCAACTGTTCATCCACAGGATTGTAAGTATATTCCAAAGTGCCGGCAAGGTTGGTCTTGAGGTTGTTTTCGTTGACCCACTCACCCTGTTTCAGATCTTTCTTAGCATGACCGATAGGGTAACCGTACTTGATGATGTCCTTTCCTTCAGGTGCATCGTTAATGAGCACTTTGTGTCCGGCAGGAGTATCCTGCAAGAGGGTGATAGACTTACCATCTACTTCGATGGTCTCGCCCTTCTTCATAGGGCACAAGCAAACCACTACCGAGTCGGCAGGGTTAATTTTGATAAAGCTTGATTGTTTCATCTGTAGTTATGTTTTTTAATATTTATAATTACATAAAATTCTATTAATTCCTACTATCTTCCTATAATTGAGTTCGGCGGTAGAAGTCGATATTCTCCTTCATCAGCAACTCGATAGGCATATAGTTCACGGGTGTTACCTTTTTCTTGAGAACGAGTGCCCTGAAGAGCGTCTCCACACAGTTATATCCCTGCATGTAGGCATGCTGTGCGATAAGGAAGGAGATGCTTCCTTCTCTCAGACATTTTGCATTCTTCTCCACCATATCATATCCCATAATTTGAACATCACGGCGGTTGGTCTTCAGCAGGAAGTCCCCCACGATATGAGCTTTCGAGGTGAGGGTGATGCAATGATGTGTATCAGGATATGTAGCGAAATATTTCTCCAGCATCTTCATGAACTCAGCGCGGGAACCATCGAGTGGCAGGTCGAGCACATTGATCTTGACGCTTGGGAAATGGTCGTGCATATAGTGACGGAACCCTACCTCGCGATTGTCCTGCTGCTTGCTGACCACGATTCCGTTCTTTGTCTGTCTCATCAGCATAATCTCCTTTTCTTTGAAAGCAAGCATCATGAGCATCTTGGCAGCGAAAAAACCACTGCAGAAAGAATCCTGTCCGAAGAAAGAAAGTGGGCGGAGATCAGGCATGTAGGAGTCGAGCAAGATGAACGGAATGTTCAACTCATGCAACTGGTCGGTAAGCGCTCTGGTTATTTCAAGAGATGAAGGTACGACGATGACCCCCTCCGGCTTTTCTTCGATGATAGCTTTTCCCTGTTCGATGAAAGACTCCTCGCAGGAGCGCTCATAGAAGTTGATCTTCACGTTGATGTGAAAATCGCGTTTGCTTTCCTCACATTTTCGTGCACCTTCCTCAATCTCCTCCCAGTAAGCCTCAGATTCATGCTTCGGAAGTAGCAAGTAGAAGGTATATGACTTGTTGTATGCCAGAGCACTGGCATACATGTTAGGCTGATAGTTCATCTCCTTGAGCGCCTGTTCCACTTTTTCGCGGGCAGGTTTGGAGACGTTAGGGCGGTCGTGAAGAACTCTATCGACAGTACCTACAGATACGCCAGCCCTTTCGGCGATATCCTTGATTCTTATTTTTTCGGCCATGTTTTAAGCGTTTGCTGGTTTTTAACCCATTTGTTATTAAACTTCGTCCATGATGCACTTTCTTTCACGTGCGTACATTAATATAATATATGTCGATACGCTTGTGTACTGTGCGAAGAAGGCAATTCTGAGAACTTCCAATTTTCGAGTGTACGTCCACATATAGAATATTCGGTACAAATTTACAATAAAAAATTGAATTGTGCGAATGCACAGCAACTTTTTTGCACAAAAACTAAAAAAAAACTCGATTTTGTTTCGTTATTTGAGAAATTATGATTATTTTTGCCACGATATTCGGAACAGAATGCAAATTATTTGATACTGAATTCGAAGAACAACTATAAAGAAACAAATTAAAAAACATTTCAAGCAATGGCAAAAATTGTAACATTAGGTGAGATCATGCTTCGTTTGTCCCCAGAAGGTAATGATCGTTTTATCCAGAGTGATTCATTCCGTATCATCCCTGGTGGTGGTGAGGCTAACGTAGCAGTCAGTGTAGCTAACTATGGTCATGAGGCTTACTTCGTATCTAAGTTGCCTAAGCATGAGATTGGTCAGATTGCAGTTAACGCTCTCCGCCGTTATGGTGTGAATACCGATTTCGTTGCTCGTGGTGGCGACCGTGTTGGTCTCTATTATGCAGAGACAGGTGCTTCTATGCGTCCTTCTAAGGTAATCTATGACCGTGCTCATAGTTCTATCGCAGAGGCAGATCCATCTGATTTCGATTTCGACAAAATTATGGAGGGTGCTCAGTGGTTCCACTGGAGTGGTATTACTCCTGCTATCAGCGACAAGGCTGCGGAGTTGACCAAGTTGGCTTGTGAGGCTGCTAAGCGTCACGGTGTAACAGTATCTGTTGACCTCAATTTCCGCAAGAAGCTCTGGACTTCAGAGAAGGCGATCTCTGTTATGCGTCCATTGATGCAGTATGTAGATGTCTGCATCGGTAATGAGGAAGATGCTCAGCTCTGCTTGGGCTTCAAGCCAGATGCCGATGTAGAGGGTGGTAAGACTGACGCTGAGGGATACTATGGTATCTTCCAGGGTATGATGAAGGAGTTTGGCTTCAAGTATGTAGTTTCTACACTTCGTGAGTCTCTCTCTGCTACACACAATGGTTGGAAGGCTCTTATCTACAATGGTGAGGAGTTCTACCAGAGCAAGCATTATGACATCAACCCAATAATCGACCGCGTAGGTGGTGGTGACTCTTTCTCTGGCGGTTTGATCCACGGTCTCTTGACTAAGAATACTCAGGCTGAGGCTTTGGAGTTTGCAGTAGCTGCTTCTGCTTTGAAGCACACTATCCCTGGCGACTTCAACCTGGTTTCTGTTGACGAGGTAGAGAGTCTTGCTGGTGGTAACGCTAATGGTCGCGTTCAGCGATAATTTAAGTGAAGAGTGTAGAATTCATTTGCGCTCTTCCTATTTAACATTTAACACTTAACATTTAAATAAAAAATGGCAAAGTTTAGCAAAATGCAGGTCATGGCAGCCATGAAAGAGACTGGTATGGTTCCTGTATTTTTCAATAAGGATATTGAAATTTGCAAGAACGTCATCAAGGCTTGTTATGAGGGTGGCGTACGTGTATTCGAGTTTACTAACCGTGGTGATTTCGCTCACGAAATCTTCGGTGAGTTGGTAAAGTGGGCTGACAAGGAGTGCCCAGAGATGATCCTTGGTGCTGGTACAGTCGTTGACGCTGGTACAGCTTCTCTCTATCTCCAGTTGGGTGCAAACTTTATCGTAGGTCCTAACTTCAACCCAGAGATTGCTCCTGTATGCAACCGTCGCCTGGTTCCTTATTCTCCAGGTTGTGGTTCTGTAACTGAGATCAACAATGCTCAGGCTGCAGGTTGCGATGTAACTAAGGTATTCCCTGCAGGTAACGTAGGTGGTCCTTCATTCGTTAAGAATGTAATGGCACCTTTACGCTGGAGCAATATCATGGTTACTGGTGCTGTAGAGCCAACTGAAGAGAACTTAACTCCTTGGATCAAGGCAGGTGTCCTCTGTGTAGGTATGGGTTCTAAGCTCTTCCCTAAGGAGACTGTAGCTGCTGGAGACTGGGCTGCAGTTACTGCTAAGTGTAAAGAGGCTCTTGGCTATATTGCCAAGGCTCGTTGTTAATTGAGAATTTAATGGCTTAATGGCCAAAATTAATATCACGCAAAAGTTCAGCGCCTTCATTGTGATGATGTTGGCGCTGTTTTTCTATTCAGCTTGTGGTCCTTCTCATAAGCAGGAGGTGGATCGGTTGAATACACTTTCATACGCCTATCACTACCGTGACCTTGATTCTACTAAGATGTTGGCACAGAGAGCTTTAGCTCTTTCTGGTGACTATAGTGCCGGATATGCTGAGGCTTGCAATAACTTAGCATTCGTAGAGATGGCAAAGATGAACTACAAGGAGGCTCGCCGATGGCTCGGTCTTGTGGAAGAAAAGAGCAACAACCAACTGGAGCTTCTCATTGCTGATGTGCAGATGATGCGCATCTGTCAGCGGGAATCTCACAACAAAGATTTTTATTCCTATCGCGAGAAAGCGATGGTGCGATTGCGCCGCTTGGGCGAGGAGGCTTCCAATCTGCCACCCCGTGAACGGCGACGTGCTACCTATGCTCATAGCGAATTTGATATCGTTGATGCCACCTATTGTTATTATGTCGGTCTGGAAGAACCGATGCTGAAGGCTTTGAATGATATCGATGCGGATGCACTTGAAGCAGATACTGCCCAGTATCTCAACTATCTATATAATATCGGTTCGGGTGGTGCGATCACCAATGGATCGTCTGAACAGATAGCACAGACGGAATTTGACTATCTGATACAATGCTATATGTTGGCTTCAGCCGGACGAGTTGTCATGCCCGATGGTACGATAGCCGGCGGTTATCCTTACTGGCAGGCTAATGCCCTTCAGGCTCTCAGTGAACATCTGCAGAAAGCCAAGATGCGGGATTTTCTCATCCGGAACAATTTGCCGGCTATCCAGTATCTGAATGTAGAACAGATGCCAGATACGCTCTTGGCTGGTAATTTGGCTCAGCGTGCGCTGAACCTTTTCATCTCTTATGGTGATACCTATCAGATAGCAGGTGGTTACCGTACGCTGGCTGAATGTTACTTCGCTATAGAGGATTATAATTCTGCAGGCGACTGTCTGCTTCGTGCCCTGCAAGTGAGCAAGAATATCAAGGCGGCTCCCGATCTGGTGGCTTCTATCCGTGAACGACTTTGTTTGGTATATTCTGCGCTCGACAATAAACAGCAGAGTGACTACAACCGCAATATCTATCTTGACTTGCAGGAACGAACCCGTCAGGACAGGCAGTTGGAAGCTCGCGCCACCTTGCTTGATGATAATGCTCTGCAGCTCAATCTCATGATAGCAGCGGTACTCGCCATGATATTGCTCGTGGTTATCCTCCTGTATCTCTTCGACCGTATGCGAAGAAGAAAGATACAGTCTAAGCCGCTGTCTTCCTTGCTTGAACCTTTAGAGCAGTGGAAACTGCGTAATACACAGTATATCAATGATATAAATGAAAGAAAAGAAGAATTGGATGAAGAGATATCTATAGCCCGTTTGCATCTTGATGACAATAAAAAACGTAATCTGGAGCAGCGTGCCAAGGTCTCTTTAGTAAACAGTATCACGCCTTTCATAGACCGCATGATTCATGAGGTGGATAAGTTGGCGGAGGATGATGAAAGTACCCCGGATGAGGTAAAACAGGAGCGGTATGAGTATATCTCAGAACTGACGGATAAGATCAACCAGTATAACACCATCCTGACCAACTGGATTCAGATGCGACAGGGAACTTTGAATCTCCGTATCGTCTCTTTCCCTCTCCAACCGCTTTTCGATATTGTGGCAAAGGGTAAGATGAGTTTCCAGATGAAGAAGATAAAACTCGATGTGCAGCCAACTACAGCTAAGGTGAAGGCAGACCGCACCCTGACGCTCTTTATGATCAATACGATAGCCGACAATGCACGCAAGTTTACTCCTGCTGGAGGTATGGTTACTGTTTCTGCAGAGGAACATGATAAATACGTAGAAATCGTTATCGCTGATACTGGTAAGGGAATGGATGAGGAACAATTGGCTCATGTCTTCGACCGTACCTATACGGGCGGTCATGGATTCGGACTCCTCAACTGCAAGGGAATCATCGAGAAATATAAGAAGGTGAGCAGTATCTTCAATATTTGTCATATTGAGGCAGAGAGTGAAGTGGGAAAGGGTAGTGTGTTCCGTTTCCGACTGCCTAAGGGAATCGGACGGATGATCGTTGGTGTCATTCTTTTGTTGGCATCATCCGTGTCGTCTTTTGCATCCCAGATACATCAGCATACCCTGGCTACCGGAAAGGTTTCCCGAGAACTCACTTTGGCTGATGCCTTTGCCGACAGTGCTTATTATAGCAATATCAATGGTACATACCAGCGTACCTTGGCATTTGCTGATTCTGCCATCTACTATCTCAATCAGCATTATCTGCGCCAGTATCCTCAGGGTAAAAATCTGATGGTGAGCAGTCCGAAACTCTCTCAAGCTGCCGAACTGAAATGGTTTGCTGATAGTGTGACGACCGACTACAGCATTATTCTCGACATCAGAAATGAGAGTGCGGTGGCTGCGCTTGCCTTGCATCAATGGACTTTGTATGATAGAAACAATAAGGTTTATACCAAACTCTTCCGGGAGCGGAGTACTGATAATACACTGCCTGAGTATGTCCGCACGATGCAGAGTTCGGAAAACTCCAAGACGGTAGCTGTCATCCTGCTCTTTCTCCTGTTGTTGCAGTTGCCGATAGCCTACTATCTGCTCTATTATCGCCATGTAGTGACCTATCGCTTTGCGGTGGATCGCATCCGTGATATCAATCTTCTGTTGCTCAGCGACCAGTCTATACCGGAGAAGTTGAAGCGCATCAGGGAAATATGGAGTAAGAAGTCCCGGCATACCCGTGCCAATTTCCGTTTGGACGAGGTGGTGCATGAGATTGAGGAAGAACTGAAACGTGGACTGGATTTATCGAATGGCAAGGAGGCAGATAATCAACTGCTGGAAGATGAGTTGAGACGGGTTCGATTTGAGAATGATCGTTTGCACGTATCTAATTCTGTATTAGATAATTGCCTCTCTACGTTGAAGCATGAGACGATGTATTATCCGTCACGTATCCGACAGTTGATAGAGGCATCCCCCGATGATGTAGCTTCTCTGAAAGAATTGGTAGATTACTATAAGTCCATCTATCTGATGCTGAGTGCGCAGGCGATGGAACAGGTGGAAACCAATCTGAAGTGTGATGCTGCGCTGAAGGATTATCTCTTCCGGCTGATACAGGAAACCGTGAAGGATCTTGCCAAGGCGCATGGTATTGCCATCACGCAAGTGAAACAGGAAATCAAAACTGTGCATACGGCTTATGCCACCTGCCAGTTTGTCTTCTCAGGATTGAAATACGACGATTCCTTGCATCATCGCCTTTTCACTCCGCTGACTGTGGATATGAGATTCTTAGTTTGCCGCCAGATAGTGAGGGAGATGGGAGAAACGACCAATCTTCGTGGCTGCGGTATCCAGGCAAAGCCTTCTGATGATGGATTCCTGGTCATTGAGGTGGTGTTGCCGGGGATGTTAGTATAGAATCAAGGATAGTTAACACATAAATTCAACATAGACTCAAATAAACGACGATGGACAATTTTAAAGTAATCATAGTAGAGGATGTACCTTTGGAACTGAAAGGTACGGAAGGAATTTTCAAAAACGATATACCTGAAGCTGAGATTATTGGAACAGCTGACAGTGAGGTGAGCTATTGGAAACTCATCAAACAGCAGTTGCCTGACCTCGTGCTTCTCGATCTTGGTTTGGGCGGTTCCACTACGGTGGGTGTAGAAATCTGCCGCTATACCAAGGAACAGTATCCTAACGTAAAGGTATTGATTTTCACGGGAGAAATCCTGAATGAGAAGCTCTGGGTGGATGTTCTTGATGCAGGTTGCGATGGTATTATCCTGAAGAGTGGGGAACTCCTGACCCGTGGCGATGTGGCTTCCTGTATGAGTGGTAAGAAGATGGTTTTTAATCAGCCGATTCTGCAGAAAATCGTAGAACGTTTCAAGAAAAGTGTCAATAGTCAGTTGATGCGCCAGGAGGCTTTGGTCAATTATGAGATTGACGAATATGACGAGCGCTTCCTTCGCCATCTCGCCCTCGGTTATACCAAGGAGCAGATTACCAATTTGCGAGGTATGCCTTTCGGTGTGAAAAGTTTGGAAAAGCGACAGAACGAACTGGTACAGAAACTCTTCCCTGATGGCAACAATGGTATGGGCATCAATGCTACCCGTCTGGTGGTAAGAGCCTGCGAACTTCGCATCTTAGATATCGACAATCTCGAGGCTGATCCAGAATAAGCTGCGGCATCAAGAAAGATATAGAATAGGATTTAATCAGGAAAAGAATAGAGAGAACGATGAAGAAAATGAAGGTGTTTTCGTATTTGGCTTTAGGTTTGGGCGTGGCTCAAATCCTGCTGATGCTGACTTCGTGGCTGTTGACGGCTGCGATGCCGGAGAACTATAACCGTTCGCTCTTGAGTTCTGAGGGCATCCGCTGGTTCTTCGGTCAGTTCCAGGATCATTTAGCTTCGCCCGTATTAGTGTGGCTGGTGTTGGGTGGTATTGCCTATGGAGCTTTCTGTAGAAGTGGTATTGTCCATTATAAGCCAGACGAGTATCGTCAGCGCTTTGCAATGGGCGTGGCAAGTTTCGAGTTGGGGGTATTTGTGATTATCATGCTGGCACTTACCCTGCTGCCTCATGCCATCCTTCTGAATGTGATGGGTGGCCTCTTTCCAAGCAGTTTTACGCAGAGCATCATACCTTATACCGCATTTGCCGTAACCGTAGTCTGCTGCAGTTTCGGTGTTATCAGTGATAACCTGAAAGGAGTGGAGGATATTTTCCGCTGTATGTCGTATGGTATTTCTAAGGTTTCTCCTCTCATCGTGCTCTATGTATTCGCCGCCCAGTTGTTCTATTCTGTTCTGTATCTGATATAAGAACAGTTTCTTGAACGAATCATCATACGTGTTTTTATTATCTTGAAAGAAACGTTTGATTAATATAAAAAAATGAGGCTTCCCGTATTCTCCGTTGCAGGAGAAAGGGGAAGCCTCTGTAAATAACTCTCTATTGGTCCTTTTACCTATGTTGAACCTATTGAACTTTCATCTTTTACTATACTTAATTATTCAGCATGGTAAATGTTATGCATATAAATGGTCTGTTCTTTAACTTATTATCAGCGTATTGTATAACTCTCTTTTGTTTTTACTTGAGTTTTATAACTTTCTTATTTGTTTTTACTTGATTTTTATAACTCTTTTGTTTTTATATCTTATGAATTAATGTTTTCAAAATTATCTGCGTCCTCCGAAACTGCCGTGAGAACCACCCCCATTACTTCTTGTAGGTCCACCTACAGAACGGTTGCTACCACCGAAGGAACGAGAACTGTTTCCGAAAGAAGCACCACCATTCCCAGGATTAGAACGAGGAGTGAAACTCTTGGATGGGCTGGTAGTATTGCCACTGCCAAAGCTGCGCATCATAGAAGAACCACTACCGAAGCCTCCACGGTTGCCTCCAAAGAATCCGCCAGGTCTGCTGTTGTTTGATGGATTCTCGCGGGTAACAGTAGTACGAGTACTGCTCTGGCGATTACCAAACTGACGGTTCTGGTTGCCGAAACTGCTGCTCTGGTTGCCGAAACCACCATTATTCTGTGGTCTGTTCACGTTCTGAGGGCGATTATCATTGCCACGGCTCATATTTCCGAAACTATGTCCGTTGTTGCGGTTTGAGTTTCCATTATTTCGGTTCATGTTTCCGAAACTCTGTCCACGACCGAAATCTCCTCTGTTGAATCCGTCACGCATACCAACTCTTGGATGACCGCCAGGACGTGGACCACCGAAGCTGCGTCCATGATACCAGCTTCTACCACCATTCATTCTCCAGCTGTGTCCTCCACAATAGGAAACGTAGAAGTGAGGGCGACCGAAGTAGAAGTAGTCGCGGTGAGGATATCTGGCATAGATGCCGAAATGCCAGTAACCAGCGTCCCAGTAGAGAGGGCGATAGAAGTATGTGGCATTAATAAATGTGCGATATTGCCAGTCCAGGAGGATATAGCTCAAGTCCATATTGCGCTGTCTCCAGTAGATTCCGTAGAGGTCATCCACTGTATTGACACTCATCAGATAATCGAGGTTGGTTTCGTAAGCAGCCTCATACTGATCGTCTGTGAGGTTCAACTCGTATGCCATTTTATCTGTCAAGAAGAGAGCTTGCTGGCGAGCCTGCTCGTAACTCATTGCAGATGCAGTAGTGAAGGTCATTGTGACCATTGCTACAAGGGCTAATATAAACTTCTTCATAATCATATCTCTTTATAAATTAGACTTCTTGTTTTATTTCTGCTGCAAAGATACGGCGAAATATCTGGCTGCGGAAAGGTTTTTCCCTAAAGAGGTGGGGGAAATTCCCTAAAGGTCATTATCTTAATGCAATAACTTATCCCTTATATATAATAAAAGGTGAAAAATTCCGTTATTATTAAAACTTTCGAAAGTAATTATAGATGAAATTTTATCAGACTAATAAGAAAAAAGCGTTTGTCTTTAGTGCATTCCTGCTTTTACCTCTCTCAGTTTCTGCCCAGTATCTTTGGCAGGAGGATGTAGATCCGGGTAAGTTGGATTTGGGCAAGGACATTCATTACAATGTGGAGATGCAGGGTTCTTTCTCCAAGGGTAAGACTCCGCTTTGGCTCAATGCCAATAAGCATGGACTCAGTTCGCTGGAGAAGAACAACGGTTATCTCCGAGGTAGTGTCATCCGTCCGTTGGGTACTGATTCAGCCCGTCGTTGGGGCATCGGTTATGGCTTAGATGTGGCAGCACCGATTCATTATACGAGTAATGTAGTAGTTCAGCAGGCTTTTGTGGAAGCTCGCTGGCTGCATGGTGTGCTGAGTATCGGTGCCAAGGAGTATCCGATGGAACTGAAGAATCAGACTTTAAGTAGTGGTAGCCAGACTTTGGGTATCAATGCTCGTCCTGTTCCTCAGATTCGCCTGGCATTGCCGGAGTATTGGACCCTTCCTTTTGCCCATCATTGGTTAGCCATCAAGGGACATATTGCCTATGGTAAGATGACCGATGAGAACTGGCAGCACGACTTTACCCAGCGCCAGTCCAAGTATGCTGATGGTATGCTCTATCATAGCAAGGCGGGATATTTGAGGATAGGTAATGAGGGTTCTTTCTTCCCGCTGAGCGTGGAGTTGGGACTGGAAATGGCAGCAGAGTTTGGAGGTACTCCGTATAATTATGTAGATGGGGAGATGAAAGCTATTCCTGCAGAGGGTGGTCTGAAAGGTATGTGGCATGCTTTTATACCAGGAGGCTCCGATTCTACGGATGGTGCTTATGGTAATATAGCTGGTAATGTACTGGGAAGTTGGACCTTCCGAATCAATTATGATGCAGATTCATGGAAACTTGGAGTTTATGGTGATCATTTCTTTGAAGATGATAGCCAGATGTTCTTTCTCGACTATGATGGTTATGGTGAAGGTGACGAATGGCTTGTGGAAAAGAAACACAAGTACTATCGTTATAAACTCAAGGATTTCATGCTTGGTGCAGAGTTAAACCTGAAGTATGGCACTTGGTTGCGCAACATCGTCTTCGAGTACATTTATACCAAATATCAGAGTGGTCCGATTTATCACGACCATACCACAGAGATTTCTGACCATTTAGGAGGTATTGATGATTATTATAACCATGGTACTTATCCGGGGTGGCAACATTGGGGACAGGTGATTGGTAATCCGCTTTACCGTTCTCCTCTGTATAATGAGGATGGACAGTTATACATAGAAAATAATCGCTTTGTGGCTTATCACTTAGGTTTTGATGGTCAACCATCTGAGCGTTTGGGTTATCGAGTGCTTGCCACTTACCAAAAAGGATGGGGAACGTATAATATGCCGTTCAACAAGATGCATCATAATGTGAGTTTCTTGGTTGAGGGTGCATATCACTTTAACCATGATTGGAAGGTAAAAGGTGCTTATGGTATGGATTTTGGAAGCAACCAGATGTTGGGTCATAATGCTGGTTTCCAACTCACTGTCAGCAAATCTGGTATTTTCAAACTTTAATAGAATTAAATGAATATGTTTATGAAAAAATATAGAATTCTTCCTATTGCTTTTGTGGCTCTCATCGGCATATTTTTGATGGTTTTCTCTTCTTGTGAAATGGAAACCAGCAAGAATGGTGATTTGGATGGTTACTGGCATTTGGAAAGCATCGATACGTTGGAGAATGGCAAGATTTGTGATTTCTCTTCTCGCAAGGTATTTTGGGGAATTGAGCATAAACTGATTCTCATCAAGGATTTGGAAGTAGGTCCTTTTGATGGCTTTTATATGAGATTCAATCAGACTGGCGATAGCTTGTTGATTCCTAAGGCTTATCGCAAGAACCAGAATTATCATGAGGGTGATGATGATGCTCCTATCTCGGCTGATGACATGGAAGATTTGCGCAAATACGGAATCAACAATCTTCCAGAGGGTTTCGCTAAGGAAGCACTCAGCGGAAGCAAGATGATTCTTCGTTCGAAGACCTTGAGGTTGAAATTCAAGAAGTTCTAAACGGATTCTTGTTTTGAAAATATTCAAAAGTCGGATTGACGTCAATGTCAGTTCGGCTTTTTTGTTGCTTTCTGAAAGTGTTATTTGCTTTTCCATTTTTCCTTTTTTTGTTTGTTATACCAAATTCTGCCACTTCAAGTTCTGAAGGACGCTACAAAGTTACTGTTTCTCCGGCGCTTACTTATCCCTTTTGATGCTTTTCTATCCCTTTTGATGCTTTTCT
>OQVU01000495.1_pt1 | contig 14855 bp, 9 predicted proteins | sample 1691611 | NCBI WGS metagenome assembly OQVU01 (sample SAMN03418272, study PRJEB22391) | human gut metagenome | biome: human-gut; feature: organic feature; material: feces | host: Homo sapiens | place: Tanzania | collected 2013-01
CGGCCCGGTAGGCCCCATATACGCCGGAAACTCTTCATACTTTCCGGTTGTGGGGTTATAAATTTTGATTACTCCTATCGGCATTATCACCCCTCCTTACAGCACCAGTGTATAAAAAAAGCGCGGAAGCTTCTACCCCCGCACTAAAAATATTTTTATAAGCAAAAAGCCCTATCTTTCGATAGAGCTTTTTACTTCGCAGCTTTCGCCGCATTAGCATTTCAATCCACAACCGCGTGCGCTTGCGCTCTGATAGAGCCACCCCCGCTTACGCGGGGAAAAAATCAGCGCTCACGCGGTGACAAAAGGGATTAACCCTTGACTGTATTATAGCAGACCGGGGCGGGGTTGTCAAGTGATTTCCTCATTTTTTGTTACAATTAAGTTATCAGCTGTTCCTTGTGCGCCAAACATAATCCAGCCAATATTAGGGTAGTTAGCATGCGAACTATCAAGCACTATCTTGTAATATTTATCTGCAAGTTTGGTGACAGTCGCCATGCCAGAAAGCGCACTGTACTGCTTGCACCAAAAAACACCGCCGTTATAGCTCGAAAATGCCGCAAGCCTTTCGTGCCCGCTACCTTCGAGTACCGCGCCCTTAACATAAATTACATCCGAGGGTTGTATTGCGATACACCCCGTGCAAAAACACGCACTGTCACTGCCGTAATACGGCTTAGATGATGACGGATAAGCACCATTACGGTATCCTACACCATCCCACACACCGCTTTTGGTGCTTGGGTCTACGGCTGTCGGCAAAACGTTTGTGTAACTCGGTACATATACCGCCGCTGTAATCGTGATTTCGATATTGCCGCTTACTGACGGAATGCTTATTGTGCCGCCAGAGTAGTACAAATCCGTAACGACAGTACCGCCCATTTTTACCACCACGGTCGCACCATCAAGCACATAGCCGCTGCTTGCAGTGATAACGGCATAGTAGCTGTCGCCCTCGGTGATAGATGTTGCATTGTTGCTGGACGTACAGCCTGTCAAAGTATTTGTGACTGTATATTCTTGCGGCGGTACGATGACTTCACCTACACTTCCCGTAATCATTGCTGTGCGAAAAGCGTTTATTTCCGTAGCTGTAATTCCATTTGCCACCGCCCACGCCACAACTTTTTCATTGTCGTTTTCGCCAGTGTAGGTTTCGCGGAAGTATTTTACGAGCGGATAATATCCGTTGCCGTTTGTAGCATTGTAATTTGTGTTGCGGAATCGCTTCCCGTTTTCTTCGTCTGAAAATGCTGTCAGCTCGTACTCCTTGTCTTTATCGCTCTGCGAAACGCCGAGAAGTGAAAGCAATATATACGAGATTGTGCCTGTTCTATCTGAGCCGCTTACACAGTGGAAATAGCACGGTTTGTTATCTGCAACGCAGCTCATAACTTTTTTTATCACATTGACCGTGCGCGAAGAAGCAGCCGTAGAGTTTACGGCGTTTGCGTAGTAGTCCAGCGCTTGATGGTAGTATTCGACTGTGTCGCCGAGTGGCGACGTGGTTATACCGCCCACTTCGCTGTTGTTACGGAGGTCAATTTCGGTTTTTATCCCGCACCAGCTTACCAGTGTAGCCTTGTCCGTATCTGTGATACTGCCAAAATTCCCGCCGCGGAAGATTTTGCCGTACTTCACGCGCCCGCCGTCGCAAGACCATCCGCCAAGGTCGCGGACGTTCCACACCGATGGTGTATATATCATCCTCACGCCACCTTCGGCGATGATTTTATACGTTTTCCCCGCGAGCGTAAAGGTTGCATTTTTAAGAGGCTCTACATTGTATATAGTATGTGCCCCTGACGCCGATTCAGTGCGCGATAAGTTTCCTTGCGCCACAGTAAGGGACGACCCGCTCGTGGCATTTATTTTAAGCCCCGAAGGTTCTTCTTTGCTATATGTAGTTGTTTGGCTACAGTAGCTTGTTATTTGAGTTGTACTATAATCCGTAGTGTCGTAGGTAACGTTATCTATATACTCCGCAACGGTCGGGTTCATCTGCGGGTACTGTGTGGTATTGAGGTTGCCGTCGTCGGAGATTACCGTCTCCTCCTTCGTCCCTGTCCGCAGAAAGCCTGCCCGGCTTGTGTATGTCTTGCCTTTTGCCACATCTGTATCGCCTGCGTCCCCGAGGTCACTTGCTGGCATTGCTAAGCCAAACGAGGCTCCTTTGTCCGCCGCAATGGCTTCGTTCACCTTCCCGTTAAACCGCGCCTGATTTGTGGCGGAAAAGATGGCTTTGCCTGTCACCGCTCCGGTAATCTGCGTCACCTTTTGCCTCGTCCCCATCACCTTCGCGCCGTTGACATACGCCGTCTGCCCCTTGACTATATCTCCCGCCACAGCCGTTGCGTCGGAAGTGTCGAGCTGCGCGGGCAGGGCGTTCACCTTTGCAAGCACGCTTGCTATTTTCGTTGTATTGTCGTTAAGGCTCATCCAGCGCCTCCTCCACCCTTGCCCTCCACTTTTCGGGCACTTGCTCAAGGGTTATCTTGCCCAGCCGAATTTGTATTACAAAAAATTTTATCATTCTGCCACCCCCAAAAGCTCAAGCATCGCTTCTTCAAGCGCCGCAAGCCGCTCCTCCGCCGTAGGCTCGGAAACAGGCTGCTCCGCCGCCATAGCCTCAAGCTCTGCGATTTCTTCGGGGGTCATTTCGATATATTCGCCGTCTACATATTTTTTCACAATATCACCTCACGTAAAAATCAATGGTAGAATCAGGCTGCATTGGAATGTATGTGTCGAGCGAGATGCTACTAATCGGGTTAGCATATAACGCTGGATATGGTTTATTTTTTTCTTTTGATTGAGTAACGTAATTATGTAGCGCATAGGGTCTAAGGTTCCAAGGTGGTTTTCCTTTTGTGTATATTGTTTCTCCTTGATATGCGTAAAAATCTCCGTTTTCATCGAAAATCGGGAAAACGTGAAATGTCCCTTTCCATTGCCAAGCCACTTGATAGTCAAAAAGCGCCACGCGATAAGCTGAGGAAAACATTTTGTTAATTGTTACGCCGCCACTTACACCGCTGCCATCAGCAAAATTCACTTCAACCACACCGAAAATTTCGCGAATGTTTCCATATGGAACAGATATTTCAATTTTATTTGTTTCTTCCGTCAGCTTGACCTTTGATAGATGTATCCATTTTTTAGCGTTGCTCGGTACATCCGCCGCTTCCCACGATGTAGGTCTGCCGTCAGTATCCACTGTTTTGACCTTGATAGTTTGTCCGATTGCCGCAGATGTAAGCCCAAGGGATATGTCACCGCTCCCCGCTGCTTTCCCCTCCAGCGCTGTCAGCACTGTATCAAGGCTTGTGTTTTGCTGTGCTATTTTATTTTCTGTATTTGTAAACGCATTTTCTATTCTGTCATCCATATTGTCCACCTCACAATGCGTTTATTCTGTCGGCTATATTACCCACAAGGTCATACAGGCATTTCGCCGACGGAACCTCGCTGTCCGTGCTCGAAGAGGAAACGCTTGTTACTATCGCATCAGTCCGCACGAGCCATTTATCTTCCGCACTCACTCCCTGCGCCGTTACCGCAATCGTAAAATACTGCGCAAGAAAATTCATAGAGTCAAGCCCGCCGCTTCCGCTGAAAATCCATATGTTCATTGCAGGCATAGGAACAAACAGCGGCAGTGTTGCTGTGTATTTATCCATTGAGCACCTGCAAAACAGCGCCTTGCCCTCGTTGTATGCCGCCGTTATATCCGTAAGCGGCGTTGTTTCGGACAGCGTGTAATTCGGATAATTACCGTTCAGCTCCACATAGTATGTGCCGCCGCCTCCGCCTCCTTCCCCCGGCTCGCCCTTCGCGCCTCTCGGTATTCCGAGGTTCAAAACAGGGTTCGCAGTTGTTCCCCCCATACTCGCCGTTGCGTTCTGCCCAGCTTCAAGGGTCGTAACAGTGCCTATGCTAAGATTCGGCGTTGCGCCTGTCGGTCCGGTAATGGAAAGAGGAATGCCCGCTGTACCGCTCGGGTCAATCCACACCGGGAAATCCGGTCCGTTCGGCTGCGTGCTGCCGTAATATATTCCCGGTGCGCCGTTTTCACCATCCTTGCCGTTTTCGCCGTCCTTGCCCGGGTCGCCCTTGCTTCCTGTCGCGCCCGTCGGTCCGGTAGGTCCGGGAATCGTCGAAGCCGGTCCGGTAGGTCCCTGTTGTCCCACAACATTCCCCACTATGTGCTCCGTGCCGTCCGTAAGCACAAACACAACATCACCGTTTTCTTTAGTGTATATGCGTTTCAGCCCTCTGGATATATTTCCGTATGCGTCCGCAAACACCTGTACCGGCAGTTCAAGATCAACTTTTGCTTCAAAAAGGTTGTCTGCCATCTCGTCCTCCTTACTCTACAAGCATAGGCGCGTTTATAACGGTTCTGCGCCCCAGTGTCGGGCTCTCATAATCGCCTACGTAGCGATAACGCCCACGGTCAAAAAGCGCCGTAACCTCGTCCGTAAAATCAAATTCTGCGATATTATTTTTCAGTGCAAGATTTTTTCCTTTTCCAAACTCAAAGGTCTTTACAAGGTCGTTTTTGGCACTGAAAAACTTTACCGTCAAGGTGTCTGTATCGTTGTTAAAATTTATTTCCTCGTCGTCCTGGTCTTTCAGAAACAGATGAATATAATACTGAAAAGTGTTTCCCTTGTAGAACTTCAAAACGCCGTTTTCGTTTCGGGGCGAGGTTTCCGCCCTTGGAATTGCCGTTGCCATACATAAACCGCCTCCTTACAATCTCAGTGTAAAATAAAAGCGCGGGAGCTTCTACCCCCGCACTCATATTTTTTTAATCGTCTTTAAGCCAGTTGTCGCACATCTTCACGACCGCGTCGGTGTTCTCGTAAATTCCGGTGGCGTAAAGAGCCTTGCGGATTTTTATCCGTTCTGTGCTGTTCGCGTTCTGGTACAGCGGCTTCCAATAGTTTGTCAAAGCTCCCTTGATATAGCCTTTAGCTTCATTCTCACTTTTGCCGCTCGCAACATACTCTTTAATAAGCTTGTTTGTAGCTTTGCGAATTTCTATAGAATCGCCTTTTCGCATTGCCTTTTTAATTCCCGCTGCCTTGCTCGTGTCTATAAGTCCTAAAGCTTTTCCGGCTCCGTAAATAGTGCTCGAATCCAAAAGACCTTCAGCCGCCGCTTCATATATCCCCGCGAAGCTTGTATCTTTCAGCGGCTTGGTATTAACCGCGGTGTTGAAGATTGCGGCAAAGTCTCTGTAAACGTTCCGTACAGGCAGTCCGAAAAGGTTGAATACGACGGTCAATTCTCCCAAAGCACCGCCCCAGTCGCCTTTCTTTATTTTTTTGAGTGCTTTATTGCCCGCGCTCACGGTGTCCGAAATCATACCCATTTCGGGAAGCTCCGTCGTAAAGCCCTGAATCGCTTCGGAGATTGCGTCTACGCCCGGTAAATTAAGAATCGGAATAAGGTCGCTTCCTATGTTGTTTACCAGCTTCTCGGCGTACTTTTCAAGGTAGGTTTTGTCCTCGTCGCGGTCGCGCAATGCTCCGATTATAGATTTAAGCAGTGCATTTGCAAAAACATTAAGCGCAAGCGCCCAAAGCCCGCGTGCCGCACTTTTGGCAGCCACCTTTTCCTTGCTGATGGAATCCACAAAAAGGTTGTAGCTCAGCGTGGGCTCCATTTTGAACGCCGATATTATCTGTGCAATTCCCCTTTGGTCCCGCATCATCGGGCTTTTTACAAGTATGCTGTCGTATACCTGCGTTGCGTTCACGACCTCATCAAACCGCCGTCCTGCCGCACGCTTAAATTCCTCCGTTCCGCGTTTCAGATCCGTGGTGTCCTCAATTTCCGCCATAACGGCGTTCATAATGTGTCCCCACGTTACCCAGTCCGCCTTTTCGGAAAGGAAGCCTGTCACATCGTCCAGCTCTCCGGTGCTGTATTCTCCGGTCGCGAAAAGCTGTCTAACATAGTCCTTGCCTTTCAGCTCCGGCTTCAAAATGTACTGCTCCGCGCTTCTGCCGGTACCTATGTCAAACCGCCCCATGTTTTTAAGGAACGCCGTGGAGCTGTAATCGTACATTTCTTCAAGCACGTTCTTTTGCCTTACGGTTTTGGTAAGATACTTTCCGTCAATCATAGCCGTTGCCCTCATAATCGCCGAAGGCTGCTGAATCGCAACGGAAAGGTTCGCCGCAACCGCGGTTTTCTTGAACTTACCGAAAAGCTTGCCAAAAACATTATCGTCGTTAAGCTGCACCGCTCCGCCGAAGCTGTCGCCCATAAGCCCGGTAATATAGTTAATGCCCTCCGTGCCGTAGCTGTCCCGGATAGCCTGTTTAACGCTCGTGCTGCCGTGCTCCGCGTCAACCGTGTCCTTGTAATTGAGCACCCTCATAAAGTTATCCTGCTGCACCGCAAAGGCGTGGTAGCGCGCAGTGTCGTTCATGCTTTCCGCAACAACCTTGAAAAAGTCGTCAATCACGATTGCGGCGTTCGCGTTCGGGGTAAGCGCTTTCGCGCTGCCCATATTTTTAAGCATCTTGCTTCCGCCGGCCTGCTTCGTGCCGTCGGGGCTCACTTTCTGCCCGGCGTGGCTCTTAGTGTAGTCGCTTGCAACACGGTAGGGGAAATAGTAGGTCTCGTTAAACTTTTTATAGCCGTAAAGTGCCATAGAAGTTTCGTTTCTCCGTGCGCCCTCCACCGTGGTAAGGTAATTAACCACCGCATCCGCACAAGCTCTTTGCTCTCTGGTAAGGAAGCTGAACATCGTTCGTAAGTCGTGCACCGTCAGTTGGACGCCCTTGCTGCTTTCGCTGAACTTCTTGAAAAATCCGTCAGGGGTTTTGGATTTAACGACAATACCGCCCTCCATCATATGCACCGCACCATCTCCGTTGGCTTTGCCGCGTTTATAGGTAACATAAGCCGCCAAAACCTCGTTGCGGGTCATATCAAGCACTTCTCTTTTTTCAGTGACGAATTTAAGCCGGTCGTTTTTGTTCTTTGGGTTAGCGCTCGACCAATCCCAGACGTGGTATTCTTCAAAAATCTTCGCCATAAACTGCTGGTCTTCGTTTATGTCCTGCGAATATTTAAGCTGGCTGTTGTACAGCATATCGTTATACAGCCGTTTCATACCGCCGCCCATCCGGTTGAAGAAATAATACGGCGTTATATTATCGTAATTGAGATATTTGTCCGCCCGGTTTACCGCTCCGCCGAGTGTGCCGCTGCGATATGTCTTCGGTCCGTGTTCTTTCGCTGCACGGATTGTTTCCGCTGCAACATCGGCAATATTCTGTTTTCTGCCTTCAATAAACACTTTATTCCCGTCTTTGACAATGTGAGTAAAGTATTCTGTTATTGCTTGAACGTAGAAAAGCTCATCTGCAGAAAGCTCTGAAAGTCGTTTACCGTCGGTGACATTTTCCATCTTCGCAATTTTTTCAAGTTTGTCAATGTAGTCTTTAATGTCGGGGTCGTAAAGGTCGTTGAGGTCGCTGCTTTCCTCTGCAATCTTGCTGTACGCCTTTGCAAGCGCGTCCAGCTTGCTCTTCGAGAAAACACTCGAGTTGTCGGTGAAGTTGCTAAGGAAGCCCGCCACAGCGCCGCGCAGGTCTTGCGGAATGTGCTTGTTGTCCGTGGGATTGAGCAGCATAGTGTTAAGAGACCTGACGCCCTTGGCTATACGCTTGCGCAGCACCTCGCGTCTGGCACTGTCAGCTCTCTCCACCTTGTAGTTTTCAAAAGCTTCCCGCTGTGCTTTAAGCGCCGCGTCGCGTTTTTCCCGCACCTCACTGAGCTTGTTCCGGTAAGCCTTGATTCTGTTCTCGTAGCTTTCGGCGGTAACACGCAGCTTCGCCGCGTCTTTAGCGCCCTGTGCCATCTGTCCGGCAAGCACTCCTCGCGCTTCTGCTTCATTCCGCGCCTTTGTGGCTGCCTTGCGCTCCTCGGCCATTTGGGCGCGCCTCTCTCTAAGCTCGTTTATATATGCGTCCTCTTTGTTCGCAAAGCGTTCCTTTACCCGGCGCAGCTCCGCCGCATCCTTGGCGCCTTGGTTCATTTGCCCGGCAAGAACGCCCTCGGCGCGTGCAGCGTCAAGGGATTTGTTATAGTTCTTGATAGCATTATTTATGTTTTCCGCAGCGCGGTTTACCTTTGCGGCGTTGGCACGCTCACGCTCCTTGCGGCTCGCCTCGGAAAGGAAGCTGCCAACGGTTTTGTCGAACAGATTATCAAGCTCCGTGTCAAGGCCGCTGTCGCCGTTCATAGCCCAGTTCACAAACTCGTCCTCGGTCATATAATCGCCGATGCTCTCAACCCTGCCCTTGTTTTTCATAAAGGCGGAAAGCTCGTAAAGCTGTTCTGCGCCGTCGGTAGAGCCGCTGAAAAAATTGGGGTAGTTGTTCGCAAGCATATCATACAAACCGTCAAGGGAAATTGCGCTTGGGTCGCTCGTAAGCTTCAAGCTTCCCATATTGTTTTTACGGAACCTTTCGTAATCGCCAACGTCGCTCCTCGTGCCGGGGTCAACATATATCGCCGTATCGCGCAGAGCGTCCCGCTCCTTTTTATAAAGCGCTCCGTCGTCCGCAACATACTCCTGCGAATGACGGTAAGCCTCTCTGTAAAGCTGCTCAATCAGCCCTTCGCTTTCGCTTATGGCAGGTCCCTTGTCGATTATCTCGTTGATTATCGGCAGCAGGTACAGGCTTCTTTCGTCCTTCGGCACGTGGAATGTAGCGCCCACCTCGTTCATATAGCGCTTTGCCGCTTTTCTGTTTATCTCTGCGGCGCGTTTGCTCGTTTCCTCGCCGGGCTTTATGCTGCGCTCGTACTCGGCTCTGATTGCCTCCGCATACGCCTTTTCAAGGGTTTTAAGGTCTGCGGTCAGCCTCGTTTCCTGCTTATCCAGAATGTCAAGGCGGTTCTTGTCCTCAATGCGGAGCTGGTATTGGATTTTGCTGAGGTCGCTTATGCTCCCAGCTTCTCCAGCTCTTTCAGAAACTCCGCTTCCGACAGTCCCTTTGAATCCAGTTTGTTCGTCACTTCCTCGCAAAGCTTGTCCGTATTTATAAAATCTACCGCTTTCATTACTGTATCGTCCGAATACATAGCCAATAGTTTTAGAATAAGATTTGAGTACATCTTTATATACGGTCCGCTTACCATACTTATCCTCCATATCAACAATAAACTTTGCAACATCCCTTTCATAAAAGTTGCGTTTCGCATTCGGGTCTTGCCGTGCAACGATTGCATAAACCGCGCTGATAGGGTTATCCGGCAAGGTATTGTCGTAAATCACAAGCTTATATGAATAGTCGCCTTTTTCGCTTTCAACAAGCATTGCGTGGTCGTTTATGCGAAGCCCCGCATCCATCTTGCTTGTCATAGCATTATTATACTTTTTCCATTCATCGGAAGTCAATGCTTTTGAAAAATTTCCTTGCCGTTTGGAGAATTTAATGTTGCTTTCCTGCGCCGCCCGCCTTGCCGTATACCCTTTGCCTTCCGGCACGGAAGAAATAGAATAAACGCCATAGCCTTGGTCAATATATGCTGCATTATCGCTGCTGCTCTCGTCGCCGTACCGCTCATAAAGCCTTTTTGCGTCCTCGTTGTCCGGTGCTATAAGAAATTCACCGTACTTTTCGGCAACCAGCCGCAGCGCGTCTGTTCCTATTCCTTTGTTACGGTACTTTTCGTCAATGTCTATGCGCTCAAGATACGGTTCGTTTTCATCCGCTACCATACCGATTGTGCCGACTTCTTTACCGTCAAGCATAATTGCTATGTTGTCGTATGTGTAGGTGTCCATATCCGTGCTTTTCTTAACATTAAGAGTTACCGCATCGGAAGAATTGCGCATAGAGTACTTCGCTTCTCCGCTCTCTTCCGCCGCCCCGACTGCTTTTTTCGCTTCAACGCTCTCTTTCAGCAGGGCGCTCCAACGCTTCTGTGCTTCGGAAAATGCTTCAACGTTTGCTTGCAGCTCCTTTGCTGCGTCCGCCTCGGCGCTGCCGCTCGTCACAACGCCCTTGAACGCCCGGCGCAGGGCATAGTTCATCTTTTTGAACCACTGGTCGACCGTCTGTGCAACGTCCGCGTGCTCGCTTATAAGCGCCCGCATAGCGGATTCATCGTTTACAAACATTTCGCTCGCGTTCGCAACGATTTCATTCTGCCAATACTCGGCGCTTTCGTTCGGCGCAAGCCTCTTTTGCTGTTCAACAAGCCTGCTCAGGGTTTCGCCGTTGTCCTTGTTGTAGTAATACTCAAGCAAGAACCGCTTGTACTCCTCGTAGTGCTCCGGGCTGTACTTCTCCATAAAGTGGGTCAGCTCGTGAGAAAGAGTGCGCAGCATCGCCTGGTTGTTGCCGTTCTCGCTGTTGAAGCCGGAGAAAAGGTCTATATAAATAGTGTCCGTTTCGCGGTCGTACCAGCCGTTCGCGCCCTTGCCGTCCTCGGTCTGATAGAAAACAATGTTTATGTCGGTCATTTTGGCAAATTCGCGCATAACAGCAATGGCATATCTCTGTTTCTGCGAAAAATGCCGTTTCATATCAATAGCTTTTGCCCCGGCATTCTTCGCCGCGTCGGTTTTAAGCTCCTTCTCGGTGATGGAGCGTGCAACGCCCTTCGGCGCAGTCGCTTTTTTCTCCCTTTCAGCGCGTTTTTTTGCGTTAAGCTCCGCCTGCCGCACCTTAGCGTTCTTTATTCCGCTGCTCTTAGCTTCGCTTCTGCCCAGCTCATACGCGGTTTCAAAGGCTTTCAGTGCTTCCCCGCGAACTGCTCCGCGCTTTTCAAGGCCTGCTTTCAGCACATCAGCGGAATATTCACCGCTTTTGCCAAACTCGTAGAACTCGCTGAAAAGCTGCGCATAGCCTTCCGGGCTAAGCTTTGCCTGTAACTGCGCTATATCTCCGGCGTTAGCTTCCTCAACAAGGCTCAGGTACGCCCTGTATGTCTTGGAAAGGGCGTTTTTATAGCCGTTGCTGCGGTTTTCTCCGGCGTAGTCGGTCACCTGTTCGCCCAGAATGTCCCTTATAGCTGCTTTTTTCTTTTCTTCAACAATTTCGGGGATGACCTCGCCTGTCTCGTAATTAAGCCCGGTAAGCTCGCTGTAAGCCTTTTTCGCCGCCTCGCTGCCCTTAATCAGCTTATTTTCCGCCTCGGACATATTCTTGCCCTGGAAGTTCTTCTCCATTGCCGCCGCCATAACGTCAACATCGGTATCCGCAAGGCTTTCGCCGCTCTTTTGAGCTGCTTTTTTAATGGCGTCTTTGGTTTCGGCAAGGCTGACCTGCGCTCTCGTGCTTTTTATAAGGTTCTTCCATTCGTCGGCGCTCACGCTCTCGCCGCTTTTCAGCTTATTTTGGATTGCTTTTGCGGCGGTGTTGGCTTTGCTGCCCTCCTCGGCATTCAGCCCGCGGGCAAGAATTTCCTCGCGCAGCTTTTTGTTTCTTTCCTCCGTGGCAATATCATCCGCCTTGACCGCCTCTGCGGCCTCCTCGGCGCTCATTCCCTGCTCGGTGTATTCTTTTGCCTTTTTATTTTGGATGTCTTCTCGGGCTTTCTGAGCGGCTTCCTCGGGGCTCATGCCCTTTTTCTCATACTTCGCCGCCCGCTTCTGAACTTCGCTTTCGTCAATGTCGGAAACAAGAGAGGAGGCTATGTTGTTTTCCGCTCTCTCGCCGGATGCGCGGCTGACCGCACGGTTTACAACCGAAGCGCCGCCGCCCATTGCAACACCGGAAATCGCTCCGCCCAGCGCGTCAAGGAAAATCTGGTGCAGTGCGTCCTTGGTTGCCTGCTTTTCCGCCTCCGCTTCGCTCATGCCCTGCTGTATATACTCGGCTTTTGCCATATTGTAGTCGCTTAAATCGCCCAGCGCCTGTGCGGAAACAAGGTCGTTCCACACGGTGGTAATAGCCTCACCGGACGCTTCAAGCCCCGCTTGTTTTGTGATAGCTTTAATCCACTCTTTCCCGGTCTTCGGGTCGGCGTTCACCATACCAAGCAAATGGTCAAGCGGCGCAACCTCGCCTATTACCTCGCCTATTGCAGATGATACACCGTAAGCGGCCGCTTCTTCCTCCGTAGCTCCGCGGGAAAGCGCCTCGTTTACGCTCTGTCCTGCCACTCTCGCCGCCATTACGGTCAGTGTTCCGGCGCTGCCAAACGGTGCGAAAATAAGATTTCGCGCCATGTTGTCCGCAATGGAAACGCCTGTGCCGTAAAGAAAAGCTCCGGCCTTGCCGGTGTTGAACGTATAACCGCCGATAGTAAAAAGATCCTCGCCGCTGTCCGCAATGTTCTGAGAAACCTGTTCCTGCAAGGCGTCGCTCCACGTGGAAGTCGCAAATGTTTTCTGGTAGTTAATCGGCAGGCTGTCGTCCGCCCAGCCTATATCCCGCAAAAACTTTTCACCGTAAAAGCTCAATCCTCCGCCGGTATCACTCACCGCGCCCTCCATAATGGACATTGCAGTGCCCGCCGACGCTCCGCCGAAGCCGCTGTTCGCCATCTCCTGAGCGTCCCCGGTTCTGCTCTTTTTGTACCGCGAAGCAAGGCTGTATTCGAGTATTTCCATATACTCTTTCGCAGCCTCTCTGCCCTCGGTGTCGAAGATGTAGTTATAGGTGTTGCGCTCCTCGTCGGTCATTTCCGACATGATTTTGCCGCTGTTTTCACTCAGCACCTTGTTTTGGCTTCTCTTGCTGTAAAGGTCGGCTTTGCTTTTTACGCCCAAAAGATTATTAACTTTACGATAATAAGGGTCGTCTACGCCATATTTTACGGTCGCTTGATAATCGCCGTGCTCCTTAATCAGCTTTTCCTGTTCCGCTTGCTTCTGATAAAGATTGCCCTGCTGATAATCGTATGTTCTGTCATCATAGTTCTTTTGTGCTGCGGCAATTTGCTCATCAAGGCTTTTAATCTGATTTCGCAGCGCCGATATTTTTTTGTGATTCATACCGGAAGCCTTGATGCCTTTAGTTTGGGTGTTCAGCTCCGCTCCGAGCTTAGTCCTTGCATCTTTCAGCATATCAAGGTTGGTTTTCGCGCTTGTACGCAGTCTGCCCGCTTCTTCAAGGTCAAGCCCCAGCAGCCGGTTATATTCATCCTGCTGTGCCTTATACGCCGCCTGTTGCTTGTCGTACTCGGCTTTATACGCTTTGTATTGCCGAGCTTGCTCCTCTGCCTGCCGCTGCGCCCGTCTTTGCTGCGGAGTAATAATATCGCCGGAATTATACTTTTTCCGGCGTTCCGCCCATTGGTCGCTTGAACTTACAGTAGTATTAGAGCCTGTCTTCTGGTTGTTTTCGTATATGCTTCTTCTTTCAGCCCAATTCATAAATTAAGCCCTCCGATTATTTATAGCCGTTCACTTTGTCGAAGTAGTCCGAACTTATGCCATACTTTCTTAAAAGCAAGTCTGCATCGCTTTCACTTATTCTTCCGCTCATAACGGCAGAGTTTATTTCTCTTGCTCTTGCTGCCGCCGTCGCTTGACCGCTCGCCTTGGCGTTGGCTTGTACGTTCAAGTTGATGTTATCAAGATTTTCTACGAACTGCTTGTATTGCGAAGAAGAATACTCGCTGCTGCTCGTTCCGTTGCCGTTGCCGCTGCCGCTGCCGCTCGCCGCCTTCTGCTGCGAAAGCGCAGCGCTTACGCTTTTCCAATAGTTGTCAAATGCCATCTCTTGGCTTTTCCAGTAGTTTGTGTTCGCAATGTCGGCGGAGTTCCAATAGTTGCTCATATTCGCGTTTTCGGTGTTCCAGTGGTTCTCAAACCCGCGGTTGTAGGCGCTGTTTTCTTGGTTGGCAAGGTAATCTACATTGTTCCAGTAGTCGCTCATTTGGTCGCGGTACTTGCTGTATTCCGTATCCGCAAGGTCTTTGGTCAGTCCGTATTTATTGTAAAGGTCGCTGCCCTCCGCCTGCCACTGGTTGAACGCTCTGTCGTAGTATTCCGGCACAAGCTGGTTCAGATTTTGAAGATAGGCGTTGTACTGCTGCTGTCCCACCGCTTGGCTGTAGCTGCTGCCATAGCCTCCGGTAAGCGCCGCCGCCTGTCCCATGGTGTTCATCATCGCCATTTGCCCCTGTCCGGTGTACTGCTCCCGTGCTTCCTGATAAAGCGGGTCGCTGGAAAGGCTGTACTTAAACTTGCCCCTGTTCATTATTTGATTGTAAATATCGTTAATCTGCGCGTCATACGAAGGGGTGTATGTCGGGGTGTTTCCGTATGCCGATTGCAGAGCGGAAAGCGCCTGCTGGTACGCCCTGTCGCTTGCAGGGTCATATCCGCTCACCGAATAGGAATAACTCGGTGCTTTGTACGTTCCGCCGGAAAAGCTGTAGCCTCCCGCGCCGGAGCTGCCGGAGCCTTGGTTATTGCTCGGCTGCTCGTCCTCTTTCTTTCTATAACGACCGCCTGCGCCGTCATTATAATTCACCACATTAGTGAAGCGTCCTCCTGCAATCATTCTTTCTCCTCCTCCTGCAATTTATCTTTTTCAAGCTGTGCCGCGGCAATAGCCGCCACCTGCTGATATAAGCTCCCCAAAATCGGCTCTATAACCGCCGCCGGAAGTCCGCTGTCATTTACCGCATTAAAAATGCTTGTCTTAAACTCGGAAATTAACACTGTTATCGTTTTCTGCTTTTCGCTCATAAAATATCAACCTCGCTTTCTGCCACAATAATATAAAAAGGGCAGGGGTATCTTCTACCCCCGCCCCTTATTTTTGTTCAAGCGCCGTTATTCGCGCGTCAAGCTGCTGTATGAATTTTGTTATCACCGGAATAAACTCGTTGTACGCCAATCCGTACTTTGTGAA
>OQVU01000504.1_pt1 | contig 14758 bp, 8 predicted proteins | sample 1691611 | NCBI WGS metagenome assembly OQVU01 (sample SAMN03418272, study PRJEB22391) | human gut metagenome | biome: human-gut; feature: organic feature; material: feces | host: Homo sapiens | place: Tanzania | collected 2013-01
ATAGTCGCTTGTGTAGTAGTCCTTCAGCTTTGCGAGCTGTGCAGCCTTCTTCACGGCGTCGTCGATGCCGCCCAGCTGGTCTATGAGCTTTATGTTGAGTGCGTCGGTAGCGAGCCAAACGCGTCCCTGTGCAATCTTCTCCACGCTTTCCACCGGCAGACGTCTGCCCTCAGCCACACGCTGGCGGAACAGACTGTATCCGCGGTTGACGCTTGCCTGCAGCATAGCCTTCTCTTCGGCGTTGAACGGGCGTGCCATGAGGTTGCCGAATGTAGAGTTGCGGTTGGTCTTCACCTCGTCGAAGCGCACACCGAGCTTTGTTGTGACGAGTCCGCTGAGGTCGGGTATCACGGCGAAGATGCCGATGCTGCCTGTCAGCGTGTTCGGCTGAGCCACGATCCACGACGCCGGAGCCGACATATAGTAAGCACCCGACGCAGCATAGTCGCCCATCGACACAACTACCGGTTTCACCTTGCGCAGCTCGCTCATCTGGTGCCACATCTGCTCCGAAGCGTAAGCGTCGCCGCCGCCCGAGTTGATGCGCACAACCACCGCCTTCACGTCGTCGTCGTTCATAAGGTCCTCAAGGTCTTTGCACACCTTGCGACTTGCTATATAGTTGTTGTTGCCGAACATCGTAGCAGCCTTTGGGTCCTGCACGATGTCGCCCTCTGCATAGTATACGGCAATCTCGCTGCCTTCTACCTTGCCGCCCTTCACGTTGAGCATGTCGTTCAGAGTGAGCTGCGCAATGTCGTCGCCCTTCTCGAGCTTCATCATCTTCTTCACGGCGTCCTTCACCTGGTCGCCGTACATCATGCCGTCAACCATCTTTGCCTTCACGAGCGTCTCTGTAGCCTGCAGCGCGAGATACGAGTCGGCGTAGCTGTTGAGCGAGTCGACGCTTATGCCGCGGCTCTTCGATACGGCGTCGCATACGTTGCGCCATGTGCCGTCGATGAAGGTCTGTGTCTGCAAGCGGTTGGCGTCGCTCATCTTCTCCTCGGTGAAGGTCTCCGTCGCACTCTTGAATGTGCCCACCTTAACAACCTCCCACTTCACGCCGAACTTCGCCATAAAGTCCTTGTAGAACATGGTCTGCGCACCGATGCCGTGCCAGTCGACGATGCCCTTCGGGTTGATGTACACCTTGTCGGCAACCGACGCTACGTAGTAGGCGCCCTGCGTGTAGAAGTCGCCGTAAGCCACAATCCACTTGCCGCTCTTGCGGAAGTCGGCGAGTGCGTTGCGTATCTCCTGCAGCGTGGCGTAGTTGGCTGCAAGTGCGCCCGCTTCTATGTATATGCCTTTTATGTCGTCGTTAGCCTTAGCCTTCTTGATAGACGAGAGAATGTCGTTCAGTCCGCTGTTCAGCGAGTTGTCGCCTGTGAACATGCTGAGCGGGTTCTCCGATCCCTGCTCGCTGATAGTTCCCGAAAGATTGAGCACGAACACCGAGTTCTTCTCCACGTTCTGTGCGGCGTTGCCCGACGCTATCATGCCGATGATGCTCATCATACCGATAACGCCCATCACGATGAAGAATCCGAACATACCGACCATCGTGGCAAGCACGTTTTTGATGAAGTCTTTCATAAGTTTTTCTTTTTTTAGAGTATAAAGTATTATTTGCAAATTTAGTCAAAAAACTTGAATTGTAAGACTGTTTGACGGAAAAACACTAACTTTGCAGTAGTTTTAAACAAAAATGACACATTGTTAGATTTATGCAGAACAAAAACTACATACTTCCTGCCGAGTGGCACCGTCAGTCATGCGTGCAACTCACATGGCCTCACGAGGATACCGACTGGCTTCCGTATCTCGACGACATCACCGAAACTTTCGTGCAGATAGCCAAGGCTGTGGCTCATTACGAACCGCTTGTCATCGCCGCAAAGCATCCAGACGCGGTGCGTGCAGAGCTTGAGGAGAGTCTTTCTGTCGAGGAGATGGAGAACGTACGCATCTACGAGTGCGACAATAACGACACTTGGGCTCGCGACCATGCCTTCATCACGCTCATCCCCACAGCAGAAGGCAGCGGCATTCACATAGAGGGAGCAGCAGTCTCTACTGCACCAACCGAGCAAGCGGTGCGTGACAACGGCAAGAATGCCGTAGCCTCCTTTGAGGACGGTGATGCTTCTGACAACGGCAAGAATGCCGTAGCCTCCTGCCGACTTCTCGACTTCCGTTTCAACGGATGGGGCGAGAAGTTCGCTGCCGACAAGGACAATCTCATCAACCGTACGCTCCATGCTCGCGGAGTGTTCGCTGACGAGCGTGTCGACTACGACGACTTTGTGCTCGAAGGCGGTTCTATCGAGAGCGACGGACGCGGCACGGTGCTCACCACGAGCGTGTGCCTTATGGCGCCCAACCGCAACCAACCCCTGTCGCAGGCAGAGGTGGAGCAGGTGTTGAAGGAGCGACTCTGCGCCCGCAAGATAGTATGGTTCGACCACGGACAGCTCATCGGCGACGACACCGACGGACATATCGACACCATCGTGCGCCTCTGTCCTGACAATACGCTACTTTATGTGGGTTGCGACGACGAAAACGACCCGCAGTATGCCGACCTGCACGCTCTTGAGCAGCAACTGAAGGCTGCCACCGACGCCGACGGCAAGCCCTATCGCCTGCTGCGTCTGCCTATGCCCGACGCGCTCTACGACGACGGCGACCGTCTGCCGGCTACCTACGCCAACTTCCTCATCATCAACGGCGCTGTCATCGTGCCTACATACGCACAGGAGGAGAACGACGCTCGTGCTTTGGCTCTTGTGGCTGAGGTTTTCCCCGGCTATGACATCATTGGCATCGACTCGCGCACTATCGTTCGTCAGCACGGATCTATCCATTGCCTCACAATGCAGTATCCTGCCGAGTGTCAGTTGGCGAAATAAACGGTTTGCGCAATGGCTATAGTAGAAATTGATTCGCTTGACTTTCCCGGTGTTGAGCTTTTCTCGAGTCTCACGGAGAAGCAGTTGCGCCACAGCTACGAAAAGGGTAGTGGTGTGTTCATCGTGGAGAGTCCGAAGGTCATCGACCGTGCGTTGATTGAGGGCTACGAGCCCTTAGCTTTGCTTTGTGAGCAGCGTCATGTAGTTGGCGATGCGGCAGAGATAATCAGCCGATGTGGCGACATACCTGTCTACACGGGCAGTCGCGAACTGCTTGCCTCGCTCACAGGCTATGTCCTGACGCGAGGCGTGCTCTGCGCTATGCGCCGTCCTGCGGAGCAAAGCGTTGAGGAGGTGTGTCGCGATGCGCGCCGTGTGGTGGTTATCGACGGCGTTGTCGACGCCACCAATGTTGGAGCGATGTTCCGCTCGGCTGCCGCTCTTGGCATCGACGCCGTGCTTATGACGCGCACTTCCTGCGACCCGCTCAACCGCCGTGCGGTGAGGGTGTCGATGGGTGCGGTATTCTCTATCCCCTGGACATGGATAGACGGTCCGGTCAGCGACCTGAACCGATATGGCTTCCGCACCGCTGCGATGGCTCTCACCGACAATTCGGTGTCTATCGACGATGCTGCGCTGCTCGCCGAGCCTCGTCTTGCTATCGTCATGGGCAACGAGGGCGACGGACTGCCTGCTGCTACTATCGCTGCCGCCGACTATGTGGTGCGCATACCGATGGCGCGCGGCATCGACTCGCTCAATGTTGCCGCAGCTGCTGCCGTGGCTTTCTGGCAGTTGAGATGAGGCTTTTTAACCGAAAATGGCTAACTTTGCAACAAAATAAATATGTAGTAAGATTATGAAACACTTGAAAATAGGATATCTTCAGCAGCACAACGTGGCTGACGTGAAGACTAACATGAAGCGTCTTGCCGACGGCGTGCGCGACCTCGCAAAGCGTGGCGCCGAACTCGTTGTGCTGCAGGAACTGCACAACTCGCTCTACTTCTGCCAGGTGGAGGATGTAGACAACTTCGACCTTGCCGAGCCTATCCCCGGTCCGTCTACCGACTTCTACGGCGCATTGGCACGCGAGTGCAACGTGGTTATCGTCACATCGCTCTTCGAGCGCCGTGCTCCGGGGCTGTATCACAACACGGCTGTCGTCATGGAACGCGACGGCTCTATCGCCGGCAAGTATCGCAAGATGCACATCCCCGACGACCCTGCCTACTACGAGAAGTTCTACTTCACACCGGGCGACCTCGGCTTCCGCCCGATTCAGACCAGCGTGGGCAAGCTCGGCGTGCTCGTATGCTGGGACCAGTGGTACCCCGAGGCAGCGCGACTGATGGCTCTGCAGGGCGCCGAACTGCTCATCTATCCTACAGCGATAGGCTATGCAGCGTCTGACACCGAGGACGAGCAGCAGCGTCAGCGCGAGGCGTGGACAACCGTGCAGCGCGGTCATGCCGTAGCCAATGGTCTCCCCGTAGTGTCGGTCAACCGCGTAGGCTTCGAGCCCGACCCGAGCAAGCAGACACCGGGCATCGAGTTCTGGGGTTCGTCAATGGTTGTGGGTCCGCAGGGCGAGATGCTCTATCGCTCGGCTCCCGATGCTGAGGACAGCGTGATCGTGGAGGTAGACCTTGCTCACAGCGAGGACGTGCGCCGCTGGTGGCCCTTCCTGCGCGATCGCCGCATCGACATGTACGGCGAGATAACAAAGCGATTTATCGACTAATAATTCTCGATTGCCGTTTTTATCTTCCATATCTTCCAGCTATGGGCGTCGTGCAATCGTAATATGTTGAAGACCAAACATAAACGGATATAAAGATGGCTGGAAGATAGTCCGCAAAACGGGCGTATCTTCCAGCCATCTTCCATCTTTTTCTCGGTATCTACCAGCCAGAGGCTTTATTTTCCCATTTCTTTAAACTCATTATACACAGCCAGACCTTTTACTGTCAGGAGGTATTTCTGACGCGGATGGCGGGGCGAATCTGGATATAACATACTAACATAGCCTTCATTGATTGCAGGATTCAAATAGAGGCTTATGAAACTTTTTCTCTCTTTAAGTTCTAAGGCTGTAAGCATTTCTTTTACAGACATTTCAACATCTCCAATTGCAATAATCAGCTTCATTATATACTGGTTGTTTGTATGCAAATAGTCGAGAACTTGTGGGGTACTTGTGGGGTTTTCTTCCTTTACTTGTGGGGTACTTGTGGGGTCGGCAAAGTTTGGCTGCACCTTCCAATCATCAGTAGCATTGATATGGAGATACCGGTTACGAAGATCCCATTTGTCGCCTAATATCAGATTACGGAAGAAATGTTCAAGATATATAGTTGTATAGTCTATACCCGTACGAGCGTTTTTATAGTTTGCACGAACCAATGCGTTTCTGAAATACCAAGAGTGTTGAGCAAAGAGGTTGTTCACTTTGAAACCTATGGAACGGAGGTACAATATGGTAAAAACTGCTGTTGTTCGGGTGTTACCCTCACCAAAAGGATGTATTTGCCATAGTCCTGATACAAAGCGTGTGATGTGGCGCACCATTTCGTCCGATGTGATGCCTTTGTAGCTGAACGCACGCTCCTGAGCTATGTCATAATCGAGCGCTCTTCTTAGATCCTCCCAGTTCAGATAGTTCACCGTATCGCCGTCAAGTACCCATTCTCGTTTTGTAATGTCGTAATCGCGCAGCTTTCCTGCGTGTTTAAACACATCCTCAAACACACGTCTGTGTATGGAGATAAACCCATTTGTGCTGAAGTCCAATGCTTTTGAAGACAGAATCTTTGTGATATTGGCTGAAACTTTATCAGCTTCTTGCATATCATTCTCGCCAGCCTCGCGCAGAGTTTTCGATTGGTAATAACTCTTGATGAGTTTGCGTGCTTCGTCAATGTCTATTTCGCCCTCGATATGCCTGCAAGCAGTAGTTTTCAGATACTCTGAGGTCTGCAAACCATCTACGGCTTGCAGTCCTATAGCAGTCTGCCATATACTGGCTTTCTCTTTCTTGCTCGGTTCTCCTTGACGAATGTATTCGTCAAAGTTGAGATATAGTTGCTTGCTATTATTGTTCATAATCTAATTCTTTATATCATTTTGGGAGTGTTATACAGGATACAAATGTATATAATTCCGCTGAAAGTAAAGAAAGCGGTGAAAATGCGGAGGCTTCGTTACAATCGTAGCTTTATTTTATCGGCAGCTCTCTGCTATTTTTGCGTGTGAGATAAAGGTAGAACACGCTGACAATCAGTGGCACTATGGCAAGCTCCGTGGCGAGCTGAAAGATGCGCTGATAGTCGGCGATGGTGAGCATGAGGCTGGCTAATGAGCCAACGATGACGAACGGCGTGGCGATGAACGTGCGCGCTATGGCGTGGCGCAAAGTGCTGTCGGGCATGTTGCGCGTGAAGCGCACCACCACCTGCTTCACCATGCTAAGAGCGAAGCCCAATGCGGCGTGACCCGCAGCCAGCGCTGCGGCTACGATGCTAAGTGGCGCTGCCGTGTTGTAGCTGAGGAAGAGTAGTGCGGCGCCCGGAACGGCGAGCAGCAGGGCTGAGGGCAGCAGCCAACGACGCAGTCCGTGGCGGCGTATGGCGTATATGCCGAGAATGTAGCCGACGGTGATGGCGATGACGGCTGCTGTGCCTTGCGCGTAGGCGAACTCCTGCGGCGACATGCCCAGTCCGTCGTTGTGTGGCTTGGCTATGACGAAGAGTGGGGCGGTGAGAGCGAGCAGCGTTTCGGGCAGCAGGAAGAGCGGCAGAAACATCAGTGTGGCGATGTCGTCCTTGCGCTGCAGCATACGGCGCATAGTCTCTCTGAACTCGCCGCGATGCAGACCCATCGTAGGCTTCGGCTTGGCGTATCCGTGCGGTCCGCCGGGCAGAAAGAGGGTGTGCCAGAGCCACAGAAACAGTTCCACGCCTGCCATCACGTAGAACACAAAGCTCCACGAGTAGCGTATGTTGCGTGTCACGACTTCCATATTGCCGCCCACCATCGCCATTACTCCGCAGCCGAAGAGGAGGGCCATAGTCAAAAATCCACAGGACTTTTGACTATGGAATGTTGTTGTGTTGTTGTGTTGAGGTGTTGAGATTTGAGGTGTTGAGGTGTTGAGATGTTGAGATGTTGTGCTTGGTTGGTGCACTTGAGACAAGTGCACCCCCTGAGACAAGTGCACCCCCTGGGGAGTGTCGATATAGAAGCGGTGCAGGGCGATGTTGTAGAACAGAGCCGAGCAGACGAAGAACGGCATGAAGCATGCCGTGCCCAGCAGCCAGTAGCTCGTATGGAGCGTGAAGGCTACGGCGGCGAGCGAGAGAGCGGAGATGAACTGTGTGGAGAGAATCCATACCTTTGTGGTACCCCAGAAGTGGGTGACTATCATCTCGAACAGCGGGCGCAGCAGCACGGGCAGACAGAGCAATGCGATGGCAAGCGCTGTGTCGGGGGTGTCAAGTCCCATGCGGCGCAGCATCACCATCGTCAGAACAAGCACAGACACAGCCAATCCGTCACCGAACATCAGCGACGGAAACCACAGGCAGCGGGTCTTTGCACCTCTGCGGTGTGAGCGGTAGGTTGTTTTCTCTTGCTTGTCTGTCATTATTTTTTCTTTCCGAACTCGGGGTCAATCTTCAGGAACGCCGTCACAAGGAACGTGATCAGGCAGCACGCCATCACGAAGATGAAGAACATCTTGTAGCCCATGATGTCCTTAACGTAGCCCGACACCATGCCCGGCAGCATCAGTCCGAGGTAGGAGATGCCGGTGCATATAGAATAATGTGAAGTGCGGAACTTGCCCTGACTGTAGTAAAGCATGTAGAGCGTCAATACGGTGAAGCCCAAGCCATAGCCGAACTGCTCCACGAAGAGGCACGACGATATGACCCATAGATTAGAGTCGAGCGTGTAACTGAGGTATATGTACACTACATCGGGCAGTGTGATGGCGCATACGAGCGGCCACAGCCAGCGTTTCATGCCGTCGCGACTGACGAGCACGCCGCCGAGAATTCCGCCCAAGAGCAGGCCGATGAGTCCTACCGTGCCCTGCGCCAGTCCGTACTCCTCGGGTGTCAGAGCCATTCCACCTTCTGATGTGGGGCGCATGAGGAACGTCTTGGTCATCGTGTTTAGCAGCGCTTCAGGAAAGCGGTAGAACAGCAGGAATAGCATCACGAACACCGTCTCCTTTGTGCCGAACTTGCAGAAGAACGTTGCGAGCATCGTTTTCAGTTCGCTTGCCACCTCTCCAACGCTCTTCTCCGAACTGACATCATCGGCAGGACGCGGCATCATCTTGCAGTGGTAGAGCCAGATGCCGATGAAGAGCGCCGCGAGCGCGTAGAAGATAAGCGTCCAGGTGTAGACCACAGGCATCTGCAACTGATGTTCAAGGAAGCCGGCGAGCGACACGAGTGCGCCGTTCACGAAGATGACGGCGAGTCGATAGAACGTATTGCGCAGTCCGACGTACTTCGCCTGGTTGTGCTCGTCAAGCTCTATCATGTAGAAACCGTCGGCAGAGATGTCGTGCGTGGCACTGGCGAACGCCATAGCGAAGAGGAAGAACATCGTGCCCTGGAACCAGAACGACGTAGGCAGCGTGAAGGCAATGCCAGCCAGCGCACTGCCCATGAGCAGCTGCATCGTGAGCACCCACCAACGCTTTGTCTTCAGCAGGTCGATGAACGGGCTCCATAGCGGCTTCACCACCCAAGGCAGAGCCAGCCAGCCCGTGTAGAGTCCTACCTCAGCATCGCTCAGTCCCATCTGCATCAGCATGACTACCGACAGGGCTGTAACGACAACGTTTGGCAGGCCTTCTGCGAAATATAGTGTGGGGATCCATGCCCACGGATTTGTCTTTTTCAATTATTAATTTTTAATTTTTAATTATTAATTGTTGCCAAAGGCAATTTTGAGTTTTGAGTTATGAAATGTTGTTTTGTTGAGGTGTTGTTATGTTGAGATATGTACTAATGTCACCATCTCAACACCACACCACCTCAACATTCTTTCACCACCTCACCATTACTTATATATCCTCTTTATCTCCGCTCCGCGATAGTAGTGCAGCAGGATTTGGTCGTAGTTATAGCCCTTGGCACCCATTACTGCGGCACCAATCTGGCAGAGTCCCACGCCGTGTCCCCAGCCTGCACCCGTGAGTCGGAATGTCTGCGGCACGCCGTCCTTTACGTCCTCCTTGTCAACCACGAACGCGCTGCTGTATAGATGCGAGTCGCTGAGCGCGCGGCGTATCTCCAGCTCCTTACCGATGGTGAAGGTGCGTTCCGATCCCACAATCTTCAGGCGGCAGATGCGTCCGCTGCTGCCACGCTCCACCGGCACGAGGTCGAGAATGTCGCCGAACTCCATCTTCAGTCGCTCTGTGATGAGGCTCTTCAGCTCCTCCTGCGTGTATGTGACGTGCCAGCGGTAGAAGTCGGTCGTCTCCTGATCGTAGTCGTTGAGCACTTCCGACAGTATCTTCTTGTCGTCGGTGTTGCAGAACGACTCCGGCGCCGTGCGAATCCAGCGTTCGGCGTTCTCCTCTACGGTCAGGTCGGGCAGTTCTGCGGCTGCGGCGTTGCTGCATCCGCAAGAGCTTGCGTCAGCCACATCGCGTATCGCCGCAAGATACGGTTTCTTCACGTTCTCCCAGCAATACTGGAACTCCTCCGTCGCACCTCCGCAGCACTTGCTGAAGCGTGCGTCGCATATCTCGTCGTTGCTCATCAGTATCTGTCCGCGTGTGGCGTGTATAGCCTCCGCCACATGCTTGCTCGTAGCCTTTGTGATGCCCTGATAGCGCTGGCAGTGGTCGTCGGCGCATACGTCGAAGATGGTGTGGTCTTCGCGGTCGTACCACTTTATCAGCTCGTCGTCCTTGCGTATGAACGAGAAGAAACCGCTGCCTCCGGCGCCTGTCTGCTGCTTGTGGCGCTGTTCTATTTGCGCCAGCAGCCAGCTGCGCGAGATGACGGCGTGCGCCTTGAGCAGTTCGAGGCTCGATGTTGCGCTCATCTCACTTGATATCACGCTCTCCAGATACGACTCCACGGGCAGTTCGTTGATGGCACATACGCGGTCGGAGTCTACCACGAGGCGCAGCGTGCCCAGGAAGGTCTGCGTCTCCTGACGCTCCCAGTGGAAGTTGACGCCGATTGTTACGTCGTGCAGCGAGAACGAGGCGTCGTTCTGCTGCGGATGGAAAGTAAGCTCACGATACTGGTTGCCGTTCCACAGGATGCCGCCCTCATGAAACTCAACCACCTGCTCGCCCTCAATCAGATTGCCCTTAGCCATGTACGGCTTGTTGAGTGAGAACGATATCTTCGCGCCGCTCACGATGCCTACCGATACGTTCGGCTGCTTGCCTGCGAAGTGGGTGTTGGAAGCGAGGTTGCCCGCTGCAAGAGTGCGCAGCTTCTCTACCGTCTCGTCGAAAGCCGCAGCCTCCATGCCGCACTCCTTCAAGATAGCTACGGCTTCCTCAGCGCTGAGCGTGTTGAAGTCTTCGCTACGCGGTGTGACGATGAAGCCCGCCATGTCGAGCGAACCCGGGCTTACGAGGCGCTTCTGCTCGCCGTCGGCGAAGTAGCAGTCGGGACGATGCTTCGTGCGTGGTATCACCACCACCTGATAGTCGTCGCCGTCGCGCCATGCAATGATGTTCATCATCGGTTCGGTGTCGCCGCCGTGCATCGGTAGCGCCGAATAGAGCTTGCGGAAGAGCTGTTCGCCCGTGTGCTGGTCGGTAGTGCGTATAGAGAATACGGGCACGGCGAAGCCGCGTACGGCGGTTATCGCGCCCCGTTCGTCGCTCTTTATGAGCACCTCCGTGTCGCGGCTCAGTCGGGGCCAGTTTGTCTGCAGCGGCAGCAGCCCCGAACATACAGCCTGGAAGTGCATGTGGTCGGGAGCCGATGCGCCGCACTTCGGTCCGTTATAGAACACGGTCAGCGTCGGATAGGCGTTGAGCAGTCGGTAAATCTCGCCATAGTTCATGCCGATGCTCTGCGGACGGTGTGTGCGCAGCGGAATGGTGAAGTGTTGCGGCATGATAGGAAAGGGGTTGACGAGCAGCGTGAAGTTCTTGTCCACCTGCTTCTGCATCTGCTCCTCCGGTCGGTTCTGTTCGCAGAGGAAACATGGGCGCTCGGCTATGGTCTTGCGGTCGATGTTGGCGCCCGTAGAGACGATGCGTGCGGGGTTGAACTGCAGCTTCAGCGTAATCTCGCCGCACGACAACTCGCGTGTCTTCACGTTGCGCAGGTCGTGGAAGTGCTGTCTGGCATCCTCCCACACCTCCAGCTGGCGGTTGAAGAAGCGCTGCAGTGAACTGTCGGCTGAGGCGTCTGCGGTGCCCTCGGAGAGTTGCTGGCGTGCCGCAATCTCCAGCGTGCGCAGGCGGTCTTTATACAGGTTGTTGGCGTTCTGTCGTTCGATGCTCAATGCGGCGTCGCTGTTTCCGTCCCAGCGGCGGCACAGATAAAGCTCGTCGAAGATTCTGCCGATGCGGTACTTGCGGCTGAAGGCGAGTCCGAGAGCGTAGTCTTCGCCGTACGAAGTGTTCGGGAACTGAATCTGTCGCAGGATAGGCGTGAAGAAAGCGCGCGGTGCGCCGAGTCCGTTTATGCGCAGCGCGTTGTTAGGTCCGTTCTGGTCGGTCCACTCCTTGTGGTCGATGAGTCCCGGCGGGAGCGTCTCGAGCTGGAAGTTGCACATGCGGTATGAGCCCACAATCATCGCAGCCCCCTGCTTGTGAAACTCGTCGACGATGCGCTGCAGAGTCTGCGGCGACGAGTAGAGGTCGTCGCTGTCGAGCTGCACGGCGAAGCGTCCGCAGCGTGCGTCGTCGACAGCCACGTTCCAGCAGCCGCCGATGCCGAGGTCGGTGCGCTCAGGAACGATATGTATGAGTCGCTTGTCCTCAGCAGCCGCCGCTTCGAGTATTGCGGTTGTGCCGTCGGTAGAGTGGTTGTCCACCACTATTACGTTATACTTGAATGTGGTCTTCTGCGCGAGAGCCGAACCGACGGCGTCGGCGATGGTCTTGGCGCGGTTGAAAACCGGTATAATCACCGAAGCCTCGTACGTGAAGTCCTGTTCGCTGTAGTCGGGTTTGGTGTACTTCGACGTGTCTACCGTAGCTCCTATCTTGTCGAGATGCTTTGTAGCTACCTGCTCCATCTCTATCTGCACCTCGCGGTTGCGCGGGTTCACGTAGTCGAACTGTCGCTCGCCGCTCTTGCGCGAGTCGGTCTCCACCTGTGTGTACAGATACTCGTTAAGATGGAAAATCTGCGACTTGCGGCTGATGTACAGGCGCAGGTCGTAGAATCCCGCCCACTTATAGTCAGCCAGTTGTTGCTTTGCGGCGTACTCATGCAGCAGCGATGAGCGTATGAGCACCAGCTGTCCGAAGTCGAAGTCGTCGCGAATGCTGCCCGTCTGATAGTCGATGGTAGGATGTTTCTCCTGCACGCCGTCCTTCTGTATGTAGCAGTCGGCGTACACCATGCCCGCATTGCTGTCGGTCGCCACGCGCAGCAGTCGGTCGAGCGCATGCAGTCCGAGGCTCACCGGCGTGTGCTTCAGGCTCAGCAGCACGTATTCGGCGTCGGTATGCTCCTCAATGGTGAGCAGCGTCTTTGTCGACGTCAGTCCGTCGACGGCAATCACTGTGCAGTCGCTGATGCTGTCCGAGTCGCCGCACGCGCAGATGTCGCTTGCGTCGCTCACGAGCAGGTTTATATGCTGTGTAGTCTTGCTTTGGCTCAGCGTCTGCAGCGAGTCGGCTATTTCAGCCACATCGTTGCAGGGCAGGAAGCAATCAATTTTCTCTCTCATTGTTGTTTATAGTGTTTCAGGTTAATATGTGCGCTTCCGCGCAAAATCTATATGCAAAAGTAATGTTTATTTTCTGAAAAACGGAGTAAAATCGGTTGAATTTATGCGTTTGTAGTCAAATGATTTTGGCGTTCGGATTATTTGCAGTAATTTTATACATTGAAAACAAATCGATTACTCTAAAACAACTGATTTCGCAATGAACAAGAATATTCTCTTAGCGGGCGCCGCACTCTCTGTAGTGCCTACGCTCGTGGCTGCAAAGGCACCCCAGAAGCGTGTGCAGCCGAAACAACCCAACATTATATTTATATTGTGCGACGACATGGGCTACGGCGACCTCGCCTGCTACGGACAGCCCTATATCAACACGCCAAACATCGACCGCATGGCAGAGGAAGGCATGCGCTTCACGCAGGCTTATGCCGGCTCGCCGGTGTCTGCGCCCTCGCGCGCTTCGATAATGACGGGTCAGCATTCGGGTCACGGACACGTGCGCGGCAACCGCGAGTACTGGTCGAACGACCGCACGGTGATGTACGGCAACAACGTAGACTTCGCCGTGGTGGGTCAGGAGCCTTACGACCCGAAGCACAAGATACTGCCTGAGATGCTGAAGGACCACGGCTACACCACAGGTGTCTTCGGCAAGTGGGCTGGCGGCTACGAAGGGTCGGCTTCTACGCCCGACAAGCGCGGCGTAGACGAGTTCTACGGCTACATCTGCCAGTTCCAGGCACATCTGTATTATCCCAACTTCCTCAACCGCTACTCGCGCTCTATGGGCGACACGGCTGTGGTGCGCGAGGTGATGGAGCAGAACATACAGTACCCCATGTTCGGACGCGACTACCATAAGCGCCAGCAGTATTCGGCGCGCATCATCCACGACAAGGCGCTCGAATGGATCGACCGTCAGGACGGCAAGAAGCCGTTCGTGGGCTTCCTCACGTACACCCTGCCTCACGCCGAACTGGCACAGCCCTACGACAGCATCGTGGAGGGCTACGAGAAGAAGTTCTTCGTCGACAAGACGTGGGGCGGACAGGAGGGTTCGCGCTACAACGCCGTGGAGCATACCCACGCTCAGTTTGCCGGAATGATAACGCGTCTCGACCAGTACGTGGGCGAGGTGATGGCGAAGCTGCGCGAGAAGGGCCTCGACAAGAACACGCTCGTCATCTTCACCTCCGACAACGGACCTCATGAGGAGGGTGGCGCCGATCCCGAATTCTTCGGACGCGACGGCAAGCTGCGCGGACTCAAGCGCCAGTGCTACGAGGGCGGCATACGCATTCCGTTCATAGCATGGTGGCCCGGACACGTCAAGGCGGGCGAGGTGAACGACCTGCAGTTCGCCTTCTACGACCTCATGCCTACGTTCTGCGACCTCGCCGGCGTGAAGAACTTCCGCAAGCGCTACACCAACCGCCAGCTCGCGGGCGACGGCTTCGACGGACTCTCCATCGCTCCGACGCTCCTCGGCGACGATGCCAAGCAGCTGAAGCACGACCATCTCTACTGGGAGTTCCACGAGACCGACCAGATTGCCGTGCGCCGCGGCGACTGGAAGCTGATTGTCGTAAAGGGCAAGCCGCGCCTGTACAACCTCGCCACCGACCTGCACGAGGACAACGACGTGAGTGCTGCGCATCCCGACATCGTAGCCGAGCTTGTAGACGTTATACGCAAGGAGCACGTCGACAATCCGCTGTTCAAGGTGACTCTACCTTATTAATATACTTATTGAAATCTTACTGATTGCTCGTAATGTGCTGATTTGGTTGAGTTCACGGTAAACAGCCTTGTGCATCGCTCGTTGAACATGAAAGCCCCTGTTCGCATTTTCATTTTCGACAATCGTGTTGAGATTCACTGTCCGGGTGCATTGCCTAACGGACTCACTATTGATGACATAAAGGCAGGAACTTCCATGC
>OQVU01000505.1_pt1 | contig 14752 bp, 8 predicted proteins | sample 1691611 | NCBI WGS metagenome assembly OQVU01 (sample SAMN03418272, study PRJEB22391) | human gut metagenome | biome: human-gut; feature: organic feature; material: feces | host: Homo sapiens | place: Tanzania | collected 2013-01
TACAGAAGTATCTGAACCACAGAATCTTGGTACATGGGTTGAAATTAAAGAAAATAGTGCATACTATGATTCTGATGCACCTGATGTCAATGGATACACAGCGTTTTCCAGATATGTTGCTGAAGCATTGGAAGAGGTTCCAAAGTCGAAAACTACAGGAAAACATTTCTGGGTAAAGATAGATCAAGATGCAACGACCTTGATATATACTGTAACTGTCAGAGCAGGTTCGTAAGTAATATGTTCATAGCATCAAAAGATGTTAATGATAAATAAAATAATATTATAAGAAAAGGAGTGTTAGTTTTATGAAAAAAACAAACAACAAAGGTTTCTCTTTAATCGAGCTTATTATCGTTATTGCTATTATGGCTGTCTTAGTAGCAATCATAGCTCCAAACTTAACAAAATATCTTGGTAAATCCAAGAAAAACACAGATACTAAAAACCAGGATGAGATTGAATCGACATTAAAGACATGTATTACTGATTACGAGATGGAAAATGATGAATTATTAGCAGATGGTAAGACATTAACAATTACATGGTCTGCATCAGGAGCAAGTCTTAGTACTGGAAATGCAACATTCAAAGATATTGTAGAAAAAGCAATTGAGACATCAAAGACAAAGAGCAAAGAAAATTCTAGTAAGTATGCACAAGCTGTAATTAAGAAGAACAGTGGTACATATAAAATTACAGTTTCCTTCTCATAATAAGCAGAAACTAATTTAAAATTGAAAAAAGTAAAGGTAGATAGGCACAATGAATACATTCTTAATAATAATTACTATAATATATGGAATAATAATAGGCAGCTTTTTAAATGTATGTATATATAGGATACCTAAGAATGAAAGCATTGTGACGGACAGGTCACATTGTATGACTTGTGGGCATAAGCTCAAGTGGTACGATTTAGTACCACTTGTAAGCTACCTTACATTAGGTGGTAAATGCAGATATTGTAAGACGAAGATTTCTAAACAGTATCCGGTAATTGAATTTACTAATGGTGTATTATATGGAATACTTGTAGTAGTTAATGGATTCAATATATCAACCATACTATTTTGCTTGTGTTCATCTGCATTATTAGCACTTAGTGTTATTGACTGGAGAACATTTGAGATTCCAATAGCCTTTAATATTTTCATCGGTATTTTGGGCATTATAAGATTACTTACAGATTTAGAACATTGGTATGTATATATCATTGGATTCTTTGCAGTAAGTGGTTTTTTATATTTATTATTTTTAATTACTAAAGGAAGAGGTATTGGCGGTGGTGACATTAAATTAATGGCTGCTGCAGGCTTACTCATAGGCTGGAAGAATATTATTCTTGCTTTGGGAATAGGATGCGTATTAGGTTCGATCATTCATATTATTCTGATGAAAGCCCAGAATAAGGAAAGAGTGCTTGCATTCGGACCATACCTGTCATTAGGTATATATATAGCTATGTTATATGGTAACCAGATTATTGAATGGTATATAAATACGTTTATTTATTAATAAAAACTATTGAGGGAGGCTAAGAGATGGCATCTAAAACATTAACCATTGAAATTGGTAATGAATTCATTAAAGTCTGTGAAGCACAGGTTAATAAGAATAATGTAATGGTTCATCATGCAATTTCAGTACAGACACCACAGGATACCGTAGAGGATGGATTTGTTAAGGATATTACTCAGGTATCAGAAGCTATAGGAAGAGCATTAACACAGGAACAGATTACAGCTAAGGAAGTTACATTCGTACTTAACTCATCAAGAGTAGCTACGAAAGAAGTAATTATTCCTTATGTTAAGACGGACAAAGTTCAGGAATTAATTAATGCAAATGCTTCAGAATATTTCCCTGTTAATATTGATGATTATGTATTATCTTATACAATTCTTGAGGCTAAGAAAACTAAGGAAGAACAGAAGATGAGAGTTCTTGTCTATGCCGCACCTGAGAGAATGGTAGAGAGCTATTTCAATCTTGCTAATCTTCTTGGAATGAGAGTTAAGGCAGTGGATTATGCTGGTAACAGTACATTGCAGTTAATTAAGATTCAGATTGATGAAAGACCAACTTTAGTAGTTCAGTTAGGTATGGATACAACTATTGTATCTGTTATGAATAATAATGTATTACAATTACAGAGAACAATTCCGTATGGTGAATCACTTTTGCTTAATTCCGTAATGGAGAGCAGAAATGTTAAGGCGAATGTAGCTCTGGAATTATTAGCATCAGCACAGATTGTTAAGAATTCTCTTGAAGAAGATGAGACTACTAATTCATTAAAATATCTTATAAGTAATGTAAACAGAGTTATTGAATATTATTCAAGCAGAAATACAGAAGCACCACTTCAGAAGATTGTAATTATCGGTGAGGGTGCGGATGTGCTTGGAATGGATGTCTTGTTCTCTAATGAAACAAGCCTTCCGGCAGAACGTTTAACATTATTAAAAAATGTTGAATCATATAACAGAATTAAATTGTCTACATCATTATTGAAACAGTATATGGCAAATGTAGGTGCAGCACTTAATCCTATACATTTACAACCTAAGAAGTCAATAAGTAGTAAAGCTGAAAAGGGTGCAAATGTTAATATAGTACCATATGTAGCGACTATGGCAGTGATGCTTGCAGCTTCGGTTGTACTTGCAGTAATTCCACTTACTAGATATACTGTTAAGAATAACGAGAAGAAAGATATGGAAAAAGAAATTAAGAATTTATCTAGTGTAAATGAAATATATAATGAATATTATAATGCTGAGGACAAATTAGCTGATTTAAAAGCATTCTATTTATCAACATGTAATAATACTGAATGGGTATATAACCTATTTGAATTTTTAGAAAAGGATATGCCAAAGAATATGTTGTTTGATAATTTGGAAGTTGATTCTGGAAATGTAACTATATTAGGTGCTACTATCTATGAATATGAACTTGCAGGTGTACTTAATTCATTGGAGCAGGAGATTCATATTAGTAACATTGTAACAAGTGGATATAAACATAATAAGGATAAAGGAACAGTTACTTTTGATTTAAGTTTCAGTATAGTTAGTGATGATTTAGCGGAAGTTGAGACTACAAATGGAGAGGAGGCTAACTAATATGAGTGAAAATGGAAATAATATGAATAATTTAAGATATGCATTTATATTAATAGGTGTGTTAGCTTTATTAGCATCATATTTCTTGGTATTTACTAAATATAATACTAAGATAAATGATATTTCAGATGAGATAAAGACTCTTAAAACAGAAAGAGACAGGCTCAAGGAGTTAGATGCTAATAAAGATAATATTAAGTCTCAGACTGCATCACTTGAGAGTGACATAGACAAAGAATTAAGTAAATATGATGGTGGATTATCATATAAAGCAGAGATTATGGACACATATAATATGACACAGGACTTGAAGGTTGATGTTAGTTCTCTTACTTTAAATGCAAAGGAAGTACCATATACATTTGGACAGCTTGCTTCTGTAAATCCTAATGGTGGTTCTAGTGATGTTGGAAAATATACAAGTGAATCAATGAGTTATGATATATTGACAAATGGTACATATGACCAGATGAAACAGATTATTAAATATATAATTGATACAAAAGGAAAGAGAAAAGCATTAAAAACAATATCTATATCTGGTGGTGGACAAGAGGAATTGAATATGACTGTATCATTAACAGAATATGCAATTGCCGGTGAAGGAAGAGAAATCCAGAAAGTTGAGATACCAGATTATGAACAATCTACAAATAATTTATTCTTCAATCAGGTTATTGTAAGAGTAGCAGAATAAAAACATCTTAGCCAGTGAAATTCACTGGCTAAGTGTTAAATATGAGAATAATTAAACGACCTTTTAAGAAGGGAGAATTTAGTGAATGAATTATGAAAAAAAATTAAATAAGAATAACAAAGGTTTTACGTTATTAGAGTTAATATTGACAGTTGTTATATTAGCTCTGGTTACGGCTCCCTTTTTAAGTAGTTTCGTTTCGGCATCAAGGGCGAATCAAAAATCTAAACGCATACAGGAAGCTAATGAATTGGGAGAATATATTATTGAACAGTTCAAGGCAACTTCAGTAGATCAATTAGTAACAACATATAAATTAACGGCAGACGGTTCATATATAATTGATTCAGCAACTGGTTCGGCATATAGTAAAAATTCTACAAAATATACAGGTAAAGTATCAAAGAACTCTGCCGATGCAGCATTGCCGGCTGGTATGAGAAAAGGATATACGGCGGAACTTACTCTTACACCTGCGAAGAATGTAGTAAATGCGGATTATGCAATACCAGTAATAGACAATTTGGATAAGAAAGTATGTGCAGTTTTCAATAAAAATATTACTAAATATGATAATTTGTACGCAGGTGCATCATCAAGAAAAGTTACTATTGAAGTTGAAAAAAGTGCTTCAAAGTATACAGTTAAGCTAATAGTAGATATTAAGAATGTTTCTGGCAGTATATTAGGTACTAAATCGATAACATGGGAATATGATACTGTACCATCAGTTTATGTGTTGTATAAACCATTAAGCGTAAATGATGAAATTGAAATTAAGAATAATATATATAATGCTGTTGATTTTGAAGTGGCAGGTGAAAAGAAGAATGTTGGAGTATATATTATTAATCAAAAAGATTCAACCGGGTTGTATTACAATAGTATGCCGGCTTCAAGGATTAAAGTATATGAGGCATCTTCAGCTATATCAGGTAATACATACACATTAAATAATCTTATCAGTCCAACTAGTACATCATCTATGTTAACTAACACAACGTTATATACTAATATAGGAGATGTTAAGAATAATCTTTCAGCAAGTAAAGACAATGGAAATGTAAATGATACAGTTAAGATGATTAAAATTGATACAGTTTATAACTTAGATGTAACAGTTAAATATGAAGGAAAAAAAGTTTCTGATTATAATTCAACGAAAGTTGTCGGAGAATAGGAGGTGGCAGAATCAATGTTTAAAATTAAAAAGTTAAATAATAAAGGTGATACTTTAGTAATTGTGCTTATAGGTATATTTGTATTATCAATTCTAGGTACACTCATTTTAGGTGTAACTGCCACTAACTTATCTATGAAAGCAAATGAGAATAAAAATGAGAAAACATTTTATTATGCAGAGAAAGCTGTGGACGAATTATATGCTGGTATTGGCGAAGAAGTAATGGATGCCGTACAGGAATCATATAACGAAGTACTTGTTAATTATGTAAGCTATGGTTCAGGTGTTAATGCAAATGATAAAATGGTAGAATTGCTGAATAATAGACTTGTCAAACTTTATGATAATAAGAAAATAGATAAAACAGCATCAGGAATAGATGTTAAAAAAGTAATAGAAAGATGTGTAAGTAATGGATACATTAATAGCGTAACCGGATATACATTTGATTGTATGGCACCTGATGGTTCTGCTGATGTTGTATTTTATGAGAAAGCAGTTGGAAGTACAGGCTATACTGAATTGACAGGAAGTACTATTGATGTAAAAGATATAGATAGAATATCTATAAAAAATATCGAAGTAAAGTGCATATCAAATCAGGGATATTCTTCAAAAATTAAGACAGATATAGATATTAATATTCCTGAATTTAATATTGATTTTACAGATTCAGATACTACTATGGATTTACAGGATTTATTAAAATATAGTCTTATATGTCAAGGTGGAAATTTATCAAATGATGTGGCTAAGGATGGTGCTGTAAATAGAATACATCCGGCTATTGAGATAGCAAATGGTGCAAATGTAACTATTTCAGGTAATTTATATGCTGATGGAACAGCATATGATGCAAATAAAGTTACTAATGCGGCAGGAACTGAATACTGGGTTAATAAATCGCCAATGGTGGTTGTAAATAAGAATCAATCTATAAGAATTAATAAATCAGCTACATTAAGATTGAACTCTAAAATTGTTAACTGTAATAATGATATTGAAGTTGGCGATAACTCTGGTCTTATCATAAGAAATAGAAATGGCGAAGAAAAAACGGATACCACAGATACAATGCAGTTATTCGCTGATAATATTATTACTAAAGCAGGAACATCTAATGCAACAATAGATATTGTTGGTAATACTATGTTAAAGGATGACTTGCAGCTTGATGGAAACAAATCTAATGTTAAGATAAAGGGAAATTACTTTGGATACGGATATCGAGATGATGATAATGATGGTAATGAAGATAATACCGGAGCGATAACAGGTTTTGTTGATGTTGGATTAACCACAACTGAGCATGAAAGAAGCAGTGCAATCGTAATAAATGGAACAGGTGCCAATGTAGATATGTTAGGTGTTAATAAGTTAATATTAGCCGGCAGAGCTTATATTGATTTAGATGCGAGTGGAAAAAACACATCGTATATGACAGGTGAATCTGTATCATTTAAAGGAAATCAGAAAATGTATCTTGCTGATACAGAGTTATCAGGAAGTAAAGTGGCAGGAACTAATCCAATATCATATTCTGAGTTATTATCAAAAGCAGGTATAGCAGACGGTGCCGAGATAACATATTCGGATTTGAATCTTCAAGATGAAAATAGTGTAGTTGCAAAGAAAATTAAGTTTGACAATATGGTATATTTCTATGTAAAAAATAATAATCCTGTAACACAGACTCAGTATTTTATTAATGCATATCATAATAATATTGATAAAAGAAAGGATTTAAAAACACAGGTTGAAAAATTAGATGTTCATCAGTTATCATTTTCAAACTCTGTTAAAGCCTATACTGCAGGTGCATTAATGCAGGTTGGTAGGACAACATCTAATAATATAGAGGTAACAAATCCGGTATCAGGTGCATTAGGTATTACTAAAAATGAAGCACTTAGTTTAATGGAAGTTATTAAAAACAGACTTAATAATTTAACACCTTCACTTAAGGACGTTAGTGAGAATTATATATTAGGCCAGGATAATACATTAGTAGCAGGTTCTACAAGTGATGAATTACCATTTGATTATCTTATCAATAGAGAAAAATTATATGATAAATGTGGTACTGGAAGATTAACAAAAGAGATAGATTTACATAATCTAACATCAGGTGTTCTTACAACTGAGGGCTTAACATCAGATGAGCAGAAACAGTTCATAATGAAAGCCAGAGACATACTTGATAACTATGCTGGTGGATGGGTTGGTAAAAAATTTGGATTTATACTCAGTTGTGAAGGTGGTATGGGAAATTCTCCTATAGAATTAGATGCTGGTGTTATAATTACAGACACACCTTATCAGATTAATAAGAATTTTACCGGTTTAATCATATGTAATGGAAAAATGACGGTAAGTGGAAATGTTAGCATCCAGGCATGTGAAGAACTTAGTGGATTATTATTTACATATATTCCATCATTACAAGATGTTTTAGGTCCATCATTTAATAAAATAGGTGTGGCAGAAGATGGTACAGTAGTTGATGTAAGTGCACTTAAATATACAGATATTGTAGATAAATCAAATTGGAAGAAAGATTAATACATCATTATCAATTATATTATTATAAGACAATTATAGAATTATAAACGTAAAGGAGAGGAATTTTATCGTGAATAAAAAGAAAAAGAATAGAGGATTTTCATTGATTGAAATAATCGTGACTATTGCAATTATGGCGGTTATTACAGCCGGAGCGGTCTCAATATATTCATTGATAAATTCCTCAAAATTAAAATCAATGGCGGGTAAGGTTAATGATGCTATTAGTAATGTAAGGTCAGATACATTAACTAAAGAAGGTGTATATGGTTATTTGATGAAATATGACAATACAGAAAAATGTTGTACCATATGTCTATATAAAGATGGAAACACAGCCAATCCGTATAAGAAGATTTCTTTAGGTAAATCAGGCCGTTATTATGTGAAAGATAAATTCGGAAATCCATATTATCTTGATAAAGTTGATACAAATGATCTTAAGTTGGAATTTGAGAAGTCAGACGGGTCGTTTAAATTTATTAAGGCAACATCATCTGGTACAGCAATAGATATGGATAATTGCATATATGTTGAATATGCAGGAAAAGTTAAGAAGATTAAGTTAGTAAAATTAACAGGCAAACATTATATAGAATAGTAGTTGATTTACAATACATATTAAATGAAAGGGATAGTTTATGAGAAGTAAAAATTTCAAAGACAATAATAGCGGTTTAACCTTATTGGAATTAATCATTGGTCTTGCAATTTCTCTTATAGTAATTGTAGCTGCATTTTCATTTGTTAATGTTGGAATCAGCTCATATGATAATACTAATAAGACTACAACTTTACAACAGGAAGTGTCATTTATAAATAATATACTTGGTAATGGTATAAGAAGTGGTTCAAAAGATCAAGTGACCATAGTGAAATATGACACAGGAGATAAGGCACTTTATACAGGTACAAAAGTATTCTATTACAATGCGGGTAAAGAGTCTTTGTACATATATGAAGGTAGTGAATGGAAAACCGCAGCAATTACATCGAATAATAATGATAATCTGGTATCTAAATATGTAAAATCATTTGATGTGAATTATGAGAAAACGGATACTACAACTACAACACCAACTACATATATTAATGGAGATGAATATACAGGATGTTCAAATCTGTTAAATGTTCATATGAAAGTACAGGTGAAAAATAAAAAGGATGAATCACAAATTATTTATAATATTAGAAATAATAGTTAATATTTAGAGATAAGGAGGAAGAGAGAATATGGCTATTAAGAATTTCATAGTTAAGAATAAAAAGAAAAGTATTTGTTTTCTTACAGCTTTGATAATATGTATCGTGTCGGTTTTTTCAGTTATTATTGTCAAGCAGATTAATGCCGGCGTATTCAGAAAAGATGAAAACGGAAATAATGTTTCGGTTAATGAAATCAAAATTCTTGAAATTGTTGCAAGAGAAGGTGAGCAGGTTCTTGGTTATACTGTAGAAGGCCAGGAGCCTATTAGTGTTTCTAATATTGAAAGTTACAAGGGCAACATGGATTTAGATGTTACTGACTTTAAGAATGTAACAGGATATGATGTGACAAAGAAAGCTAATAATGATGGCACATTTAGTTATAAAGTAAATGGTTCAAAGCTTAATAGAACATTTAATAATAATGTGCTTGGTGAATCAATGTCAAAAGGTGAGATACAGGTTAAAGCTATTCAGGCCGCAGATGTTAAGGTAAGTGATGTTGAATGGGCTGATTTAATCTATATTAACTCAAATGATTATAACAGTAATCTTATGTATTATTATGACCAGTTTGTATGCAATGGTTCTATGGGGATTGAGCCTGGACAACTTGGTCAGAATTACAATGATGTATATTTAGTAAATCAGGATAAATTATATAGTTCAATTGATAAGATTATCCGTTCAGTAGGTAATAAGAAAGTTGCGGATACACTTACAAACGAAGATTTTGAATATGTTCAGATTAAACTTGCTAATCAGGAAGGAATTAATGCTAATCTTTCTAATTATAAAGAATATAATTTAAGTTATTATAGAGAAAAGTTTGGAAGTCTGGACGAAGAGATATCAGATAATATTGAAGAGGGGATTACAAGAATTAATAAATTATTAAGCGATATTAACAGTGAAGCAGAAGAAACATCATTAGGTAAGTTATATGATTTACAAGGCAGAACCCTGACAGATGAAGAAAAGGAAGAAAATAAAGTATATTTCTTACCAGCAGGATTTAGTAATTATTTAGAATTTAATGCAGATAAGTATTTTAATGAAATTTCTACATATACACTTGGAATTACAGCAACTAATATTAAAGCGATAATTAATAATGTGAATGCAGATGTTTCTGTAGAATCATTAAAGACATTACTACAGTATAAGAATAAGGCTGTTCAGGCATTGAATAATCCACCTGTCGATCCGGAAGCAGATAAATACGGATTCACACAGGATGATTATGATACAATTTCAGAATGCTTTAAAAAGGTTAACCTTGGAAATATAAATGAAGGAATATTATTTAATTATACAGAGGCATTTTTAAATGAATCATTTAAATTCACAACTGCTGATGCAGAGGCTATAAGAGGACTTATTGATAGTGTTAATAAAGCTAAACAGGATGAGGTATTAGATGAATTAGCAAATGCAGTTGCAGATGAAGAAAAAATGAACAATTTCTGTGATAATGCAGAGACTAATTTTGAATATGCAGATATTAACGGATATGACAAATATTATATTAATAATTATATAGATGCATTAAAGCAGCTTACAGATGCAAATACATTTAAAACAGATGCAAAATGTGACTTGACTAAAATCGAAAAATTCATTGAAGATGTAAATAAGAATACAAAAGTATTTGAAGATGTTGAAGTATCATGTGATTTAGTATGGAAAGTTGCGACATCTATTTACAATAAGGCAATGAGCGAAGATGTTGCATTAATGTATAATACAGAGTTACTTACTAATAAGACACTTGGTGATTATACACAGGATTTAACAGAAGTGGCTAAAGCTAATGAAAGTGTTATGAATTTAGCTAACAGAGAAAAAGTAGATAATACTAATAACGTTTATAAATTACTTTTATTATCAAGACAGATTAGAGATTCTTATTACGCTGACAATCTATCAGCTAAGATAGATGTTAGTGGAGTATATTATCCAGCAGGATTAGATGGTGAAGCAGAGGGTATTAATAGCTGGAATATGAATACCTTTGATGGCGATGACGGAAATGTAGGTGATACATCTATTAATTACGCAAAATATCGTGAGCCTGAAGTTGTTGGACAGACATATGGTGCAGATGGTACAAATGGTTCATCAACCAATTACGTATATAAGAGAATATATAGCTTTACAGGTGACCAGTTCTTTGGTGGAGCCAAATTCACATCAGATGCTGTTTCAGATGATAAAAGTTATATAATTACTGCTAATAGTGGATATTCAGATTCGACAACAGATTTAATTGTTACTTCAGATTTGGAAGATGATAATTATATATTGATAAGTGCAGAGAATAATGCATTATATCAGACAAATAATTGTATATATGCACATTTCTGGGATGATAATAATATTTCATATAAGGAAGAATTTGTAAAGGTATCAGGTGAAGCTAAAGGCTCAAATGGTAAATATACATTATATAAAGTTTGTGTTCCAAAAGGATACAGACATGTGTTACTAACTAATATAGCATCATGGAATGGAAATATTAAAACTGCGGATTATACATTACCTTCTGATTATAAAGGAAAACTTTTCTACATTAGTGGAACTACTATTAAACAGGATACAAGCGGAAGAAATAATTATGTATTAGCAGGTATTACTAATTCTAAATTGAATGATACAGTTGTATTTAATGGTTCAATGGATATGAAGTTCTGGGCATATAATAATGAAGTTGCAAGTAATAATTTTACAGCATCATATAGATTGTATGTAGATAATACTGTTATCTTTAGCAGTAATGATGCAGGTTACCATTATCTTGAAGGTGTATCTAATGCTGGAAACCAGCCGTTTACGATGAGTGATACAATTAAGATAAAAGATGCACAAACAGTAATCGTAGGTGATGATGAGATTAAGTTATATGCTAATGATGGACAGAATTTCCGTGGACAGCTTCTAAGTCTTTCATCAAGTAATAAGCTTAGGATAGAACTTAATTATAATGATGCTTCAGGTGTGACACATACGAGCAACTATTATTACCAGATGGCAAAACCAGCATATGATTTTAAGGTTACTAACTTTATTAAGGATGGTCAGATTGAATATGTTAATTTTGCAAATTTACAATTCACATATACAAATATGGATTATGTAAGATATTCCGTAGATAATGGCACATTCGCTGAAATAACAGCAGATAATAACTTAATAAGCATTGGTTCAGATAAGAATATTGGTGATACAACTCAACTTATTGTTAAGTATAAACCAGTTGGTGGTGATGAAATTGTTATTACAACAACATTAAAGAAGTCAGAGTTAGCAAGTGTTGAGCATAATTATTTATCAGAAAATACAGCAACTAATAGTTCAGGACTTACAAATGATCCATTATTAACGACTACTGAGAATAGTGCTATAGTTGGTAAGACTAAAGGTGACGTATTAGTATACTTATTAAGAGTATCACTTATGAATGTTAATTATCCAATTAATGTATTAGAGGTACAGCCTCAGGCTCATGCAACTGATTTAGATAATGCTAATATGGCTAAGAAAATTCTTCAGGCACTTAAGGTTGATATACCAAGTGATATAAACAAGAATTATAAGAAGTATGTAAATGTTACAAGTATGAGCGTTAAAGAGTTTAATACTAGAAATGATGAGTTAACAGCAACTTATGATTTAATATATTTTGGTATTAACCCTGGATATCAATATGTATCAACAAGTGGCAAGACAAAGGGCAGAACAAAGTATAATGATAGTTCAATGGATGGACTTATTTATACAGGTATTGGTGATAAATATACTATTCATTCTGCATTTGGTGGTATGGCTGCATCAGATTATGAATATATTAATAATTCAAAAGGAAATAATGTTAAAAGTGGAATGTCAGATGATTTGTATAACACTTGGAAGAAATATTATACAACAGGTATGACAGGAAATAGTAATTCTTCTTGGAATCTTAATATGTTAGATAGCATTTCAGGACGTTATTATATGAAAAATGGAATGAAGACAACAAGAATTGGTGGTAATGATATAACTGTCAGAAAAATGAACGAATTGTTAGAATATCTTAAGAGTGGATATCCAATTTTATTAGCTGATGAGATTATGAATTGTGATAATTCAGACATTTATGATGATAATAATGGATATGAAAAAAATAAGAATACATATACTAACAATGTAAGCAGATGGCCTTATGTAGATCATAATTCTAAAATGTATAATTTCATTTTACAGGCTAAAGCATTAGGTAAAGATGAAAATGGCAATTATACTGGACTTGATAGTGATGGCAATAAGGTATTTATGGATAATAAGTCATATGCAAGTTTGGTATCTATATCTAAAATGAGTGACGGTTCAAATCCTGAATATTTGTCATCAGACAATAAATTTGAAGGTGGATTAAGATTTGCTTTCAAGAGAGTTGAAATTCTTGACTTTGAGTTTAAGAGTGGACCAAAACAGTATGATGAAGGCGTAAGTTCAGGTAATACAGGTAAATATATTGAAGCTAATGAGCAGGAACATAGTTTGTATAATATCAATTTAGGATTTAAAGATGGAATTAAAATTAATGAAAATCAAATTGATGGAAAATATATTTATAAAGTATACATAGATAAATCTGGCGTTGGTAAATTTGAAGATGTTGATACGGTAGAATTATCACCTGAATATGAATTAATTAAAGATAATGATGGATATGTCACAGGTGTACATATATATGGAAACTGGCCAGAGAATATAGAAGGATTTATTCCTTGGAAAGTTGAAGCTGTTGATGTGAATAATGCTGGTCTTAAATATACATACATTGGAAATTCAGCATTTAGACGTAAAGAAGCTAAGGATGTCTATGTTTTATGGATTAAGGCACAGGAAGATAAGTGTACATTAGATTTCTGCAATACTGTTAAAAATTACTCAGGTGATTTTAGTAATGATTATAGAATACATCTTATAACTATGTATTTAGCAGATTTTAATGCATATTACAGTAAAGACGTAAATTGTGATGAATTCCGTGATAATAAAGATTTGCTTTTTACGTCTGAGACTTCTAAATTAAAAGTTAAATCTGTATGGGATTATGCAAAGACAAAATCAGCTTATGCAAAGAACAATTATAATATGGGCTCTAATGGAAATAGCAAAGAAGATAAACTTGATACGAAAAAATTAAATGAATTAAGTGATAATACAGAATTAGATATGATTGTATGTGGTTTCTGTGATTCATATTCTCAGCTTGACATTAATGATATAGCAGCTTTAAAGAATATTGAATATTTTGTTAATTCAGGTCATTCACTATTATATTCACATGATAATTCATCATTTAATAGTACAATACATAGATATTCAAAAAATGGATATATTTCCCAGGGTGGAACAGATTGGGCAAGATATGAGACATATTTCCTTAAGACATTAGTTGGACAGGATAGATATGGTATAACAGCTAGTGAGTCTGATTTACCTGAAGAATATGTAAATGCAAGAAAGTATTTGGATACAAGTAAAATTGAACAGGCAGATTTACGAGGAATGACAGAAACCTGGACATTTATAAGTAATGGCTGGGGCGGAGATAAGAAAGGTAACAAGCTATACGTAAAAGATATTGGCTCAAGTGAATATGTAAATATTAATACATATGCAACTACTACAAAGATTCTTCAAATGAATAAAGGTCAGATAACAGCATATCCATTTGTTTTGCCTGATTCTTCTAAGTTTTCGGTAGCAACTACACATACACAGTATAGTGAATTGAATCTGGAAGATAGTGAAGTAACAGTATGGTATGCACTTGATTCACAACAAAATACAAAGAATATATATTATTATACTAAGGGTGATGGTTGTAACAACTATTATATCTATTCAAAAGGTAATGTAACTTACACAGGTGCCGGACATTCGAGAATTTCAGGAATTGATGAACAGAAGTTGTTCGTA
>OQVU01000507.1_pt1 | contig 14691 bp, 8 predicted proteins | sample 1691611 | NCBI WGS metagenome assembly OQVU01 (sample SAMN03418272, study PRJEB22391) | human gut metagenome | biome: human-gut; feature: organic feature; material: feces | host: Homo sapiens | place: Tanzania | collected 2013-01
ATAGACCAGATGACCGGAAAGGCACAGTATTTCACCGGTGGCGAATGGAACGATATCGTCATGGGGGCCGGAAATCAGGTGGGAACAGTCTCTGAAAAAGGCTGGATGACAATGTGTTATAAACCGGAGGCTGGAATGCCGGAGAATCCGGAATACTACCGTCATTTTACATTGGCCAAGATTCTGAAGAACGGCAGGCGGGTGCTTCTCGATTTCGAAGGCGGTGATGCGACTGAACTCGGGGCGGAAGCTTCAGCGAAGAGTTTCAGCAAGCCGTTCCAGCTGGATGAAGGAAATTATGTGCTGACGAGCGGAACACGTATGGCCAGCGGAAAAGTTCTGGCGAGGATGGTGACTTTCAATGTCCTGAAGGATCAGACCACTGATGTCCAGCTGGTTATGCGTCATTCAGCAGAGGAAATCAGCGTTTTGGGCGCAATGAATCCGGAAGCATTCTATATTCCGGTATCTGAGGGCAAGGCTGCGGACAAGGTGTCGCTGCTCAGCACCACAGGCAGGGGATATTTCCTCTTGGCCGTGCTTGGTGCGGGTGATGAGCCGAGCAACCATGCGATCAGGGAAATGCAGGCTGTCGCCGGAAAACTCAAGGAATGGGGACGCCCTGTGGTGGTTCTCGGACAGAATGAGGCGGCAGTGGCTAAACTGAATGTCAATAAGGACTGGAATTATGGCATTGACCCGGAATGGGAAGTCCGTGAAATGCTGTGCGAAGGCTGTCATACCGCTTCCAAGACGCTTCCTGTCATCGCGATGTGCGACAGTTTCGGCCGCGTGGTGTATATCTCTACCGGTTACAATACCTCGCTTGCAAGTCAGCTGACTGCTGTCATTGACGGAATTTAGTTAACTTTGCAGGACGGGCGTACAAGATGGCGCCGGATTATGATTATGGAACAGAAAAAGAAGAAATTATATCCGTTGAAGTTCAATCCTGTAGTCGAGGAAACTGCATGGGGAACTGAGACGACCGGAATTGCCGATATCGGCAAGACCGATTCTGAAGTGACCGATGGATGGTTGGCGGAAAGCACTCTGAGTGAGGTGCTTGAAACTTATCTTGAGGAACTGGTGGGGGAGAACTGCTATTCTTTTTACGGAAGGCAGTTTCCGCTTATGGTCAAGTGGCTCCGCATTGACGGGAAGATGCCTCTGACCGTGTGCCCGACAGACGAGACCGCATCCCAGCGCTATGATACGCTCGGCAAGATGAAACTCTGGTATGTCGCTGATGCTGAGCCGGGTTCCAAGGTCTATATGGGCTTCAAGAGGGAGGTCTCCGCAGCGGAACTGTATGACAGATGCCACAACGGGACGCTGGAAGAGGTGCTCAATGTGGTGACTCCGCATAAGGGAGACGTGTTCCTGGTGACTCCGTGCCTCTCTCATGCTGCTCAGGGAGGTGTTTCCATATTGGAAATAACTGAGTCGTCAGACCTTGATTTCAGAATCTACGGGTTCGGTGAACTGACTCAGGTTGAGGAACTTGCGCTCGAGGCGACGTTGGATTTCATTGACCTGGGCAAGTATGACGGCGACCTTTATATCCCTGCGGGAAAACATTCTGCGAAAGCGTTCGATGCCAATGTTCGTTCAGTGGCAAATCCGGATGCTGCGGCGGACAAAATCACGAACCGCGTGGCTGCATTGAGGGAATTCAGCGTTACCTGCATTGACCTTAAGGATCCGGTTCATATTGATACAGGTACGACAGATGCGTTCACGGTCTATGTGTGTCTTGGCGGGGCGGCTTCCGTTCAGATCCAGGATGAGAAGACCGGTGCGGCGAGATATGACTTCAAGGCCGGTGAACTGGTTCTGGTGCCTGCGGATGTGACTGATTTCTACCTTGTTCCGGATGACAGGGATACGAGGCTTTTCGAGGTGACCATCGAGCCTTATGATGAGGAAGACAAGTATATCGACCCGGAGGCTGAGGCAAAACTTCCGGACGATGATGAGGCTGAGAAGGTGGCGTCCATCGAGGAGTTCCTCCGTAAGAATCCGGGCAGATTAAATTAATGTTACTAAGTGATCATGGAGTCAGTACGTATTGACAAGTTCTTATGGGCAATAAGGGTCTTCAAGACGCGCAGTGAAGCGGCTGAAGCCTGCAAGGGCAATCGTGTGAAGGTCAATGATGCCGATGCGAAGCCGTCCCGTGATGTGAAGGTCGGGGATGTGATAACTGTCCGTAAGGCTGCCGTATATTACAAATGGAAAGTTCTGGGACTGATTGAGAACCGTGTCGGGGCTCAGCTTGTTCCGCAATATGCTGAAAATCAAACTCCACAGGAGGAACTTGACAAACTCAAGGCTCCTGTGGAGACATTCTTCGTAAAGCGTGACCGTGGTACCGGCCGTCCGACCAAGAAAGACCGCCGCACCATCGACGCCATGTGGGGAGAGATCGATTTCAATGCCGACCTCCCGGACGATCCGCCGGGATATGACGACATTGACCTGTAATTATTTCTCGTATTTCTTAGCCTGCTCAGCTATGAGCGCTGCATCATCGAAGTAATTGATGCGCATAGCATTACGTACTTCTGACAATGTCTGCGCTGCTGTTTCGCGGGCTTTTTCGGTACCGCGTTTCAGGATGTTGAACACTTCAGGAATGTCCTGCTCGAACTCGTGGCGACGTGCGCGGATCGGGTCGAGGTGCTTGTTGAGCACGCTGTTGAGGAACTTCTTGCAGGTGCCGTCACCGATACCACCTTTCACATACTGTTCCTTCAGCTCGTCCAGGCTCTTGAACTCCGGCCAGAATTCCGCGAAGTCCTCCGCCGTGCTGAATGCATCCATATAGGTAAATACGGCATTGCCCTCAAGATGGCCCGGTTCGTCCTGGCTCATACGAGGTTCGCCGTTTGACATTTTCTTCACCTTCTTCCATACTGTGGCAGCGTCGTCGCTGAGGTAGATGCAGTTGCCGAGCGATTTGCTCATCTTGGCCTTGCCGTCAGTGCCCGGAAGTCTCATGCATACGCAATTCTGTGGAAGCAGAATCTCCGGTTCCACGAGAACGTCCCCGTAGATGCTGTTGAATTTGCGGACGATTTCACGGGTCTGCTCCAGCATCGGCTCCTGGTCTTCACCTGCAGGAACGATGGTTCCCTTGAATGCGGTGATGTCTGCAGCCTGGCTTACAGGGTAGCAGAGGAATCCTGCAGGAAGAGTGTTCTCGAACTCCCTCATCTGGATTTCAGACTTTACCGTAGGATTTCTCTGAAGTCTGGATACAGTCACGAGATTCAGGTAATAGAAAGTCAGTTCGGTAAGTTCCGGAATCATCGACTGTATGAACAATGTGCACTTTGCAGGGTCGATTCCGCATGAAAGATAGTCGAGCGCTACCTCGATGATGTTCTGGCGTACCTTCTCGGGATTGTCGTAATTGTCTGTAAGTGCCTGGGCGTCAGCGATAAACACGAACATCTTGTCGTAGTCTCCCGCGTTCTGCAACTCCACTCTGCGTTTCAATGATCCCACATAATGTCCAAGATGCAGTTTGCCAGTAGGCCTGTCGCCTGTCAATATCACTTTTTCCATAGAATTCTTTCTCTTTGTTTATAGAACGCCAAATATAGCAATTATTGCTCAGTATTTCAACTTCTCAGGCCTTCGTTCAGAATACTTGTCAATAAGAAAGTTTCCACATGGCGTTCCTCGCGGCACGGCTGCGGGACGAGTTCATCTTGCCGAAATTCCATGTTACGCGTAGCAGGATGTTCCTGCCCATGACATTGGTATAGGAATCCTGGACGTAGTTTTCCCTGAAAGTGTGCGACATGGACCTGTCATTGTCGAGAATGTCCTGAACCTCAAGTGCAAAATTGAATGACTTGACGCTCTTGGACAATATCAGGGACCAGTCCCAGGTGTCGTCATTGTAACCCTTGGCATATCCTCTTCTGGAAGTCCAGATCAGTCTTGTCATCATGTCGATGCCGATAGGCGTGTTCCATGAGACGACACCATACTGCCGGAACTCCCAGACGTTCATATTCGCGTTCTGGTCGAGGGAATACTTCGAGCGGTCCAGGGTTGCACAGCTGTGAATCGCCATTGTGAGATTGTCAATGGCTCTGTATCTCAGTCCTATTTCGCCGTTGGCCTCCACCCCTGTCATAGTGCTTTCCTTGAAACCGCTTTTCCCGGAGTAGAACAAGTCTCCGGAAGCATTGTCTCCCCAGAAGGCCTTCATGAATGTCGGGTAGTCGAAATGGTCAATGTCCATCAGGTCCAGTCTGCCGGTGCTCTGGTAACTGACTGATTTCGAGTATCTGAATGAAAGGGTGGTGCTTAGCGCAAGCTTCTTGTTCTTGGTCAGGTTTATATAGGCATTGTAATATCCCTGGATGTTTCCGCCGCCTTTTTTGGAATTGACTGGTATGCTGTACCTTACGCTGTTCTTGTCGAACCATGAGGCATTCGATTTCGCATCCTTGCTGTATTCTCCGTCCATATAGATGTAGTAATTCCATCTTTCGAAATCTCCGTCTGCAGTAAGGAAGAGATCGTGCGTGAACGACGGCTTCAGATAGATGTTTCCGGCAGAAATCCTCAGCGGATTCAGTATCCTGGCAGCAGGGGTTATGCTGGAAGGAGTCGGCCTTTCCGAATTCATGTCGTACTTGAAAAGGATGAAATTGTCCTTTATGGTCGTGGTCAGTTTCAGGAAAGGAGACCATGCCGTGGCCCATTCTCCCTTTCCGGTATGGGTGTCCAGTCCGTAGGACCGGCCGTGGTTCTCATTGTTTATGACTCTCACGAAACCGCCGGCCTGAAGATTGGTGGACTTGTTGTTGTACTGGACAAGAAGCCTGCCGTAGTTCGTGATGTAGTAGTTCTCGCTAAGTGAGGAGTAATACTCGTTGCTGCTGTTGTCCGCCGCATTGAATGCATCGGACGTGCTTGTCTGTACCTTGTAGTGGCTGGATACGAAAGCCTCTGCTGCCCAATGTTTTACGATAGGCTCTACATATTTGAAACTGCCGCCGTATGAGTACCGTGTGCCCTCATTGTCATACAGCAGGTCCCTCGAAACCGTGCTTCCGTCCAGATACGTGGTGTTCGTGCTTTCGCTGGAGTTCCCGTCCAAGCTGCCGTAAGTATATGAGCCTGAAACCGTCATGGAACGCCCTTTCTTCCCGATGTCCTTCACGCCGAAAGTCACGTCGCCTTTCGTGAACAATGTCCTTTCCTTCTCGGCTGATGTGGATATGTTCCTGCTCTGTGACACTCCGTCCAGAGTGTTCCCAGTCATGCCGTTACCGTGGTCGGAGTAGTCATTGTAGGTAAATGCCGGCGTGAACTTGAAATTGTATTTCTTCTTGCTCTTGTTCTTGATTTCCATGACGGCCGAGAACTTCTGCACGTCTCCGGTCAATGTCTTTGTGTCATTGTCCTCCAGGTTTCCCTCGTCGAGGTAGGTGATGCGGTCAGTCCTGCTGCGTTTGTTCACCTGGTCGGACGTGAAAGTAGCTGACACGCTGGTCTCCATTTTCTTTATCCTGTCCGTGTTCAGGTTCGCTCCGCCGCGCCAAGTCGTGTGCATTCCGCCTCTTTCCAGTTTCTTGCCGTATTCCTCGTTGCCGCTTGTGACGATTACTCCGTCATTTGCACCTACAATGTTGAGACCGCTGCCCAATATCGTGAGCTGGTCCTTCTTGCCGTAGGCCGACATGAACGCACCGGTGTTGAACAGGAACTTCTTGTATTCCTTGTACTCCTCCCGCTCCTTTCCCGGTATGCTTGTTCCTGCACCTGCACTGATGTTTCCGAACACGCCTTTCTTGTATTCGTCCTTCAGTTCCACATCCATCACTGTCTTTTTCTTGTCATCCTTGATGCCGGTGAACTCTGCCGTCTCGGACTCCTTGTCCACCACTTTCACCTTGTTCACAACTGATGCCGGCAGGTTGTTCAGCGCGGCAGTCTTGTCGCCCAGAAAGAACGTCTTTCCGTTCAGGGTGATCTGTGAGACGGTTTTTCCGTTCACCTTCACGTTTCCGCTTCCGTCCACCTCGACGCCCGGCATCTGCTTGAGCAGGTCCTTCAGCTTGTCGGTAGGCATGGTCCTGAACGCTGCCGCATTATATATTATGGTATCCTTACGGATTTCCATGGCATTCACATTGGCCGAAACTCTCGCCGCTTTCAGAGCCTCAAGGTCCGGCTTCAGCAGAATCTTGCCGAGGTCAATGTCTTTGCTTATATAGAGCTGCCTGTGGAATTTGCTGTAGCCCATGAACTCCACGAAAACATCGTAATCTCCTCTGGTGACGTCATTTATCTCGCATTTGCCGTCGGGGCCTGTCAATGAAAAATTCGTTATGACGGTATCTTTGATGTGCTTCATGTAGATGGAGGCGAAACTGATAGGCTCATTGTTGGTGGAATCTGCCACTTCAGCCTTCAGCCGATATGATGTGCGGCCGAACATGCTGCCGGCAATTACTGTCTGCGCCGCTGATTCTATCCGGGTCAATGCCGATATTGACAATGCTGTAGCAATGGCTATGATGACGCTGCGGTATTTCATTTCGTTTCAGTTGGTTTTTCTTGTTTTATAGGTTTGTGGTACTGAGATTTGTCTCGGTCATTTTGCGAATTTATAGATAAAGTGTTGATATTCCTAATAAAAAATAAAACATTTTGAAAACATTTTGAAAACATTTTGTTCTTTCTAAAACTACCACTGTGTCTGGATCTATACTCGCCGGAGCCCGCTATCCCTACCATTCTGAACCAATGAGCATCCTAAGAAGTCTGTGAATGTCTATATAATACATTGATATACAATTGATTATATGGGTTTATCGTAAAATGCAAATATGCTCATCACCCTAATTTTTTATGGGAGTGAGCATATTGGGTAGCAGGTTAAAGTCAGCGTAATAGTCAATGGCTCAATATGTTTTAAGAATTCTTGCGGCTTTATGGGGATGCTCATTGGTTCCAAAATTACAAGCGTCTCCGCAGTTATGTCTTGACGTTCAGCTGATCGGCCTCTGCCTTTGCGTTTTCAAACGTCAATAGTCAATGCAAACACAGGAGAACACTTTCGTCGCAAGTTAGCTCCGGGCGGACCAGTTCATAGACGGTCAGCGGCATAGCCAGCGGCGAATTGCGAAGCACCTGAGCAAAGCGGGCTTTTGCCGCTGCCGGCGTGATTCCTGGTCACGAGAACTTTGCTGCTGCCGGCGTGGTTCCTGCACACAAGGTTTTCCCACTGACCCCTGATATGGGTCGCAGACGAGTCAGTGGGGCGAAAACCAATAGAGGATGACCCAAAAATTTTTGAGTCATCCTCTATCAATACTTTCAAGTGTATTTCCTTATTTCTTGAAATACCTGTTGTAAAGACCCTGGAAACCGGCACCGTGGCGAGCCTCATCCTTCGCCATCTCGTGAACAGTGTCGTGGATAGCGTCGTAGTTCAGCTGTTTTGCCTTGGTAGCGATGGCAAGTTTGCCCTCGCAGGCGCCGCCTTCAGCCTCGATTCTCTTCTCGAGGTTGGTCTTGGTGTCCCAAACCATGTCACCGAGAAGTTCAGCAAACTTGGCAGCGTGCTCAGCCTCCTCAAATGCATATCTCTTGAAAGCCTCAGCGATTTCAGGATATCCCTCACGGTCAGCCTGACGGCTCATGGCCAGGTACATGCCGACCTCGCTGCATTCACCGGCGAAATTCGCCTCCAGACCTTCGTGAATCTCAGCGTCGCAACCTTTGGCAACACCGATAACGTGCTCGCAAGCCCAAGTCTTGGCAGCATCTTCCTTGATTTCTACGAATTTGTCAGCTTTTGCATGGCAAACCGGACACTCTGCAGGTGGGTTCTCGCCTTCATAAACATAGCCGCAAACGAGGCATCTGAATTTCTTTTTCATATTCTATTCTCCTTTTTTAAAGCAGTTGCACGTAAATTATAGGATAAACTCACTGTAGCAAACTGCCTGTGATTGTTGTTTTTATAGTTTCTAATTTAGAAAATCTCTAAATTGCACTACAAATATACGGACAATTTTAGAATATCCAAATTTTTTCTTGAACAAAAATGCTGTTTTTTTGTAAGATTCTTCACCTAAATTTGTATATATGTAAAAACGGAATAATTAACAGGATAATAAAACTGATAATATAACTATGCCGCAATTTTTGAAACAGATAGCAGAGCACTATTACAACACACAGAATATCAGTGATTTGTGCTTTGTTTTTCCGAACAGGAGATCCATGGTCTTCTTCAGGAAGTGGTTGTCCGAGACCGCGAAGAACGATCCGCAGTCCAAGGTGTTCACGATGCCGGAACTGCTGACAATGAACGATTTCTTCTACAAAGTAAGCGGGTCGGCAGTGACGGACCGTGTAAGTCTTCTGCTGGAGCTGTATGACTGCTACAAGGCCCTGAATCCTAAAGCGGAATCATTGGACGACTTCATCTTCTGGGGGGACGTCATCCTCGGCGACTTCGATGACACGGACAAGTATCTGGCCTCGCCGAAACAGCTGTTCACCAATGTCGCCGACTTCAAGGAGATACAGGATGACTATGCCTATCTGTCTGAGACTCAGGAAGAAGCCATACGGAATTTCATATCGCATTTCCGTAAAGGAGGAAAACTCACGGTGAATATCGGCTCCGAGAGTCCCGATGTGAAAGAGCGCTTCCTTATGATATGGAATCTGCTCTATCCGCTTTATACCTCGTTCAATTCTGCATTGACAGAAAAAGGCAAAGCCTACGAGGGTATGGTTTACCGCTCGTTTGTGGAACGTCTGAAGACTGAAAGCGCCCGTGACATATTGAAGGCGGCCTTTCCGCGTTCGGACAAGTTCGTTTTCGTCGGCCTCAATGCGTTGAATGAATGTGAGAAGGCGGTAATGAGGAAAATGCGGGATGCCTCACTTGCGGAATTCTGCTGGGATTACTCGTCCGAGATGATACAAGATCCTATGAACCGCGCGTCCATGTTCATGTCATCCAATGTCGTGGAATTTCCACAGGCATTCAGCATTGACCCGGGAAAAGCCTCCGGCAGGAGTTTTGTCAATGCAGGTGTCACTGAGCCTGAAAACGGTCCGAAGATTCACGTCATGAGCGTGCCGTCTTCAGTAGGGCAGACCAAGCAGCTTCCTTCATTGTTGGCTCCTGTCGCAGAACTGAAGAAGGGTGGGAAGGAAGACTGGTCAGATACCGCCATCGTGCTTCCTGATGAGAGTCTGTTGATCCCGGTGCTGAACACCCTTCCTCTGGAAATCGGAACTGTCAATGTGACAATGGGTTATCCTATGTCTGGCAGTGACATGTATAGCCTTATGAACAATATATCCGCCCTCCAGCTGCATGTCCGCAAGCAGAAAGACGGCTGGGCGTTCTACCATAAGCAGGTGTGGTCGATTTTCTCGTCCGGCATCATAGCATCCATGATGGACGGTAAGGCCAGGCAGCGTGTGAAGGAAATCAAGACGGCGGCAAAATACTATATTCCTCAGTCGGATTTTGCGGGAATTGAGCTGTTTGAACTGATTTTCAGGCCGGTGGTGACAGATGCCAAGGCTACTTCAGCAGAGCAGATAAAGGCATTTGCGCAGTACCAGCTGGATGTCCTCAGTGCCTTGGGCGCGAAGATGACCAGAATGAGCGGAATGGAGCTCGAAGTGCATTTCGCCAAGCAGTATTACCTCTCTGTGAACAGGCTCAAGTCGCAGGTGCTGAGCATATTGCCTATGACTTATACCCGTCTGCTGCAGTCATTGATAGGCGGCATTTCCGTTCCGTTCAATGGGGAGCCGCTCAAAGGACTTCAGATTATGGGGCCGCTCGAAACCAGGGCATTGGACTTCAAGAATCTCATTGTCCTTTCCTGCAACGAGGGTACTTTCCCGCATCGCAGCGTGAGCTCGTCATTCATTCCGCCGGAACTCCGCAAGGGCTTCGGCCTCCCTACCTATGAGAATCAGGATGCCGTCTGGGCGTATTATTTCTTCAGGATGATCCAGCGTGCAGAGAATGTGTGGCTGCTGTATGACTCCAGGACGGAAGGGCTCAAGTCCGGAGAGGAAAGCCGGTACATCAAGCAGCTGGAGTACCAGTACAAGTATCCGCTCATGGACAGGTCCGTGGTGGGCTATGACCTGAAAATCCCTGAAGGTGAGGATGTTATAGCGAAGACTGACGAGGATGTGGAGATTATGAAGAATATGACTTTCTCGGCTTCGTCCATCGAGAAGTATCTTTCATGTCCGGCAAGGTTCTACTATACTTATGTGAAGCGTCTCAAGGTGGAAACGGAGGTCTCCGAGTCCCTTGACAACAGTATGCTCGGAACGGTGTTCCATGATACTATGCTCGCCCTCTATAAGGGAGGAGAGGCTCTGCAGGCTGAGTTCGATATGTCGAGGGAAAATGTCCTTGCCAATGTGAAGAAGCCTCTGGAGGTAATCACGAAACAGTACATCGAGTGGCTCCTGTCCCAGAAGAAGGAAATCATCGGGCCTAAAATCAGGACATTGATAAAGCGTCAGCTCAATGCAGATGAGATTGCCGGCCGTAACCTGGTCTTTGAGGAGATTCTCAACAAATATGTCGTGAAGACTCTCCAGACAGATCTGGCTCTGATGGAAGAGTACAATACTGACAGATTCAGGGTAATCGGTCTGGAGCTGGAGCGTTTCTGGGATTTCAAGGGGCACAAATTCAAGGGCTACATTGACCGTATGGACAGCTTCCGCGATGATGAAGTCAGGATAGTGGACTACAAGACCGGCAAGGTGGATGAGAAAGAGGTCAAGATCAATGATGAGAATGCCGATGGTGTGGTAGATGCGCTTTTCAGTCCTGACACCAAGTCGAAAAACCGTCCGGAGATAGCCGTGCAGCTGTTTGTGTACGACCGGTTCGTGGAGAATGATGTCAAGGACAAGAGCGTGCTGAATGTGCTTTATCCTATACCCCGTCTGTTCAGTTCACCCGAGCTTGCGTCGAATATCCTCTCGTCCAGGGAGTGCCCGGATTTTGACGATAAGGTTACGGAAAAGCTGGAAGGCCTGTTTGCGGAAATGATGGATACGGGCACTGATTTCCGCAGGACTAAAGACAGTGACACATGCAAGTACTGTGATTTCAAGAAGATTTGTGGACGTTAATTGAGGAAAATATGATTCAGATTTTGAAAGCATCGGCAGGTTCGGGAAAGACTTTCAACCTTGCCAAAGAATATATAGAACTTCTGATGCGGAGCGGTGATCCGTATGCGTACAGGCACATTCTCGCTGTGACATTTACCAACAAGGCCACAGACGAGATGAAACAGCGTATTCTCGACGAGCTGGACTGTCTGGCTTCGTCTCCGGAAAAGTCCAAATACATGGACGGTATCAGAGAAAGTACCGGAAAAACTGAGGAATGGGTGTCCCGGATGGCGGAAAAACTCCTCGGCAACATATTGAATGACTACAGTTCTTTTTCGGTCAGCACCATTGACCGGTTCTTCCAGCGGACACTGAAAGCGTTCTCCAAGGAGATTGGCCAGTTTGCCTCATATCAGGTGGAACTGGACAAGAAATCGCTTGTTACTGAGAGCGTTGACCGTATTTTGGATTCATTGACACAGGACAGCAAATCTCTGCTCGACTGGCTGACTGACAGCGTGACCGAACAGCTCAATAGCGGTGGCAAGTTCTCCCTGGATCAGGAACTCTATAATACGGCTGAAGCTCTGCGCAATGATGAACACAATGACCTGGTGGAGAAATACGGCATTGACGAAAATGCTTTCTGCTCAAGGGAATCCTTGAAGGCTCTGAAGAAAGAATGTGATGACGTGGTGGAGACGTTTGTCGGAAAAGTCAAGAAACTTGCCGGCGAGATTGTCTCGGGCCTTGACGGGAATATCGATTTGTTTTTCAGGGGCTTCGGTACTCCGCTGAGCAAATGCGCTTCCCTCAAGCGCGGGGAGAAATGTCCTGTTCCTAAAGACAGTTTCCTGAAAAAAGCGGCGGACAAGAAAAGTTGGCTGAAAAAGGACCATGCCTCACGTCTGCCTGAGTTTGAGGGATGGCTTGAGAGGCCGCTGGCAGAGTTCTGTGCTCTCTTCGGGGACAGTTACAAGGAGTATCTCACCGCGGAAACAATACGTTCACGGATTTTCTCGCTCGGCTTGCAGAAAGAGATAAATGATTCATTTACAGGACTTATGAGAGAGAAAAATGTGTTGAGCATTGACGACTCCAACACTATTCTCAAAGGGATAATCGACGGATGCGACGCGCCTTTCATCTACGAGAAACTCGGTGTCAGGTTCGACCATTTCCTTATAGACGAATTCCAGGACACTGCCAGGATCCAGTGGGACAATTTCCGTCCGCTGCTTGCTGACAGTATCGCGAAAGGCAATGGAAACCTGATTGTCGGGGATGTGAAGCAGAGTATCTACAGGTGGCGCGGCTCTGACTGGAAATTGCTGGATTCCACGCTTCTGGAGCAGTTCCCAGATTCCATGCAGGTGCCTCTTCTGTCCAATTGGAGAAGTGCGGATACCATCGTGGAGTTCAACAATTCGCTCTACCCATATGCGGCCATGATGCTGGACCGTATGACCGGATTGCCTGACAAGAGAATCTCTAAAATATATTCTGACGTAGTGCAGACTCCGAAGTCCAAGCATCCTGACTTCAAGGGCAATGTGGATGTGCTTTTCCTGAAAGATAAAGAAAATCCCGACATTCAGCTCGATGCTGTGGTCAATGAGGTGAGGCGGCTTGTGGCCCTGGGCGTTTCCTATTCGGAGATAGGAGTGCTCGTCAGGACCAATGATACGGGTGCGTCCATAGCTACGGCACTTCTCGAGGCGGATATACCTGTGGTTTCGGATGATTCGCTCAATGTGAAGATGTCCCCTGTGATAAAGCGTCTCGTGGCATTGCTGTCATTTGCTGACAATCCGGAGGACAAGCTCAATTCGTTCCTTGCCTCGTCTCTTCACATTGACCCGCCTGCGCAGTGGCATTCGCTTGTCGATCTGTGCGAGTATTTCATAAGGTCAATGAAATCTGCACTCGGTACTCAGTTCGGTGGGGAAGTGCCTTATATCCAGGCTTTTATGGATACTGTGCAGGACTGGGCTCAGATAAACGGCAATTCTCTTTCGGATTTCCTCAAGTATTGGGATGGCGTGGATCCGAAAATCAGTTCTCCGGATGGCGCTGACGCAGTGAGGATTATGACGATTCACAAGTCCAAGGGCCTGGCATTCCCATATGTCATCTTCCCATATACGGAAGGCGTGAAGCTTTATAAGCCTGGTTTGCATTGGTGCAGACCGCAGATGAGGACAGGGTCAATGCCTTCCGCTTCCCGTGGTATCTATCAGGTCAATCTGAGTTCCGACGTGGAGAATACGTTTTTTGCTGAAAGCTATCGTGACGAATACCTGATGCAGATGGTGGATGCCATCAATACTTTCTACGTGGCGACAACCAGGGCAAAGTATGGAATGACCATCATATCTTCTTGTCCTTCAGACTCTTTCCTCAAATCCTTGAAGAACGGCTCACCTGACAAGTTCTCGGATTTCTCGCAGATACTGTACTGCTACATTATAGACAAGAGCTCCGGTGACGGGTTTGTCCATCTGGCCTCTTCTGTTGAAACTATGGTTCCTGAAGGCGGGGAAAGATACCGCAAAGGCTTGCCCGCAACACTTCCGAAGGACAAGAGCGAGGAGACGAAAAATGTGGTGCAGATGGTGCACGTGGATGAATATCCTTCATTCCCGCAGAATGCTGATGCTGGGGCAGAACGTCTGAAATTCAGCACGGAAGCCGGAGATTTCTTCTCGGAGGACGGCATGACCGGCATAGAAGCGTCCGGCAGACTTCGCGGAGTGGTCCTGCACGACATATTGTCCCGAATCATTGTCCCTGAAGATCTGGAAGGCGCATTGTCGGCAAGTTTCGATGCCGGCGAGATCGATGAGGCTGAAATGACGGATATCAGGTCAATGTTGAAGGCAGGTCTGGAGTTGACGATCCCGTTGGGCTGGTTCCCTGAAGACCGCAGCAAGGTCATCAATGAAACATCCGTAATGATGTCCGACGGGCAAACGCGTCGTCCTGACCGTGTGGTGAATGACGACGGCAAGATCATCATCGTGGACTTCAAGTTCGGCGCCCCGACCGCTTCTTATGAGTCCCAGGTAAGGGAATATGCGGATATGTACCGCTCTCTGGGATATCAGGACGTCACTTCCTATCTCTGGTACGTTCCGGACGGACGAGTCCAGAAGGTGTCGTAGGGAGGACAAGCCGGGCAGCGTCACTTTTTTCAGGACGGGGACATTTGGCGCACCCTGTAAAGCATTAAGTTTCAATGACATAGCCATTTTCAGAGTTACCAAAATTCCAACTCTGAAAATGGCTTAATTGTTGATATTCAGTAACTTACGCGCTGCGCCGCTTGAACTCCAGGTGTGTACGGCAACAAGAAGCCCCTCAACTCTTTTGCTCTTACGCCCGAAGGGTTAGTAGGCATCTTCAGATGCTGGGCCGGAGTTGGCGTGCAGCGGCAGCCTTGTGTCGATGGAAAGCCCGTAGGCCCTGATCGCCCCCTTGAAGGGAGAGGTAAATAAGTCGTCATCAGACGACCGGCCGGGTCCGGGTATT
>OQVU01000508.1_pt1 | contig 14691 bp, 5 predicted proteins | sample 1691611 | NCBI WGS metagenome assembly OQVU01 (sample SAMN03418272, study PRJEB22391) | human gut metagenome | biome: human-gut; feature: organic feature; material: feces | host: Homo sapiens | place: Tanzania | collected 2013-01
CGCTGATGTGCCCTCGCCTGGGGTTCAGCCGAATATGACCAGTTGCCGCCTTTTGGCATCTGGCAGGGGGTTGACGGTTCACAGATTTATGCTGTCTATAAGCCAGGTGCTTACGACAACCACGAGCAGTACAACAAGAACATGGCCAACGACAGCGAGATGGCTGCCATCACGGCCAACAACTATAATAAATATGGTGTTGCGGCAGAGATACGCTATGTAGGCCCGCGCAGCGACCGCGGGGGAGCTTTGCAGGACAACGCGTCGAGCAGTGGCGAGAACACCCCTTACTGGCTGAACCTCAGTGCTCAGACCAACGGTGCCGTCAAGGTGCGCATAGCCACCCCCGACGAGATATTCGATTATTTAGACCAAAACAAGAATCAAAAATATCACGTCAAGGATGGTGAATTGCCCATGCGTACCCATGGTGTGGGCAGTTACACCTCGCGTACGATGCTGAAATTGTGGAACCGCCGGAACGAGTTGTTAGCCGACGCTACCGAGAAGTCGGCTTCGCTGGCACAGTGGTTAGGTGTGCAGGCCTATCCGCAAACGGCCATCAACGATGCCTGGGTGCGCAACCTGTGGCAGGCTCACCACGATGGTATCACAGGAACCAGCATCCCTAATGCCTACCTCTACTCTATGAACGACTATGTGCTGGTCAACAAGACGCTGGCCAACCTGCTGAAGACCACAACCGGCAACATTGTCAGAGCAATGGACACTCAGACAGAGGGAATGCCCGTAGTTGTTTACAACCCGCTTTCGTTCCAACGCACCGACATTGTCGAAGCCCGTCTCACCATGCCTGCTAAGCCAGAAGGACTGCGTGTGTTTGACAAAGACGGCAAGGAAGTGCTGTCGCAAATCAGCAGTTACGATGACAAGACGGGCGAGGTGGTGTTCCTTTTTGCCGCAACAGTGCCGTCGCTGGGCTATGCCGTCTATGATGTGCGTTTCGGCGAGGCCTCGCAGTTGACTTCTTCGTTGCAAATGAACCGCCGTTCGCGTCAACTGTCTAACGGCAACTATCGACTTACCCTTTCCGAAACAGGCGACCCCTCACTGCTCATTGATCTGGCCAATAACCGACAAGTGCTCAGTGCTTCGCAATTGCAGATGATATACGACCACGAGGACACTTGGCCCTCATGGGAGATTTCCTATACCGACATTCTTCGCACACCGACGGCTGTCGATGAGAATGTCAGCATAACGAAGGCTGAAGACGGTCCGCTACGCAAGAGTTTCAGAGTGGTCAAGGAGAAAGACGGCTCGCAGTTCGTACAGTATATCCGCATGAATGCTTTGGACAACCGCATTGACATTGTCTCAGAGGTTGACTGGCAGAGCCATGAGCGCATGCTGAAAGCCAACTTTCAGATGGCTTTCAACAATCCCAAAGCCACCTACGACATCTCGCTGGGTACCATTGAACGAGGCAACCGCACGGCCGACTGCTACGAAGTACAGGGACACCAATGGGCTGACATGTCGACGATCGACGGCAGTTATGGCCTGTCTATACTCAACGACTGCAAGTACGGGTGGGACAAACCCACTGACAACAGTCTGCGCCTGACCCTGATACACACCCCGTCGACAGGTAATGGCTATACCTATCAAGCCGACCAAGATCTGGGTGTCAACTTGTTCACCTATTCGCTGTTCCCCCATCAGGGCAAATGGAGTGAATTGACCCAAAAGGCTGCCTCGCAACTGAACCAGCCTTTGGTAGCTGTTGCTGCCCCCAAACATGAGGGCGCATTGGGGAAAGAAGTAGAGTTTCTTTCTGTCAGCACCGACCAAGTAGCAGTCAAGGCGGTCAAGAAAGCAGAAGAGACAAACGAGCTCATTGTGCGCGTCTACGAGTGGGCAGGGCAACAGCATGACAAGGTAACTCTTACTTTCCCGACACGTGTGCTCTCAGCCCGTGAGGTCAATGGACTGGAAGAGCAGGTAGGCAGTGCTACAACCAGTGATAATACACTAACATTCAGTATAAGCAAGTATCAGCCGAAAACCTTTGCCGTCACGCTGGCGCCCGCTATGACGCCCACCGATGAGCAGACCGATGTTGCTGTCTCTCTGCCTTATAATGTCGACATGATGAGTTACGACTCGAAGAAAAACGATGCCCTGAAGAGTGCTCCATACGCTTATCCTGCCGAACTTGTTCCCGATGAAGTGACCGCCGACGGCATCAGTTTCGTCATGGGCAACCGATCTGACGGCCAGAAAAACGCCGTACGGTGTAGTGGGCAGACCATCGACCTGCCAGCAGCAGGGCGCAAGTTGTATCTTCTGGCGGCCTCTACCGAGCCTACGGGCACGGTAGGCGAATTTGTGGTGGGCGACCAAACCTATCAGTTTGAAGTTCCTTACTATGGTGGTACGTTAGGAAAACTGGACTCGCCCTATAACGGAGGAACACACTACCGCAAACAAGACGTAGCCCTGACCACCACCCATAGCCATCATATCAGCGGCAATAGCGATGAGCAATATCGCTTTCTGTATATATACCGCTTTGCCATGACACTACCCGAAGGTGCATCGCAGTTGAAGCTGCCTTCCAACAGCAGTTTGATGGTTTACGCAGCCACCGTCTCTGACACGCAAGCCGACGACATTCAGCCGCTCACTACGCTTCAGACCTATATTGACTATCAAGAACTGGGTAGTCTGTCGGACGATGGCTGTGGCGAGTGGATCAAGCCGTCAACCATCGTGGCCAGTCATCAGAATAATGCCAACGAGAGTGCCAAGATGGCGGCAGACCGTGATGAGCTGACCAAGTGGTGCGTAACAGCCAGTCAGAGCCAGACTCCCTATCTGGAGTATCGTTTCAGCGAACCGCACGAGATTTGCCAATGGATGGTGCTCAACGCGGGCAGTGAGTCGGACGACTTTGTTACCTGTGCCTGTAAGTTGCAGCGCTATGCCAATGGAAAATGGATAGATGTGGATGTGATATCGGGCAACAGAGACAATAAAATAGTACGCGGTGTTACGCCCTTTACCACCGACCGTGTCCGCTTGCAGATGATTCAGGGTGAGCAGAGCGGCTATACCACCCGTATCTATGAGTTTGGGGTTTATGGCAAACCACGGAAAGTCACTGCCATTCAACAACCGACAACTGTTGCACCTACATCTGCCATCCGCCTGTTGGGTAACTCGCCTAATCCCTGCCAGGGCAGTACGCAGATTCGCTGTCAAGTGCCAGCTGGCATCCAGCAAGTTACACTCAATATCCTGTCTTACGACGGGCGCATCGTCTGCCGTGAGGATTATCAGGTCAGCGAGGGCGATCAGACGCTCCTGTGGTCGGGCCATCTGCCCAACGGAATTTACCTCTATCGGCTGTCTACTGCCGACAATCGTCATTCGAATACACAGCGACTTATCTTTCATAAATAATTATCATAACTAAAACTTAAGTATTATGCGTAAATCATTACTTAGACTGAAACAGTCTTTCGTATTAGCTTTCGCAATGCTGGCAGCCATAGGTGCTTCAGCACAGACTCAGATTACCGACGAGGCAGGTCTGAAGGCGATTGCTAATGATTTGGCAGGGTCGTACGTTCTGACGAACGATATTACCCTGAGTGAACAATGGACTCCCATCTCTACCTTCACTGGTACACTCGATGGTGCTGGACATGCCATCAAGGGACTTCGCATTGCCGGTGGCAGCCCGGCAGGTCTCTTTGGCGAGACGGATCATGCTACGATTAAGAATCTTCGGGTTGTCGAGGCCAAGGTTGCGGGCTGGGGAAGCAGTGTGCGTGCCGGCATTATCGTAGGCAGTGCCAAGAACAACACGACCATAGAAGCATGCTTCACATCAGGTGTTGTCGAGGGCAATGACCACGTGGGCGGCATCACAGGCCAGTTGGAAGGCACCATGAAGAACTGCCTTTCTACGGCAGCCTCCTTCAGCTCTGGCTGGCAAGCAGGCGGATTGGCCGGTGCGTGCGCCACAGCCACGTTCGAGAACAATGTATTCCTGGGACAGGTCTATTGTCAGGGCGACTGGGGTGGCGTAGGCGGCATCTTAGGTCTTGCTGAAGGCGGAACAGGTGTCACAATGAAGGGTAATGTGTCAGCTCCATTCGCATTAGGTATTGAGCGCAGCCATAACAGCCACATGTTCGCCATGTGTGGTATGCTTAATGGAGCAACCATTGAGATGAACGACTGCTATGCTTCAGACGCCATTAAGTATTATGAAGGTGCCATCCGAACCGGTGACCCAATAACAGATGAAACGATTATAGCAAACATCAAGGCTGGTAAATTTGGCAACGGTGACCCGATAAACGTACAGGGCGAAGAAAAGTCTGATGCTGAACTGAAAAAGGCAGCTACCTACACTGCCATTGGCTTCGATGCTGCTGTCTGGGATCTCGCCGACGGTCGTTATCCTGTGTTGAAGGGGATGAAGGTGCCATTCGACGGCGACTTTGTCTCGATGAACGATTTGCCCGACTTCTTCCTGGGCACTAAAGCTGATGTCGGCGGTCTCTTCTCTACGATGAACCGCGAGGTCTCTATCGTTTCCAGTAATCCCGCCGTTGTCAAAGTCGAGGGTACTGTGCTGACCGGTGTTACTGAAGGAACGGCTACAATTACCATCTCCACTACTGGAGATGCCTTTATCAAGGGCTTCACACGGAAGATCGACGTTACTGTGACGTCAATGGATACCAACATTGCCACAGCCGAGGACCTGATGACCAAACTGGCGCAGAACCCCATCGGAGAGTTCAATATCACTGCCGACATTGATTTGGCAGGCGTTAAATTCCAACCGCTACCCGAGTTCACCGGTATTCTGCATGGTAATGGCCACGTGATTCGCAACATGAGCTACAACCAGTCCGGACAGGCCAGTGTTGGTCTCTTTGCCACCACTCGCGGTGCTACCATCGAAGACCTTGGCTTTGAAAATGCCAACATGGTGGGTAATGAGAATGTCGGCACGTTGGCCGGTCATTTCTACGGTGGCGTGGCCCGTCGTATCTTCGTGATGAACTCTTACATCGAAGGTCGTGACCACGTTGGTTCTATTGTCGGTAACATGAGCAATAATAATGGCGAGCCCTCGCTCATCACCGACTGTATCTCAGATGCAGCCGTGAAAACCCGTGAGTTCCAGGTGGGCGGCCTTTGCGGTATTGCTACTGGCGGCACACTGCAGAATAGTCTCTTCTGCGGCACTGTAGACAACAATGGTTCGAGCAGCAACACGGGTATTATCTCACTGATAGACTCGGACGATGCAACGACTATTAAGAACTGTTTTTCGGGTGCTGCCCATATCAATGGCAAGCAGATTGTTCCGCGTATCGTCAACGGTAAGCGCGACGCAACAACGCTCAGCAACAATTACGTACTGAAATCAAGCCTTTACAGCGGTACCTATAGCACCGCTGTCGATGAAAAGGATGGCGACCAGGGTGCTGCTGTCGACGATGCTACTGCTCGCACAAAAGCTTTCTACAGCGAGACACTGGGGTGGGACTTCGACAACACATGGACTTTCCTGCCCGGTGCCGAAGGACTGATGTTCCCCGTGCTGAAGGTGATGAAATCCCCGCTGAAGACCCGCATCATCGACGACGAGTTTAGCAACGCACTGGTCTATCTGGTTGGAGATGAATACAAAGACCTGGGTAAAGTTCATGCCTCGTGGGGTCAGAAGATAGACTTCAAGATTTCTGAGGGTGCCAACCTTGTTGACCAGGTAGAAAGTGAAGAGACTGGCAGCACCCGTCTCTATTGTGCTGACGATAATGGGCAGTTCTTGGGTGCCGGTACGCTCACCATCCAGGCAAATATGCCAGCAGCCATTGCCAGCCTGTTCACTATCGAGGGAAGCAACACGCTGTCAGTTGATATCATCAACGGAAATGGTGAGACTGAGGTGGCTACAGCGGACGAGTTTGTGAAGATTGGCAGCAATCCCACTGGCAAGTTTATCCTCACTGCCGACATAGACATGGACGGTAAAGACTTCAATGGCTTCACTTCAGACTTCTCTGGTACGATTGACGGCCAAGGTCACAAGGTGAAGAACCTGAAGGTAGAGTTCAACGGCGACAACGACAAGGGCGTGTTCTGCAAGACTGTCGGTGCTACCATCAAGAATATTGCATTCGAGAATATGCAGGTGCTGGGTAACGGTACCAAGCATATAGGTCTGGTTGGCAACGCTTCAGGAACGACCTTCGAGCAAGTTGCCGTCACAGGTAAGGTGACTGGCGATGACCATGTGGCTCTGTTGGCTGGCGATGCCGACAATGTTACTATCAAAGACTGTTATGTGTCGGGTGAAGTTGTTGCTGCGATGCAGGCTGGTGGTTTTATCGGAATGGCGCAGGGCAAGGGGGCTTCCATCGAGAATTCCTACTTTAATGGAGATATTACTGTGACCATCTATGGCTGGGCCGGCGGATTTATCGGACTGATCAACGCTTCTGCCAATGATGCTACAACCATCAATTTGAAGAACTCCGTCTCAATAGGTAACATACATAATGAGGGACGCTATGCCCATCCTTTCATTGCTGGAAACGGCGGTTCACAGGGTGCAGAGGAAGGAGCTGTCATCAACTATAGTGGCAATATCGCAAATACGGATGCTGAGATTGTCGGCAATCAGGACTGGCCTAATAAAAATGAGACGGGAGAAGGCGGTGAAGTGACCATGGAGGAATACTGTGGTGCTACCGATCTGCAAGAGAAGACGCAGTATGTTCTTATTGGCTGGGACTTCGACAACGTGTGGACCTTCGACACAGAGAGTGGTTACCTCTATCCTGTCCTGAAGAGCATTGGAGCCGTCAAGGATCCTTCAACAGGTATTCAGGAGATACAAAGCGAGCAGAAAGCTGCCACAACAGGTATCTATGATTTGCAGGGTCGACGCATGAACAGCCTGAACCAACTGCAGAAAGGACTCTATATCATCAACGGCCGTAAGGTGGTGGTTAAGTAAAGACTGTATATACTCGGTAACAGCAAGCCGCCCGCTCTTATATGGAGCAGGCGGCCTGTTCTACCTATACCAGACTCATTGATAAAATATTTATAAATCTACAATGTTTATGTCAGTAAAGAATTTATATTGCTTACGACAGGGCGCCCTGCTACTCTTGGCAGCACTTTTTGCGTCCATTGCCGACGCTGCCGAGCCAATTAAGGTCTCTGGCCGTGTGCAGGACGTGAATGGTGAACCGCTTATCGGTGTTACAGTAAAAGTCAAGGGTTCGACGGGGGGCGGCATTACCGACCTTGACGGCCAGTACACGCTGACTTGCGATAACGACAAGATACTGGTCTTTTCCTATATCGGATTTAAGACAGAGGAACGTAAGGCCAATAAGAGGTTGATAGACGTTGTCCTTCATGAGGAATCCAACTCTATCAACGAAGTTACCGTGACAGGCTACCAAACACGAAAGAAGATTTCGGTGCTTGGTGCACAAACCACCCTTAAAATGGAGGATGTGAAGGCACCTGTTGGCAACATCAGTTCGGTGCTTGCCGGACGTGTGTCCGGTGTAGTGTCTGTTCAGCGTACTGGCGTGCCTGGCCAAGACGACTCAGACATCTGGATTCGCGGTATCTCTACACTTACCAATACCAATGAAGGGCCGCTGGTGCTTGTCGACGGTATTGAGCGTAGCTGGAGCAGCCTGTCTCCCGAGGACATCGAGACTATCACTGTTCTGAAGGATGCCGCCTCGACTGCTGTCTATGGTGTGCGCGGTGGTAACGGTGTTATTATCATCACCACCAAGCCTGGTGAGGTCAGCAAGCCAAAGTTTTCGTTCGATGTCTATCAGGGTATTACAAACCTGACCAAGGTGCCCGACCTGGTTGATGGCATTGAGTATATGAATGCCGTCAACGAAGCCTACACCACTAGTCAAGGACGCAACTACTACGGTCAGAACCAGATTATCAACACCAAGATTGCCAACAACATGGCACTCACTGATGCCGAACAAGCTTACAAGCAGAGACTGATAGATGCCAATGGTGGCAAGTTGCCTGCTTCTGTCAATCCTTATCTCTACCCTAACGTTGACTGGATGAAAGAACTGTACCATAAAAACGGTTGGAACCGTCGTGTCAACATGAACATCCGCGGTGGTGCTCCCAATGCCAGCTACTATATCTCGCTCTCGTACTACACGGAGCGTGGCCTGACCAAGAGCGACAAGACGCAGGACTATAGTTCTGAGATTGACTACAACCGCTACAACTTCTTGACCAACATCAATCTGAAGGCCTCCAAGAGAACCAATCTTGATGTAGGCGTGAGCGGCTGGCTGTCCAGTGGTAACTATCCCTATAATAACCTTGACGACATCTTTGCCAGAGCCATGAACACCAATCCTGTGCTCTATCCGGTACTCTATGCCGACGGCAGAATTCCAGGTCAGTCACCTCACAATACGGAGCTTGACTCGCCATGGGACTGGCTTACACGTCGTGGCTACCAGACACAGCACCAGACGCAAATCAACACTAATCTCAAGCTGACTCAAGACCTGGGGTTCTGGAGTTGGAGCAAGGGCTTGACTGCTCGTGCTTTGGTAGCATTCGATTTCAAGGCTACACAGGCTCTTCGATATGGTGTACATGAGTCGAATTGGAAGCCGACAGGTCACCAGAAAGACGGTGTGTGGGTGGAAGATACTAATCTCTATCCTCAGGCCACCGACGAGGCCGGCAATCTGCTGTGGGTGAAGGATGCCAACGGCAACGACACGTCGACACCGCTGTTAGACACCGACCCATCCAAACTCATACTGACTGAGCAGTATAGGGGCAACACGTCAATGAATGTCGGCTCCGACAAGTGGGTCTATCGCACTTTCTACTTAGAGGCGGCACTCGACTATAAGCGCACCTTTAACAAAGTTCACAACGTGACAGGACTGCTGCTGTTCAACGAACGCAGCTATCTGGATGCCAACGATGGCGACCTTCTGAGGACATTGCCCTACAAACAGCAAAGTCTGTCGGCCCGTGCTACCTACGATTTCGCCAACCGTTACTTCGTGGAGCTGAATGCCGGCTATACTGGTTCTGAGAACTTTGAGTCGGGGCATCGTTTCGGTTTCTTCCCAGCAGTGGCAATTGGCTGGGTTCCTTCGAACGAGCCGTGGTGGGAACCAATTTCTAAATACATCTCTTTCTTGAAGTTCCGCTATTCTAACGGTACCGTAGGTAACTCTTCGACCGACGGCCGCTTTACCTATTTTACGCAGATTGGTGGTGCCGGCGGCTATAGCACCTATTGGGGCGGCAGCGGTCTGGGCTATAGTCGCTATGGTTACAGGCCTCAGTGGTCGAAGGTTCACAAGCAAGACTTGGGTATCGAAATTAATTTCTTCAACAACGACCTGACATTTGTATTCGACCTGTTCAAAGAAAGACGCTCGCGTATCTTTGTCTCACGCGACAATGTGCCCTTGACGGCTGGCTTTGCCACCAATATACGGGCCAACGTAGGCGAGGTGGAAAACAAGGGATTGGAGGCATCGTTCGAGTATAACCACCAGTTTGGCAAGGACTTCTTTATGTCGATTCGTGGCAACATGTCGATGAACGACGACAAAATCATCAACAACGCACAGGCTACTCCTGCCTATCCGTGGCTTGAGCGCCGCGGCAGCAACGTGCTGGCCGAGTGGGGCTACGTGGCAGAAGGACTTTATACCAGCCAGCAGCAAATAAAGGAGCGTGGCATCAGCCAGTTTGGCGAGACCTACCCTGGCGAGTTGGTTTCACCTGGCGACATTATGTACAAGGACATGAACGGCGATAATCACATTGACGAGTATGACATGGTGAAGATTAGCCGTGGCGACGTACCCCGCATCTACTATGGCTTTGGTGGCGATTTCCGCTACAAGAATCTGGGTCTTGGCATCCTTTTCCAGGGCATTGGTGATGCCGAGCGCATCCTGCGTGGCAAAGGTATACGTCCCTTCACCTCTACATCAGGCGGTGGCACGCTCTACTCCAACATCAGTGACCGCTGGAGCGCCGACAATCCCGAGAATACCGACGTGTTCTATCCATTGTTGGCTTGGGGCGAGAACGATCCTCACAACATCAACAACTTCAAGACCAGTACATGGTGGAAGCGCGACATGAGTTTCCTGCGTCTGAAGCAGTTCACGATTTCTTACTACTTCCCAAAGGCGTGGACACGCAACTCATTCCTGTCGGGCGGCCGCTTCTATGTCATGGGCGAGAACGTGCTGACGTTCAGTAAGTTCAAACTATGGGATCCGGAAATCAATTCTGACAATGGTATCAAGTATCCTAACGTGCGAACATTCTCCGTCGGTGTCAACTTTAATTTCTAAAATTCAAAGAAACATAATCATGATTAATACTATTAAGAAATATAGTTATGGGTTAATGTTAGCCGGAGTGACGTTGCTTTCGCTTTCATCGTGCAATGATTATTTTGACGATGTACCCAAGAATGCCACCACGCTTGACGATGTGTTCAGCAACCGTGACCAGACACTCAACTGGCTGACCAACGTCTACTCCTATATCCCCAACGAGCTGAGGTTGCGCTTTCAAGACGGCACCAGCAATGGTATGATGCTGCATGCCTCTATGTCGGGCTACCAGCCCTGGAGCGATTCGGGACAGGGCAAGCATCAGAACATCATCCAAGGCACCCTGTCGCCTTCAACAGGATGGGTGAACGACATGTACAGTAGTTTCTATCGTGCCATCCAGTATGCCAACATCTATCTGGCCCATGTCGATGAGTGCGCCCCCATGTCGGATGCTGAGAAAGCCACGACTAAGGCCGAGTGTCGTGCCTTACGAGCCTATTACTATTTTTGTCTGGTAAAGAATTTTGGACCTGTACCACTTGTTGGTGATCGTATCAACGGGGTGGAAGATGACCTTGGTAAGATGTCGCTGGAGCGCAATACTATTGACGAGTGCTTCGACTATATTCTCAGCGAGTTCGACTATGCCCTCAAAAGCGGTGACTTGTTCCATCAGTATGATGAGAACCATGCCTTCGTGCCCCAGTATCAAGGCAACTTCACGCAGGAGGCCGTCGAGGGGCTTCGCTCAGTGGTGCTGCTCTATAGAGCCAGTTATCTTTACAATGGCGACCCGTTCTATGCCGGCCTGGCCAATCACGATGGAAAGAAACTTTTTCCACAGAGACGCGACGAGCAGAAATGGATTGATGCCCGCAATGCAGCCAAGGCACTTATCGACAACGGACAATGGCGACTGGTCTATCGTGACAATGGTGGTAAGTTGGTGAACACGGTTGCCGAGTCGTGCCCCTACAACTCTGTGCTCAATGCCTGTGTGGGCAATGCTGACAACGAAGAGGCTATCGTGCGCCGCCAGTTCACGGATGGGTCGCTGGCTCGCGACCTCTATCCGCTCATACCGCGCAACAACGGCGGCTCGCTGCCTGCCCCCTACGGTTCGGTGGACAACGGTGCAGGTGCCTACTCCGTACCTTTGGAGTTCGTCGACCTCTACTTCACCAACAAGGGCATGCGCATCCAAGACGACCCCGACTTCTATACCTATGACTACGACGATGACAGCCAGTACACCAAAGACATGGTCTATACCACGCGCAACAAGTCGTCTTACCGTGACCCCATCTCGGGCTATAAATATCTCACCGTGCAGAGCGGACACCCCATCATGAAGCAGTTCTACAACCGTGAAGCCCGCTTCTATCTCGGCATCACCTTCGAGAACCGCCCCTTAGACACTGGCAACGGAAAGAACGCGCCTACGGAGATGTTCTACTCGGGAAACTCAGGTCCAAACTCGGGGGGTACGCACGACTTCCCCATTTTCGGCACCATCTGTCGCAAGGGCATTCAGTATGGCAGTACTCCCAGCGGCTGGGCCTTCGACATTCTGCTGCGCTTAGGCGAGGTCTACCTGAACTATGCTGAGGCATGTGCCGAACTGGGCGATGTCGAAGAAGCCCTACGCTCTGTCAATCTCATCCGTGCCCGTGCCGGTGTGGCCGAATATAAGCTCAATGCCGGTGATGCCACTACTGGCGCGCGTGGCGAGAAGCGCATAGACGTACCTGGCGGCTACGACAAAGACAACGTGCTGAAAGTAGTCTACCGTGAGCGTATCATCGAGTTAGCCTTTGAGAATAAGTACTACTACGACGTGCGCCGCTGGGGTGTTGCCGACGGCAAGTGGCGCGGCGGTGCCGAACTGACCGACGGCTGGATCTACGCTCCCTACCACAAGGGAGGCGAAGGCGGCGACGTACACGGCTACAACATCAACAACGTGAACGATGCCACCAACCTGTCCTTCTACAAGCGCGTGTCTCCCCAGCACCGCATCTTCACAAAACGCATGACCCTGCTGCCCATCCCGCAGGAGGAAATTAACCGCAACCACAACTGTGTACAAACCACGGGTTGGGAGAGTGCCGGCGACGATGCCATTAACGAATAACTCTGCATATATGACTATCAAGAAGTTTATATCACTCTGCGTCTTGCTCCTGTCGTTGGTAGCCGTCCAGGCTGCCCCGACAGTGGGTAAGACCTACCGTATCGTCATCGGTTCGAAGTCGATGTTTGTCAAGGATGCCTCGTTCAATCCCAACGACGACGTGGTGCTTTGGACAGAAACTAACGTTCCGGCTCAGCGTTGGACGCTGGAAACGGCCACCGACGGCAAGTATGCTTTCCGCAATCTCTACAGCGGCCTCTATCTGGCTGCCAAGAGCACACCGGCCGCTGGAGTTACTTTGGTTCAGAAGCCTGGCTCGGTCAAACACACAACGGGAGCCTGGAACATCAAGCCCGTTGAGGGACTCACCAACGTTTTCACCATCAGTGCAGGCGACAATGAGGGGCTGTGTATAGGCATTGACCAGGCGGCTGCCAACGGCAACCAACTGAAACTGGTCGAACCGGCGACTGTCGAGAAAGCCAACTATGTCTACTGTAGCATCATCGAAAGCGAGGTGCCCACGGCCTTCGATGCCGCTGTACGCGACGAGATGGTGCAGGGTTTCATCAACCAACATTATAAGGAGGCTACCGGGGGGCACATCCTCGGCGGAGGTGGATGGTGGGGTGATGCTGAGATGTTCGAGGTGATCCTTGATGCTTTCGAGACCACTGGCGATAAGATATATCAGACCTATTTCCGTGAGTTGTACAATAACTTCCTAATCCGCAACAATAGCGATTGGATCTACAACGAGTATAACGATGACATCACATGGATGGTTCTGGCTTGTATTCGTGCATATAAGTATTTTGGTGACGAGGAATATCTCAAGGTGGCACGCTTCAATTTCGACAAAATGTACCTGCGTGCTGCCAAGCAACCACATGGCACTCTCATCTGGAAGCAGACTCAGCCCAACCCTCTGAGCACTAATTCCTGTATCAATGGTCCTGCCATTGTCGCAGCTTGTTATCTGGGTGAGATGACGGGAGAGAAGGAATACTACGACAAGGCACTGAGTATCTATGCTGGTCAGCGCCAGTTGCTCTTCGATGCTGAGACCGGACAGGTCTACGACAGTCGTGCCTGGAATGCCGATGGTAGTATTGCAAGCGAGGGATTCAACTCGTGGGCTTCCACCTACAATCAGGGAACCATGCTTGGCGCAGCCACCATGCTCTATAAGTACACGGGTGAAGAGAAGTATAAGCAGGATGCTGACGCTGTATACCGCTTTACCTACAATAAGCTGACCAACAACAAGAAAATCATCTCAGTCTGTCAGACTATCGACGGCGACCTTTGTGGATTCAAGGGTATCCTGATGCGCTACGTTCGCCGTTATGCTGAGGATCTTGATCATCCCAAGGCTCTGCAGTGGATTGCCAAGAACGCATGGCATGCATATCAGAACCGCATGATTCAGGGGAAGCGCAGTGTCACCTGGTCTGCTTGGCTGACAAAGACTGCCCAAAACCTGTCCCGCCAGGAGAACGACGGCACAAAGAATGTTAGCGACAACCCCTTCGGTCAGTCAACAGCAGTATCGGCAGCCGTCAATGCTCACATCAATGGTCTGTATGCTAAAGATGCATCCCAGCAGATTGGTGTCGAGTTCTTTGACGAGATACAGTGGATGCAGTTGGCTGAAAAGTCTTCTGACGACGACACGCCAGAGACAACTGTCAGCAGCAGGGACGGAGCCTATATTGCTTTCAAGCACGTAGATTTCGGTTCCAACGCGGTAAGCAAGTTGCTACTGCGTGCCAAGGCAACTGCTTCTGATGCTAAGATTCAGGTCTATGTTGACGATATCTCGTCAGAGACGCTTGTTGCAGTATCAAAGGGGCCCTTGCCCACATCGTGGGGCAATCTGGTGTTGGATGCTTCCAAGAGCCTTTCTGGTGTACATACTGTCTATATCGTGCTGACAGAGGGAGTGGCATTGCATAGTTTCTCAGCAGATAGCACTTCAAGTGGTATTCATGCTTCCACTCTGCAGCCTCGGTCCGACAGCAATTATATATATAATCTTCAGGGGGTGCGCGTAAGCGCTCCCCTGAAGGGTATATACATTCAAAATGGTAGAAAATTTATAGTTATGTAGGGATACTTTTATTCGGCTGCTGTGGGACAGTTTGTTTACGCATTGTTTAC